>Ga0209791_1000727_pt1 | contig 10255 bp, 8 predicted proteins | sample WorMetTyACAVOLI1_FD_187422 | JGI IMG/M metagenome (GOLD analysis project Ga0209791, IMG submission 187422) | Marine gutless worms symbiont microbial communities from Max Planck institute for Marine Microbiology, Germany - Olavius algarvensis... ... | reverse complement strand
ACCGTTCCCGAGCCGTTCAGGACTACCTGAAGACCTCATGCATCCAGCTCGTATTCCTCCCTTCCTATGCGCCGAATCTGAATTTGATCGAACGCTTCTGGAAATTCTTCAAGAAGAAAACCTTGTATAACCGATACTACGAAACGTTCGCCGAATTCAAAGCCGCTTGTGAGGAATTCTTCCGAAATCCGAGCAAATATCAGCGCGAATTGCGTTCTTTGCTGACGAACAATTTCGAACTCATCGGCTGAATGAAAAACCGAAATATTGATATTAGAAGAGTATATCTTTTCTGAGTTCAATCCATGCTTCTACGAGCTTCTTTAATTACCCTCCATGAGTTCAGAGGTTTCAATATTGAATACCGCCTTGAAATTTCCATGCGCGGCATGGATATGAGGGAAATGATGTTTCCCCCCGATTTCACGATACATATAAATCACTATCCCAAAAAAACGACATATCTCCGGCATCGATATTCTCCTTGCTCCACCAGGTTTGCAGGTTATGGCACAGTATGGGGACAGTCTGTTCAGGGACCTTGTTTCGGTTGATACTACTGTCTTTCATGCCGAAGTATGGGGGCCGGAAGATACCCTTTACCGGACCACCGAAACCAAGGACGCGCCCCCGCGTCATGCGGAGGCGCGCCGACCGGTCGCACTTCGAATCGGGGAACCCGATTATTTCTTCACCGGGTCTTTCGCATAGGCCTTGAACATCTTGTTCATCAGCTCGATGTGCTGCTCGTCGGTCAGTTGTGCTCCCTCGGTCGAGACCTTGGCCCAGAGCTCGGCGTCGCCCATCTCGCGATGGCAGCCCATGCACAGGCCCGTGCGTTCCATCCCTAAGCGCATTTCCTTGGTCAAGGCGCGGGACAGGGGCCAGTGGGTGCCGACGGTCTGCACCTGCTGGCCGTCCTTGATGATGGTGGACCAATCGTAGTCCAGGTCGGCGATCTTGGGAATCTGGACCTGGTATCGGCCGGGAATCGCCCGGCCGTTCTTCTGGTCGATCAGGTCCTCGATGATGTCCTCCGGATAGCGGGCCTGGAAGACGCCGCCGGAGATGCCGTAGCCCAGGGCCTTGGGGTTGTTGTGGCAGGACTCGCAGGTGCGGGCCTTGCGCTGGGCCGAGTGGGGCTGCACCGGGGCCATGTCGATGGCGTCCGGCACCCGCTCCTGGAAGAACCCCGCGTGCTCGTCCGGCGATTTGCCGAGCTGGTTCAGGGCCACGGTGTTGCCTTCCCGGTCGATGACGGTGTAGACGATCTGACAGCCGGGCATCAGCGGGGTCACGCGACCCTCGCCGTTGATGCCGAGCACCGGCTCTTCCCAACGCAGATAGGAGCGCTTTTCGAACACCTTGCCCGGGCTCTTGTGGCCATGGGTGCCCAGGGGGGATTCGGCGGTCTGGCCGTTGTCGAACCGTTCTCTGCCGCCGGCGACCCAGTCCGTATCCCGGAACGGCTTGCCGTCCTTGTCCTTGCCGTAGTTGACCTGCACATGGCAGCCGTAGCACTGGGGTACCCAGGAGGCATGGCAGGCGTAGCACTCCAGGCTTTCCTGGTGCTTGACCACCTTGCTCATGGCGACCATGGCGTCCGGGCTCTTCCAGCCGTTGTCGTCGGCCAACTGCTTCAGGAGCGGGACCTGGAAGTCCAGGCCGGTGGCGGAGTGCAGTGTCACCTTGTTGCCGTCCTTCACCACATTGCCCAGGGGGTTGCCGCGGGCGGAGAGCAGGTAACCTTCCTTTTTGTCATAGGAGGTGGCGTAGGCCTGGGTCTCGGTGAGCAGGGTATCGCCCAGCCCCCGACCCTCGGTCGCGAGCGCCTTGGCGAATTCCTCGGAGTAGCCCAGGGGCAGGTCCCAGGGGAAGGCTTCGGGGATGCCGTGGCAGTCCTGGCACTCGACCTCGACCTGGGCCAGGGTGGTGCCGAAGATGTTGCCGTCGCCATGCATGTCGATGGTGGTGTGGCAGTCCTGACACAGCATGCCGCCCCTGGGGTTCCCGGGCCGGCTCCGGTTGAACTGGTGGTGCAGGTCGTCGGAGATGAAGAGGTATTGCTTGGTGTGCAGCCTGGGCTGGGTCTTGCCCTGCTCGTCGTAGGGCGAGCCGTAGGGGAATTCCATCAGGCCCTGATAGGTGACGCCGATCCGCTTGCCGCGGTTGTGGCAGGAGTTACAGGTCTCTACCGGAATACCCGAATAGGTCATGTCGTCCCGTACCTTGACCTTGGCCTCGCGGGTGCCCTGGATGCGGTGGACCAGCATGTGGCCCTGCTCTTGCTTGTCGATGGTGGGATCGCCGCCTTCGTAATAGCCTTCGTTGCCGTAGGGGATATGGCAGGCGGAGCAACCCATGCCGCGATAGTCGCCGCGCTTCTCGCGGCCCTTGATGCCCACATGGCAGCGCTGACATTGCTGGCGCTGATAGGTGAAGCCCGCCAGCTTGGGATCGGCCTCGATCTCTTCGACCGCGGGTAGGGGGATCGGGTCGAGCTTGGTGGGCAGTTGGTCCGGATGTTCCTCGATCAGCTTGGCCATGTAGGCCTTGTAGGCGTCGGTGCCGACGGTGGGCGTAAGCCCGTCCGTGTCTTCGACGCCGTAGTTGCCCCAGGGCACCTTGTGGTTCCGAACCTCATCGACGCCCCAGGTGTGGAGGTTGCCCTGGATCTTACCGGCCTCGGTGTTCATCAGGGCGCGCTCCAATCGGTAGGCGTAGCCCTGGTGGCAGCCGGACTGGCCACAGGTGTTGTCGGCGATCCAGAGGCTGCCGGGGTCCGGATAGAAGGTCTTGGGACCCGTTTCCGGCGCCTTCTCGGGCACCCCCTGGTGCGCCGCCTCAGCGGTCAGGCCCCGCGGGTTGCCGCCGTGACAGACCACGCAGCCCTTCGCATCACCCTGGAAAGAACCCAGGGCCCGGATGGCGGCGCTCCCAGCATACCGAGGCTCCCGGCAGACCGCCTTCCAAATTGCCAAGATCGGCAATTGGCTTGCTCGCTCTAGGCTCTGTGGACATTTCACCCAAAAATGACCTAACCATCTGATAAAAAGGATTTTTTTCAAATCACCGTTTTTGGTAACTAGTTGAAAAATAATAACTTCTCACCAAATGTCCACACGGCCTAGCCAAAGCGCTCTCCCATGAAATGGGTTTACAATTTTCGCTTACGTGTACTAGATGGCAACACTGGTCATTGTAGGGGCGGGGCTTACCCCGCCCGCATCGCGGTCACCGATGTACCCGAGGTGGCTGAGGGAAGGGCGCCCCTACCTGCTTCGGTAGAAAGGATCATTCGGTGGCCCCGGCAGACGCGGACTCAACCTTTAGAAACATCGGGTTTCATGCCTATAATGGGTGAATCAGACGCAAGGTCGAACGCCGCATCCCGAATTCAGCCACAATCGAGACGAGGAGACACTTGACCAATGAAAGACACGCATAAGCTCGCCGCCGCGATGATCACTGCCGGCACCATCCTCTTTGCGCAGCCGGCATCCGCCTTTTTCGGCATGATGGATGATTTCTTCGGTAACGACGACGATTACTACGACGACTACGGCCCCCACCGGTACGGTGGTGGACCCTGGGGGGGACCCTATGGTTGGGGCGGTGGTGGTCCTTATGGCTGGGGCGGTGGCCCCTACGGTTGGGGCGGTGGTCCCTACGGCTGGGGCGCTAATCCCTATGGCTACGGTGGTGTCCAGCAGCAGGCCCCGGCCCAGCCCGCTCCGGCCGCACCGCGCGTCCCTGAATGATCCTCGCGTAACCACGGAAGGGTAGCGGGATCCGGCGCTACCCGATCGTTCGCCGTTCCCCATGAGGGATTGGGCCCGCCCGGCTCTGGCGGTATGTTGTTTTTCCTTCCAGCTCAATGAATTGAGAGATGTCTACTAAAAACCAACCACCACCGGGGTGGGTTTGCCGCCGGTCCCGGCGGTTTCCCGCTCAATCCGTAGGGGTAGCCACGAATTTACGCTCGGGTTGGCGCGAGTGTGGCCGTGAATTCCACCGGAACGGCGATTCCCGGTGAGAGAGGCGGGCTAGCGTCGTGCTCCATCACGAGTTCCGTTGCATCAAGCGGCTGCCGCCCTATGTCTTCAGCATCGTCAATCAGTTGAAGGCGGAGGCGCGCTCTCGGGGGGAGGACATCATCGATTTCGGCATGGGGAACCCGGATCAACCCACGCCGCCGCATATCGTGGATAAGCTGGCGGAGGTCTGCCGGCGCAAGGATACGCACCGCTACTCGGTCTCCCGCGGCATCCCGCGCCTGCGCCGCGCCATCTGCAACTGGTACCGCGAGCGTTACGACGTGGATCTGGACATGGACAGTCAGGCGATCGTGACCATCGGTTCCAAGGAGGGCCTGGCCCACCTGGCTTTGGCGACCATGGAGGTCGGCGACACGGTGCTGGTGCCCAATCCCGCCTACCCCATCCACCCGTATGGCTTCATTATCGCCGGGGCGGACGTGCGGCATGTCCCCATGACGCCGGAGGTGGATTTCTTCGAGGAGCTACGCAAGGCGATCCAGGATTCCTGGCCCAAGCCGAAGATGTTGGTCCTCAACTTTCCGGGCAATCCCACCACCCAGTGCGTGGAGCTCGACTATTTCGAGGAGGTGGTCGCCGTCGTCCGGGAGCATGGTATCTGGGTGGTCCATGATCTGGCCTATGCGGATATCGTCTTCGACGGTTACCGGGCCCCCTCGATTCTCCAGGTACCGGGCGCCGAGGAGGTGGCGGTGGAGTCCTTCTCCCTGTCCAAGAGTTACAACATGCCCGGCTGGCGGATCGGTTTCCTATGCGGCAATCGGGAGCTGGTCGCCGCCTTGGCGCGGATCAAGTCCTACCTGGATTACGGAACCTTCACGCCGATTCAGGTAGCGGCCATCACCGCCCTGGAAGGTCCTCAGAACTGTGTGACCGAGATCCGCGATCGCTACCAGAGCCGTAGGGATGTGTTGTGTGACGGGCTCGCGGCGGCGGGGTGGCGGATCGAGAAACCCAAGGCCACCATGTTCGTGTGGGCGCCGATCCCCGAGCCCTATCGGGCAATGGGCTCGCTGGAGTTTTCCAAGAAGCTGCTGCGGGAGGCCAAGGTGGCGGTCTCGCCCGGGGTCGGCTTCGGCAAGTATGGGGATGACCACATACGTTTCGGCCTGATCGAGAACGAGCATCGGACCCGCCAGGCCGTCCGCGGCATCCGGGACATGCTGCGGCGCGATGCCGGCAGCCGCCGGCAGACATGAGAAGTGGCGCCGCTATCAGCTACGAATCGATGGGAATGACCCCTAAGCGTAAAAGATCCGGTAGTGGTAAATTCCTAACTGGTAACGTGCCTGATAGCCCAAAAAGACTTCAGAGGCTGTCTAGGAACTCACTTTAGAAATTCCCTGAAAATAGGCAGATTGGATAAAATTAACCCTCTGTTTTAAAAGGTATTTTTTCATAGAAACCGCCTAAAAAGGCAGTCTCTCAGTCCGCCAAGCTGTACGGCAACCTAACTTACCCACTACCAGTTAGAAACTTACCACTACCAAAGATCCGATTCCCGCGATTCGTAGCGGCAGCACCGGGTACCGAACCATTACACACGAATCGGCGCGAATATTCCCATAGGCACAAAAGAACCCGATTCGCACAGGTTCGTGTGGTTCGTAGTTGCGCTGAGTCGGGTAGGATTACTGCCCGGCCGCCGATGGAACCGAGGGTCTCTGTCGCGCCGTGCCCGATAGGTTCGGGGGCAAGGAACGAACCCCGACATCCGCAAGAGTCGTGTTTCGCAAGACATGAGGAGAGGCACATGGAGCCGGTGAACATCGGTTTGTTGGGAATGGGTACCGTTGGCGGCGGCACGGTGAGCGTGCTTACGGGCAACGCGGGGGAGATCGCCCGTCGTGCCGGGCGGGAAATCCGCATCGCCCATGCCGCGGCGCACCAGTACGATCCCCGGAGCATCCGCGGTCTGGATCGGATCGGGCGCATCTCGGAAGACGCCTTCGCCGTGGTGGAAGACCCCGATATCGATATCGTCATCGAGCTGATCGGGGGCTACTCGCCGGCGAAGGAACTGGTTCTCGGGGCCATCGAGAGGGGCAAACATGTGGTCACCGCCAACAAGGCCCTGATCGCCCTGCACGGCAACGAGATCTTCGCCGCCGCCCGCGCGCGCGGCGTGATGGTGGCCTTCGAGGCCGCCGTGGCCGGCGGTATCCCCATCATCAAGGCCCTGCGCGAGGGGTTGGCGGCCAACCACATCGAGTGGATCGCCGGCATCATCAACGGCACCAGCAACTACATCCTCACCGAGATGGGGGACAAGGGGCGGGACTTCGACGCCGTGCTCGCCGAGGCCCAGGCCCTGGGTTATGCGGAGGCGGATCCCGCCTTCGATGTGGAGGGTATCGACGCCGCCCACAAACTCACCATCCTGGGGTCGCTGGCCTTCGGGATACCGCTGCAATTCGCTAAGACCTATACCGAGGGCATCTCCGGGATCCAGGCCCAGGATGTCGCCTACGCGGCGGATTTCGGCTACCAGATCAAACACCTGGGGGTTACCCGCAGGACCGACCAGGGGATCGAGATGCGGGTCCATCCCACGCTGATCCCCCGCCGGCGCCTGATCGCCAACGTGAACGGGGTCATGAATGCCGTTCTCATCAAGGGTGATGCGGTCGGACCTACTCTCCACTATGGGGCGGGCGCCGGCGCCATGCCCACGGCCTCCGCGGTGGTGGCGGATGTGGTGGATGTGACACGCGCCCTCACCACCGATCGCGACAACCGGGTTCCGCATCTCGCGTTTCAGCCCGACGAACTCTCGGATATGCCCGTGCTGCCCATGGAGCAGGTCCGTACCGCTTACTACCTGCGCGTTATCGCCCTGGATCAACCGGGGGTCATGGCCCGCATCGCCGGCATCCTGGGGGAGGAGGGCATCAGTATCGTGGCCATCCAGCAGAAAGAGCCGCGGGAGGGCGACACCCATGTACCCCTGATCATGCTGAGTCATCGGATATGCGAAGGCCACATGAACCAGGCCATCGCCCGCATTGAGGCCCTGGAGTCCGTAACCGGCGAAGTGGTGCGGATCCGAATGGAGCATTTGGCGGGGTGAAGCGGCGGCAACAGCAAAACGAGTTCGGAGGACTTCGACAACGGTTGCGGACAGGTAAAGCACAAACGATGGCAAGACAGGTCAGACCGGCACCCTTCAAACCTACTTCACCGCAGAGGCCTTCGAGGTCGATAGGATGTTAAGGCGAGGTGCGAGAATCTTCCATCGAGGCCGTGGGCATCCGAAAGCTCAAACAGAGACCGGAGACAGATGACAGCAACCTTTCCCTTCGCTTCGCCAAATCGTGCGTATTTTACCTTGCAAAACGGGATGGAGCCATAGATGCGGTGAGCGTAGCGAACCGCATCATTTCCTTTGCTCAATCAGTGCAATCACATCTTCCACCATGGCCTCGGCGACCAGCCGGTTGCCCGGCTCGGAGAGATGGGTCACGTCCACATAATAGGGCGCCTCCGAATCACCGAAAAGGTCGCTGATGTCGTGAAAACGGGGGTGGTCGTTCAGCGCCGCGGACTCTCGTACCCGCCGGTAGATGGCGTCGAACGCCTGCTCATAGACGGCCAGGCCCTCGGCCGCGGGCGCGGCCAGTTCGCCGGGTGAGCGGCGCCGCTTGGTGAAGACATTAGACTTGTTCCCGTTGATAACTCTCTGATATTTATAAATTTCATGAATCGACTGAGAGCAAAAAGAACTGATTCATTAACGAACCGGTTCTTTTTGCTTTCAATCCGGCCTGTCTAATCTAATAATATCCTTATATATCATAAAGTTATCGAGAGGAACAACTCTATTGGGTTGCCAATAGAAGAGCGGCTCGAACCCGTAGGGTTGTCCCAAGGACTCGACGGCGGCCAGGTTGGATGTATACACATGCAGGGTCCGCCGGACAACCTCGTCCCGTAGCGGGTGGGCCTGCAACCGATTGTCCGGCGGCGGCTGGACGCGCCGCCGCAGCCCCGCCAGGAAGCGGCCGAATCCCCACAGGTGTCGGTCCGGGAGCTGTCGGCCAAGGGCCCCCAGCAACCCTTGCGGCCGGTCGAGGAGGTTGAATTCCGTGCGCCGCCGCCATTCGTTCTGCGGGATGCCCGCGGCATCGTTCATGGCGGACGCGAACACCTCGTTGATGCCGTCGTAAAAGAGGGCGATGTCCGGTATCTCGCCACGCTGGATGCAGCGCAGCAGGGCGGTTGCTTCCTGGGTGCCGACATAGCCGAGCTGGCCGTAATTCGTCACTTGGGCGCGATACCCCCGTTGGTGCAGCAGCTTGCTCAGATACGAGGCGACGGTATGGTCATCCCGGGCGCCCCAGCCCCACATGGTCGAACCGCCGAAGGCGAAGATACGCACCGGGGTTGGGTCGGCGCCGTCTCCCGGTGGCGGGCGCCAGGTCATCCGCAGGCCGTCCCGGTCCACATTGATATGCCGGCCCCGGTGCGGGGGACGCCGCCAATAGACATACGGCTGCCAGAGGAACGGCCGAACCGATTCGAGTTCCGTGAAATAATCGTGGGTCCATGTCGCGCCGTGATAGGCGTCGGCCCGCGCCCAGCGAGCGATCTTGTCCTCGGTGATCGGGTGCTCGGTCAGCGGCCGACCCATGAGCCAATCCCTGGTCGTCAGCGCCAGCCGCAGCCCCGCCTCGCCCACCAGGATGAGAAGCAGGGTGATGCCGACGATGGACCAGCCCGTGCGCAGGCCCGATCCGACCGTCTGTAACGAGCGAGGAAAGATGTCTGCCATATCAAAACCGGTGGAACCACGAATCAACACGAAGATTACTAGACTTGTTCCCGTTGATAACTCTCTGATATTTATAAATTTTATGAATCGACTGAGAGCAAAAAGAACTGATTCATTAACGAACCGGTTCTTTTTGCTCTCAATCCGGCCTGTCTAATCTAATAATATCCTTATATATCATAAAGTTATCGAGAGGAACAACTCTACTCTTCTCTTGTCCACGGAAGGCACGGAAAAACACGGAAGGGAGAAGGGTGTTCTTTTTCGTGTCTTCCGTGTTTTCCGTGGACCCTCTCTTTTTTAGTAGAACCACGAATCAACACGAATCGACACCAATCAGGATTCGTGTGCATTCGTGCTTCTCAATCCGCGTGATTCGTAGTCCCCAAATTCGCGTGATTCGTAGTTCCCGATTTATTAGAGTTGTTCCCGGTGTGAATCCTTAAAAATTAATCAGTTATATTAGGATATGAGGCCGATACGGTAGCCATTAACCAGGAAACACAGGCTTAGACGCTAAGCGACTCTCGTAACATACTGATTTTAAAATATATTACAAAGGGAACAACTCTATTATTCGGTGGCCTTGTTCCCTTCGGCGGCCGAGCGGCGTTGTTCGATCAATGCAATCACATCTTCCACCATGGCCTCGGCGACCAGCCGGTTGCCCGCCTCGGAGAGATGGGTCCCGTCCACATAATAGGGTGCTTCCAAGTCATCCAGAAGCGCGCTGATGTCGTGAAACCGCGGCCGGTCGTTCAGCGCCGCGGACTGTCGCACCCCCCGGTAGATGGCGACGAAGGCCCTTTCGGTCGAGAGCAGGTGCTCGGCCGCGGCCTGCTCGCTGGGGGAGCGGCGGCGCTTGGAGAAGATGTTGGGCTGCCAGTAGAACAGGGTCTCGAACCCGTAGGGTTGCCCCAGGGCCTCGACGAAGGCGAGGTTGGCTGTATAGATATGCAGGGTTTTCCGGGCTACCTCATCGCGTAGCGGAGGGGTCTGGGACCGGTTGTCCGCCGGAGATCGGATGCCGCGCCGCAGATTGGTTACGAGGCGGTGGAATCCCCAGAATTCCCTGGCCGGGAACCATTGCCCGAAGGCCCACAGCATCTGTTGCGGTCGCTCCGGGAGGTCGAATTCCCTGCGCCGCCGCGGCTCGTTCTGCGAGATGCCCGCCGCCCCGTTCATGTGGGAGGAAAGCACGTCACTGAGGCCATCGTAGAAGAGCACGATGTCCGGTAGCTCGCCGCGGTGGATGCAACGCAGCAGGGCGATCGCTTCCTGCGTAGTTGTTGGATCCCGTATGATTGAATAGGATCTAAGATTGAATCATAGTTGCGTGCCAGAGAGGTGATGGAGTTGCTTGTATCCACGTCGGCACCGGAGGAAGCACAATGAACATTCGCCTGCATGCCAATGCCACCACGAC
>Ga0209791_1000717_pt1 | contig 10349 bp, 13 predicted proteins | sample WorMetTyACAVOLI1_FD_187422 | JGI IMG/M metagenome (GOLD analysis project Ga0209791, IMG submission 187422) | Marine gutless worms symbiont microbial communities from Max Planck institute for Marine Microbiology, Germany - Olavius algarvensis... ... | reverse complement strand
TGCTCATGTTGATGCTCGAAAACCATACGAACCGCCCGTTCCCGGACTTCCGGGGAATATCTTTTGTTTGTCTTCATTACCCAATCCTCTCAAGAAATTGAGCCTCCGACAAACCCGGGGCGATTCAATCTTTTAACTCTGCGCGTTATGAGATTCCGCCCCATAATGTCATCCTCGCGTAAGCGGGGATCTTTTAACTCGAAGTCATCCCCGCGCAAGCGGAGATCTTTTAACTCAATGTCATCCCAGCGCAAGCGAGGGTCTTTCTGGGTTAAGACTTAGAATCCAACCACGACTATCAGCTTAACGCCAACGCCCAATACATCTCACATGAAATCATTACACCTACCTCGGTCCACAGACCGCCCAGAATCGGATATCATGCGGACATTCAAGGAGTACTGACATGACCATCAATTCCAAAAACCTGCTACTGTATCTGCTGTTGATTCTCGGCGGCAGCGTTCTCGGATTTCTCGCCGGCGGTTATATCGGCAGCAATTTCGGCATGGGGCTTATTCTCAACAGTACGATCAGCAAGGACGCTCGGGACCTGCAATCCAAGCTCAGCGCATTGCGGGCATTGCGCGCCAGTGAATTTTCCGTCGCGCTCGAAACCATCGAGGCTAGCGTTGACGACCAGCTAGTGATTTTCGACCCGCGGGAACCTTACCCAGGCCTCGACGAAGCTACTCAACTGCAACTCGATCTGACGATTGAAGCAGCATATCGATATCGCCAGGATTTTCCCCGCCAATCCGACCGGGCGCATGTCGACGCGATGGTCAAGGCACTATTTCAATTCATGGGGTCAGTGTCGATTGAAAATCACCCATAAATCAATCGACACTGACCCCTTTGAACTTGTTCGCCAGGTCCAACCCTGCGAGACAATAAGGCCGTTCAGTCTCAAACATTCGCCATCGCGGTAGCGTTGCGTCGATCCAGCCGGTTGGCAATCACGCCGAGCCAAATCGATCCAATCGCGGTCGATGCAACGATGATCGCATAGGGCATGGCCGTGCCGTCGTGGAATACGCTGACCAGCGCAGCAACAATACCAGCCAACCCGATTTCAATGAAACCGAATGCCGATGCCGTGCTACCGGCCGAACCGTCAATCGCGCTCATCGCCCGGGTGGGTACAACCGAAAAAATCGGCCCGAGCCCGAAGGCAATCAACAGGTTGCCAAACGCCAGCGTAAGGTGATTGAGCCGGTCGGTGTATTCGAGCGCAACAATCAAGACCGCACCGATTAGCATAATTGCGAGACCGAGATTGAGGAGGCGAATCGCGCTGTAGTGCTCGGCCAGTTTCGTCGTCAGTGTCGCGCCGGCAAAATACGCGACGACGATTACGGCCTGGTAATAGCCGAAATGTTCGGCGGCTACGCCATAATATTCGATCAAAATAAACGGTGCCGCAGTAATGAAGCAGTAAATCATGCCCAGCGCACATCCCGCCAACAAGGCGTAGATATAAAATTGGCGGTTACGCACTATCCTCACATAAGTCCCGGCAACGACACGCCAGGCCAGCGCGCCGCGATCCGGTGTGCCGGTCTCGGGCAACAGCAGGTAGATCAGTAGCGCCGCAATACTCGCCAGAACCGCGGTCAGGTAGAAATTGTATTGCCAGCCAAGATAAACATGGATGTAGCCACCCAAAATCGGCGCCACCGCCGGGGCTAGCGCGATTGCCATGCCGTAAATAGCGTAGGCCTTGATCTGCTGCTTTTCGTCAAACAGGTCGCGAAACACCGCGAGACAAATGACCGCTTCAGCCGATGCGAACAGGCCCTGCAGCACCCGGGCGATGAGTAGCTCGTCGATTGTTCGCACGAATGCACATAACAGGCTGGACAGGATGAAAAGCGAGATCGCGGTCAGCATGACAGGGCGGCGGCCAAAGCGATCTGCTAGCGGGCCATAAATGATTTGTGCCGCACCGTAGGCGATTACGTTGATACTAATGGTCAGTTTCAGCAGTTCCGGGGTCGCGTCGAACCAAGCGACCAGATCTGGCAGGCTCGGGGTGTATAGGTCGGTTGACATGATACTCGCGGACTCGGCGAGCACCATGACGAAGATGACAACGAGAAAGCCCGGTGAGGCGGTTTGGGCGGACATGCGGATCCTGGTGACGTTTCGAGGCAACAGGATGGTGTAGACGCCATTTTAAGTCAAACCCCGGAATGTTATTACCCCAATTAGTAAATAAAAACACGCTGCCTTGCATCCAAATTTGGCTCATATGGACTCGATTGTCGCCCACTGGGATTCATGCTCATGCCGATGCTCGAAAACCATGCGGACTGCCCGTTCCCGGACCTCCGGGGAATATCTTTTGTTTGTCTTCATTGCTCAATCCTCTCAAGAAATTGAGCCTCCGACAAACCCGGGGCGATTCATCCGACTGAAGGATAGTAATTGGTAAGACAAGATAACATCCCGAAGGACCGAGATGCTATCTTTGGTTGGGTCTCAAGCGAGACTTAATTGAACATCGATGTTGTTGCGGGTCGCATTGGAATAGGGGCATACCTGATGAGCTTCTTCAATCAAGGTGTTGGCCGCTGTCGTATCTACGCCTGGCAGGTCGACGCTCAGTGAGACTTCGAGACCAAATCCACCGGCGGCGCGGGGGCCGATGCCGACAGTCGCGGTGACGTTGGTGTCATCCGAGATGGCGGGACCTCCGTTTTGGGCCGATACGAACTTCATTGCTCCGAGAAAACAGGCGGCATAACCCGATGCGAATAATTGCTCTGGATTATTTCCATCACCGCCTGGGCCGCCCAGTTCTTTCGGGGTTGCCAGTGATACCTCAAAACTGCCGTCCAGGGTTGCGGATTTTCCGTCACGCCCACCGTTGGCGCGTGCCGTCGTGCTGTAAAGTACTTCTACTGTCATTTTTCATTCCTGTGTTTGTATAAATTGACTAAGTGATTGGAATATAGCATACTAATGATTAGTGTACTAACTAAAATTAAAAATTATCTCTTTCCAATTTACTTTCTTGCGCTTGACCCCGATACTCAGGGTTTCGCGCACGGACTCTTAAGTTAGATGAAATCAAGAATCACTGATCGTAAATGCCTGTTGAGATTGGAAGACCAATTGTGTTTTGCGCTTTACTCCACCTCGCGGGCATTTACCAAGCAATACTCGATCCTGCTCGAAGAAATGGGCATTACTTATCCTCAGTATTTAACCCTGATGGTGCTTTGGCAAAAAGACGGTATTTTGATTCAGGAGATTGCGAGCAACCTCGAAATTGAAGGGGCAACTGCTACTCCCATGGTTCAACGGCTGGAAAAGCTGGGATTAGTAACCCGGGTACGCAGCCAGGAAGATGAGCGAAGAGTTAACGTGTTTTTAACGGAAAAAGGGCGCAGCTTTTACAAGAAGGCATTGTCGATTCCAGAAAGTCTGGGCTGCGTCACCGGTGTGGACGCCAAGCTCGCGCGACGCCTGATCGATGAACTCAATACCATTAAGCTGAATATGGAAAGCGAGCACGAGATGACAGAAAAAAGCCCGGCGAAGCGCCGGGCTTAAGCCGTTGCACATTCACTGATAGGCGATCACTTTCCGGCGATCAATGATACTTCAAGTAGCACCGGGGCACCGGATTTGCTGCCAGGCAGTGCGGCAACTTCAAATGCCTCGCGTGCCGGTGGTTTTGCATCGCCTTTCCAGTAGTTACCGTAGATCTCGTTAAAAGCGCTGTAGTGCTTGATATCTGACAAGAAAACACTGACCTTCAATGCATCGTCAAAATCGTAACCGGCAGCCTTGAGAATCCTGCCGATCGATTCCATCACAATTTTTGTCTGGTCTTGAACGTCGTTTTTGCCATCCGATGCATAGGCCGGAATCGCGCCGTCGACGTAAGCGATATTGCCGGAAACAAACAGCAAGTTCATACAAAAGGTTCTGCCTGCGCAAATAAAGCTCACAGAAAGCGGCACTACCCTGGCCGTTATAAAGGATGCCGGGCTATCCGCTCAGCGTACCCATTTCGGCGAGCTGTTGATCCGAAAACGGCCAGACGCCGCGCTGCTGGAACTCGATCGAGGCTACCCGGTCGAGATCGATCTGTCGCCGAATATCGAGGCCAGGGATGATAATAAGCCATGGTAACCGGTTGTCTTTCCAGGCGGAGGCTTCCCTACATCTCGACAATACAGCAGTGAGGTTAAATCCTTCCGTCGCAGATTGCCCTACAATAATACAAAGGGACACCGCGACCTCTTCTGGATGTGGGCGTCAGGAATTCAGATAAAATAAAATTTTTTGAAACTCGGAGCTAGAAGACGAGCGCCCCAGAAAAGTGATGGCGCTGCCCGATATTTATCGAATTCAGGCCATATCAGCTTGCCGTCAGCGGAGAATTGATGGTTTTCGGATGATCAAGCTATGGAAACTATCCCGCATCGCGTTCTGGAAAGTCGGAATCGACGGCTGTGCGGACTCGCCGATGCCTGCGCATCGGCTTTGATTGAATGCTCCGCAACGAGGCTGGGAAAAAGAGTGCCGGGGCATCCCTGCCCCGGCTAACCTGGGAGAGTCAGATCGCCTTCATGGACATTTGTTTGGCGATATAGTCCGCCTGTCGAAGCGCGAGCGTCACGATCGTCAGGGTCGGATTTTCGGCAGCGCCGGTAGTGAACTGACTCCCGTCCGATACGAACAGGTTGTCGATATCGTGGCACTGCCCGTTCTTATTGACCACGCCATCTGCCGCTTTGGCACTCATGCGGCAGGTGCCGAGGTTGTGCGTCGACGGATAGGGCGGCACCGGGTAGACGTGATTAGCGCCTGCGGCTTCGTAGACGGCGCGACCCTGGCCAAAGGCGTGTTCGCGCATCGCGATATCGTTGGGGTGATCGCTAAAGTGCACGTTCGGAACCGGCATACCGTGCTGGTCTTTTTCGCTCGCGTGTACGGTGATGCGATTGTCTTCCTGGGGCATGTCCTCCCCGACCAGCCACATTCCCGCCATATTCGCATAGTTATCCATGGCCCTGCAGAAATCGCGGCCCCAGCCGCCCGGGTCGAGAAACGCGGCCATGAACGGCAATCCGATCGACAGAGTCTCCATCTCGTAGCCACCGACGAATCCACGCGACGGGTCGTGGCGCGCCTCATCGGTGATAATGCCCGCCATGGTGGTACCGCGCCACATGCGTACCGGCTTATCGAAGCTCGCATAGACTGAACCGGTCATGTGGCGCATATAGTTGCGCCCCACCTGGCCGGACGAGTTTGCGAGGCCATCCGGATATTTGCTCGATTCGGAGTTGAGCAATAGCCGCGGCGTCTCGATCGAGTTGCCGGCAACACAAACGATGCGAGCCCTTTGTTTTTGCTGATTGCCATCGGCGTCGGCATAGACGACCGCACTGACCTTACCCGACCTGTCATGCTCGATTTTAAGAACATGTGCGCTCGGTCGCAGGTCGAGGTTACCGGTTTTTTCCGCTTTCGGAATCTCGGCGTTCATGGTCGACCATTTCGCATCCATCTTGCAGCCCTGGAAACAGAAGCCGAGCTGTCGACAATGAGTGCGACCGTCACGGGCCCGGCTGTTGATTGCCATGCGACCGGTATGACAATTTTTGTACCCGAGTTTTTTAGCTCCGGCATACATGACCTTGAAATTGTTGTTACCCGGCAGACCGGGAATTCCATTGGTGCGGGTGACGCCCATTTTGTCTTCCGCCCTGGCGTAATAGGGTTCGAGATCCTTAAGCGTCAACGGCCAGTCGAGCAGGTTCGCGCCGGCAACGTCGCCATAGTGGCTGCGCGCTTTGAATTCATGTTCCTGTATGCGCAAACTCGCTCCCGCCCAGTGCGTCGTGCTGCCACCAACGGTTTTACAGATCCAGGCGGGCAGCCCCGAAAAATCGCGCGAAACTCGCCAGCTGCCTGATGTCGTGCGCTTGTCGAGCCAGGAAATTTGCCCGAAAGAACCCCATTCATCATTTTGAAAGGTCGCCGCGGATTCGCGCGCGCCGGCTTCGAGTAAAACGACCTTAATGCCTTTTTGGCAGAGTTCGTTGGCAAGCGTTCCACCGCCTGCGCCTGAGCCGATTACGACAACGGCCGAATCATCATCTAATGCTATCTTCATCATGTCTTCGTCTCCTTAGGCTTCAGGCTTTCGCCGGGCTGGCAGCGGTATCCGGGGCGGGTAACCAGTCGAGATCCTGGAATCCGCGGTCGAAATACCCCCCCATTTCGTAAGAGGCGCCCTCGTATCCGAAATGTGCCCAGGCCATTTCATTGTTGTATAGCGACACCACCGAGGTGCCGCGTATTTTTTCGAAGAAATCGCTGCCCGCCATCTTAATCACGATGTTTTCACGCGCGAGGTAGTCGAGTCCGGCCCAGTCGCCGCTGGCCAGCTTGTCGAGTTCTTTGAGCCCATCGCGCAGCATGGATGCGACATTGGCATCGTTTGTGGCCGCAGCGTCTAGATCTTTGACCACCAGTGCATATACGGCATCGTCCAGCGTGTCATGTGGGAAGATACCGCGCACCACCTTCAGCAGCTTGCGACCTTCGTTTTCGGTCATGGCGCTCATCGACAGCGCCCAGGTGCGCGTCGGCGCCAGCGCGGCCAGGGTGCCGCTGCCGGCTGCCAGGGTCCCCATCAAGACGCCGGAACCGGTTTTTAGAAATCGACGTCGGCTGATTGTTACGGGGGCATCTACATTAGCTATTGTCTTACTCATCGTTTATCTCCTCGGGAATGTAGTCATTTTTAGTATCTGAAATGGGCCGCCAGGCAGATCATTGATAGTGTCCATGGCGTTGCAGCACCTCGATTTCATATCCGTCCGGATCGGTGACGAAGAAAAACCGGGCCAACAGGACATCGTTCGGTGCGAATGCGACGATGTCGGTTGGCTCGAGTCCGAGTTCGCAAAAGCGCTGATATTCCGTGTCGAGATCGTCGACGCACACCGCGACGTGGCCATAACCGTTGCCATGGGTATAGGCTGCTTTTTCACCCTTGTTGAGGGTTAGCTCGATTTCCATATCGTTTTCGTCATTGCGCAGATAAACGAGGGCGAAATCTTCGAAATCGAGCTGATGAGACGGCGTCAGAGCAAACGCCTGCCGGTAGAATGCCAGCGATCTATCCAGGTCTAGAACTCGAATCATCGTGTGTATGATCTTCGCCACAATCACCTCGTCGCCTTATCTCTAAAGTCGGATCAGTATAGCTGCGCAAATGCCCGGGTGGTAGTAAGGGCATACTACATCTAAATAATTTGCCGGCGGTCGCGAATTGCCGGTTACTGGGCCGTTTTATGCGAATTTCGATAAATCAATCCCGAATTTGAAAAGTTGGCGTATTTAAAATAACCTTGTTCGGTCGGATCCGGGAGTTTGGATCGGGCAAACCTGGGGAGGAACGAATCATGTGTCAAATCTACGCCGGCACCGAGCCGGCCCGTTACGACAGCGAAGCGCGCTCATTGCGAATTCGGGGATACGTCACCAGCATTCGCCTGGAAAACGAATTCTGGAGTATTCTCGAAGAGATGGCCGACGAGACAGCGAGCTCGACGCCTGAGCTGATTAACACGCTTTATACCGAAGTTCACCAAAATTTTGGCGAAGTACGAAATTTCACGTCATTTCTTAGAACGGCCTGCACCATCTACCTGACCCGCAAAGAAGCGGCGCAGCCCGATACTGAGCCAGAGCAAATGCGAGTGGCTTCGGCCTAGGTTTTGTGAAAAATTGTTTGCTGTCTAGTCCGAGTAAGGTACTTTCGGCATCCAGCAGAATTGCGCCCCGCTAACATTTATACCAATTGAAACGCTACTCGGGAAAACTGGTGAAAAGCCAATCGTGACCGCAGTAAACCGATGCGTGTAAGAGGTATAAACCTAATGGCAATTACTAAGCAATAATATCGTCATTTCGGGCAGGATATCAACAGACTCGCTAGATCGCCGCCAACAGCAACAGGGTTCGATTCGAACAAAGATTCCGGCGGCAGGTTGCAAAGCCGGGGAAACTCGCCGCGCGCGATTATCCATGGGCTGTCCGAGCCGTATGGACCTCTCTGCCAATGAGGCAGGAAAGTGCTGGGGGATCTTAGCTGCACGGGTGTTTTTGCTTCGCCGCCAATCCCATGATCGCCTCCGTTTGCCCGGTTCCAGTAGCTGTATTGGCTGATGACTTTGCCGGGTTTTTCTCCCGGCAAGCCCACGCTTGCCACCAATCCGCCTTTCTCAGCTCCAGAAACGAAACCCAGTGCCATGCTGTTTTCCATTTCCACTGCGCCTTTTACGGTCCCCACCAACCCACCCGCGTCGGCGTTTCCGGAAATGTAGCCGTCGGTGTAGCTTGAATGCACTATGGTGTTCCGCTGCTCGCCCGGTTTGGGTGCCGATACCAGGCCGATCAAGCCTCCGAGGTAGCGTGTTAACCGTTGATCGTCGCTCGGTGCGACTTTGCCCCGCTGATAATTGACTAGAATTTGTGCTTGCCGGGCATCGGATTGACCGATGAGCCCCCCCAGGGCTTGACCGCCAGAAACGTCAGTACCCGCATAATTAGCTATGACGATCGGATTATCTTCCACGCGTCCTATCAAACCGCCAATTTGTTTCGCTCCGTTCACGTGACCGACAAACATACTCGAAGCGATCCAATGGAATCGATTCTGCCTTTGCGGGTCGCGCATTTCGCCCACCAGTCCACCCACACTCTATCGATGCCGCTTACGTCACCGCTGGCCCAAACGAACTCTAAGCGGCCGTTCAGCTCGCCCACAAGCGCACCGGCCCGATCACCGCCGTTGACAAAGACGTCATACAGGCCTAGTCGTTCGATACTGCCTTGCGGCCCCACGTGCCGAAACAGGCCCGATCCGGAAAAGCCGGGTCGATCGAAGCGATAATGGGAGATGGATTTTTGGTTGCCGTCAAAGACGCCATTGAAGACCTGCGACTGCTGATCAAAACCACCGATATTGCCCGGTAAGTTAGCATAGTTGTAGTGAGTCATATCGATATCGGCCATCAGTTTGAAGAATCGGTCCATATAAGGCTCTTTGATGGCGAATAACTGAGAGGCGTTGCACAGGGTATAGGCTTTTTCTCTCGAACTCCCGTCTATACCCTGCTGGCCGCTATTGGCGAAGGGCCGGTTCTGTTGCCGCTGGCGATTGCAATAGCTGCTGACATGCCAATTCTCCAGACGTATCAGCGCTCGGTAACCATCGACCCGAGTCGGTTTGAATCCCCGCTTTGGGTAGTTGCGTACATAGGGACCCTGTCGCAGCCGCCGATGCAACTCGAAGGGGTTGATCGCCGGATAGCGACTGATGATTTGTGCCGCCAAGCCGGCCACATAGGGCGTGGCCATGGAGGTCCCGCTACTCCAGGCATAGCCTTGAGGAGCTGTCGAATAGATGTTCTCGCCCGGCGCCACCATAAAGGGTGCTAGAGAAGTGTAATTGGAGAAGCTGGCGATTTCGTCTTGACTGGTGGAGGCGCCGACGCGAATCACTTCGCCAAAGCCGGCTGGATAGCGCGGGTTTTGCTCGATATCAATACCGTCGTTGCCGGTGGCCGCTACGATAGTGATGTTTTGCTGCCAAGCTTTGCGCACCCGCTGATAGAGCAGTGGTGTACGTACTGATAGGGTAAAAGAGCAGTTAATGATTCTCGCCTTCTGGGCTATCGCATAGTCGAAGGCGGCCAGCACACCAGCGTAGGACAAGTTCCGGTCTTCACCGGCAGGAAGCATCATCATTTTAACTCCCGGCGCAATACCGTAGACCCCCTGTCCGTTTTGATTGTTGGCGCCGATGATTCCGGCCACATGGGTGCCGTGGATGCTGCGCTGGAGTTCAACGTTATTGTTATTGAAGTAAAAATTCCAACCATTGACATCGTCCACATATCCGTTGCCGTCGTCATCGATCTTGTTGCCCGGAATTTCCCGGCTATTGTTCCAGACGTTGCCGCGCAAATCGGGATGCTTGATATCAACCCCGGAATCGATGATGGCAACAATGAGATGGCTCAGGTTCTGATTAAGGGCCAGAACCTCACGGCCGTTGAGATCGGCATTGTAACGACCCTTGTCCCGGCCGTTGAATAAACCCCTATTGTCCGGAGCCCAGAGCTTATCGCTGATTGAATCGCCCCGGGATTTCCGGAGGCTGTTTTGTGTGAGTCATGCTGCCTCGAATGACTCTTCCAGTTGCTGATAATACATCAGCTCATACTCGACCGGCGGTATATCGCCGATCGATTCGAGTAATCGTCGATGGTTAAACCAGTCCACCCATTCCAGCGTGGCGTATTCGACAT
>Ga0209791_1000715_pt1 | contig 10351 bp, 11 predicted proteins | sample WorMetTyACAVOLI1_FD_187422 | JGI IMG/M metagenome (GOLD analysis project Ga0209791, IMG submission 187422) | Marine gutless worms symbiont microbial communities from Max Planck institute for Marine Microbiology, Germany - Olavius algarvensis... ... | reverse complement strand
ATCGAGCATCCAGCATCCAGTATCCAGCATCCAGTATCCAGCATCCAGTATCCAGCATCCAGCATCCAGCATCCAGCATCCAGTATCCAGCATCCAGCATCCAGTATCCAGCATCCAGTATCCAGCATCCAGCATCCAGCATCCAGCATCCAGCATCCAGTATCCAGCATCCAGTATCCAGTATCCAGCATCCAGTATCCCGCTTAAATTTCCTGCTTGACATATTCGCCCCATCTTACTATATTGCCATGTAGCAATATAAGGAGATATTGGATGAAAACCTTTTTAAAAGTCATGAAAGCGCTTTCCGATCCGAATCGAGTTAAAATTATAAAGCTCTTGCAGCAAAAACAGATGTGCGTCTGCGAACTGCAGGGGGCATTAGGAATTGCCCAGCCGACAGTGTCCAAACATCTTAAGATTCTTGAAGAATCCGGGCTGGTGGATTTTCAGAAAGATGGCCTGTGGGTGAATTATTTCCTGACGGACGGAACCACGCCTTATGCAGCGAGTGTCCTGGGTAATTTAAAACACTGGCTGGATGACGATCCTGAAATTGCTGAATTGGTAAAAAAGATTCCGTTGCTAGACCGCGCAGAACTGTGCCGAAAATAATTTTTTATCGAACGATATAGCTTGTTTTGCATATAACTTTTTAAAACCGCCTCCAAAAGCCATAAAATTGGAATTCCTATTTAGGACATGCGGGAAGGAATATCCCATGGAAGATGTACTTGCCACAAAAGAAAGAGCCATTGCCATGCATCGGGCGATTGAAGCCAAGGAGCCCGAACAGCCCGCAAGCCTGGTGGATTGGAAAAACATCTGGAAGCCTTTAGCGATCATTGCGGGAGTCTTTCTGCTATTTTACTGGCTGCCGGTTGACAACAACCGGTTTAGCGGGGCGGTCATCGAATCTCTGGCATTGGTCAGGTGGTATGCCCGGGAACACGTCCTGCTGTGTCTGGTGCCGGCCTTTTTTATTGCCGGCGCCATCTCGGTATTTGTGTCCCAGGCAGCCGTGATGAAATACCTGGGAGCAGGCACCCAAAAAATCATGTCGTATGGTGTTGCCTCGGTTTCGGGCACCATTCTGGCGGTTTGCTCGTGCACGGTGTTGCCGCTGTTCGCCGGCATCTGGAAGCGCGGTGCCGGTCTGGGACCGGCGATTGCGTTTTTGTATTCCGGACCGGCCGTCAACGTTCTGGCGATTGTATTCACGGCCCGAATTCTGGGTCCGGAAATCGGCCTGGCCCGGGCCGTCGGGGCGGTTGTGTTCAGCATCGTTATCGGTCTGATCATGCACCTGCTGTTTCGTAAAGAAGAGCAGGCCAAGGCCGAAGCAGCGCTGCACATGCCTGAATCCGAAACGGAACGGCCGCTGTCGCAAAATGTAGTTTATTTTGCCGTCATGGTCGGCATCCTGGTATCAGCAACCTGGGGCGAGCCGACTGAACCTGCCGGACTGTGGCACGCGATTTACAGTGTTAAGTGGCTGCTGACCGGCATTTTGGCGATAGTCCTCGGCGTACTGCTGGTAAAATGGTTTCGCGTAAAAGCTTATAAAGTGATCCTGGCAGCCGCTGCCGTTTTGGCTCTGGCGGTTATTTTTCCCCACGAGCCGCTGATTGCCTTTTCGGCCGGCATCATCGCCCTGGTAGTACTGACCACCACCACCCGGGGTGAAACCGAATCCTGGTTTTTGTCCTCCTGGGATTTCGCCAAACAGATCATGCCGCTTTTGTTGGCCGGAGTTTTAGTGGCCGGCCTGCTGCTGGGGAGACCCGGCTCGGAGGGCCTGATTCCTTCGCAATGGATCAGCGGCCTGGTGGGCGGTAATTCGCTGTGGGCCAATCTGTTTGCCTCGGTGGTGGGCGCTTTCATGTATTTCGCTACGCTGACCGAAGTGCCGATTTTACAGGGGCTTTTAGGTGCCGGTATGGGCAAGGGACCCGCCCTGGCACTGCTGCTGGCCGGCCCGGCCTTGAGCCTGCCCAACATGCTGGTGATCCGCAGTGTCATGGGCACTAAAAAGACGTTCGCCTTTGTCAGCCTGGTGGTGGTGATGGCCACGATCAGCGGCAAAATCTTCGGATATATTTTTATTTAATCCGAATAACCTGCTGGATCATGGTGGAGATCCATTACATTGGGAAAGCTAGAAGAAAAGAATAAGCGCGAAATCACAAATGCTAGCAATCAATAAATAGATGCATGTTAAGTTTTGTTTCTTATTGATTTTATCTTCTGAGAAAATAATTAATTTTTTCAGTACAGGCACACAATGCACATTAAAATATGAATCGATTATTCTCCAACCAGGCAGATTATAGACAAGGAGGAAAAAATTATGGATATCAAAGTTTTAGGACCCGGCTGCCCGAAATGTCAGCAGACCGAAAAAATTGTCAAAGAAGCCGTTTCAGAGGCGGGGATCGACGCCAGCGTTGAAAAGATAACCGATACGATGGAAATCGCCGGCTATGGCGTTTTTGGAACACCGGCGATTGTGCTAGACGGTGCGGTTAAAAGTGTCGGTAAAATACCCCAGAAACAGGATGTCACTGGCTGGCTCTCCAATAAGTAGGCTCCGATAAATGTTTTCAATACAAAATCGCCCCTATTAAATCGTTGATTCCTTGCGGATAGAAGCTAATCTCATGCTGTTAAAAAGCTATTCCAAAAAAATATTCAGACCCGAGTGCAATCCCGGGTTTGAATCCGTGCACTGCATCGCGCACCTGGACCAATATATTTCCGAGGTACTGCCCTACCTCAACGCGGTTCTTGGAGGTTTTGATTATCTCAAAGACCCGCCGGCCGTAATATTTCGTTCCCAGGGCAAATTGATCACGGTGCATGGTGATAAGATTGCAATCAATGCCTTGCGGGATGAAGCCGAGGCCGATAAGATTCTTGAATGGCTGAAACGAGAAGTAAATGATGCCTGGGCAAACCGCGAAAGCATCGTTCCCTGCTATGACGGTGCACCCAAGCCCAAGGTGATCGAAATTCTGAAACTGCTGCCCAGAACCAACTGCCGCGAGTGCGGTGAGCCCACCTGCATGGTATTTGCAGCCCGGATGGCCGAGGGTTTAAAAGGACTCAAAGATTGTCCGCCATTGGGTGCTGAAAACAAACTGCGGCTTGAAGAATACATGAGCCAATTTAAATTTGAACTTTAACTGAAAAAAACAGACAGGAGGGAGCCGACGATGAGCAACGATGACGTTTTGAACAGTGATCGCAAAATGGCCAGTATTTTCGAACGTTTTCTTTCTCTCTGGGTGGTGCTGTGCATTTTCGCAGGAATCATGCTCGGTAAAATTGCCCCGGGCGTGGCGCAATCTCTCGACGGTCTGGCCATCTATGTCAATGGGGCGCCGGTGGTGTCGATTCCGATTGCTGTCTGCCTGTTTTTCATGATGTATCCGATTATGGTCAAAATCGATTTCAGCGAGGTCATCAAGGCCGGCAAAAGCGGCAAACCGGTGTTTCTAACCCTTTTTGTCAACTGGGCCGTCAAACCGTTTACCATGTACGGCATTGCACTGTTTTTCCTGGGAACACTTTTCTACGGGTTCATCGGCCCTGCAGCGGTGGACCATGTCAAGATGCCCTTTGGCCTCGACCTGCCGGTGGGCGCAACCCACGGAGCCGGAACGGTGGTACTGATAGATGGGCTAAAGATGCTGGAAGTTCCGCTCTGGCGCAGTTACCTGGCCGGGTGCATTCTTTTAGGCATCGCGCCCTGCACGGCCATGGTGCTGGTTTGGGGATTCCTGTCCCGCGGTAACGACGGATTAACCCTGGTGATGGTCGCCATCAACTCGCTGACCATGCTGCTGCTCTATGGCGTGCTGGGCGGCTTTCTGCTGGGGGTGGGACGCCTGCCGGTTCCCTGGCAGGCGCTGCTGCTGTCCATCGGCATTTACGTCGCTTTACCGTTGGTTGCCGGTTATCTTTCCCGCAGGTGGATTATTGCCGCCAAAGGAAAGAAATGGTTCAAGGAAAAGTTTTTACACGTTCTAACGCCCATTACGATTATCGCCCTGCTGATTACCCTGGTCTTGCTGTTTTCTTTTAAAGGGGAGGTGATTATCGGCAACCCGCTGACCATCCTGTGGATCGCCATCCCGCTCTTTATTCAGACCGTCCTGATTTTCTGGCTGGGCTATGGTCTGGCCAGATTGCTGAAACTTCGCTACGTGGATGCCGCCCCGGCAGCCATGATCGGCGCCTCCAATCATTTCGAGGTTGCCATCGCCACCTCCACGATGCTGTTTGGTTTGTCCTCAGGGGCGGCTCTGGCTACCGTGGTGGGGGTTCTGATCGAGGTGCCGGTGATGTTGATGCTGGTTAAAATCTGCCTGAAAACCACCCACTGGTTTAAAATGGGAGAAGCTGCTGCGGTCGCCAAATAGCCGACAAACGGCTAGCAATAGGTGTCAGCGTTCACAGGTTCAAGGTTCACTGTTCGGTGCTATATTTCTATCGTTGCGGTTTCGGAAATGTGTCGCTCCGATTATGCTTGACAATTTTTCTGAAATAAATAATATGTAATAACAAATACGAAAAAGGGAGTACGTAAATATGAAAATCGGAGAACGTGGACAAGTTACGATTCCGAAAAATATTCGCGATAAATACGGACTCATGCCGTATATTGAGGTTGAATTTGAACTTAAAGAAACCGGGGTGCTGATCAAGAAAAAGAGCCTTCATTCGAGTCCGGTTGAGCAGGTATATGGTATTTTGAAGAAGAAGGATAGTACAGACAACTATATCGAGGCGATTAGAGGCAGATGATTACATTTGTTGATACCAATGTCCTGCTGGATGTCTTTTTGCCGGATCCCAGGTGGGGTGAAGCGTCGAAGAAGCTCTTGGATCAAGCTTACGCTCAAGGATCGCTTATAATTAATGAAATCATCTATGCGGAGCTTGCACCCCAATTTACCGGAAGAAGTCTCCTGGACGACACTTTAAAAGTTCTTGGCATTCGTATTGTTTCGTTGGATCTTGAATCCGCCTACGGTGCCGGAATGAAATGGAAGGAATATCGAAAAGCAGGAGGGACACGTAATCGCGTGTTGGCCGATTTTTTAATCGCTGCCCATGCCAAAATGCATGCAGACAGGCTATTGACACGCGATCGCGGCTTTTATAAAAAGTATTTTTCTGATATTGAAATCTTCTAGTAATCAAGAATGGAGCGAATTGAACCGGAAAAAAAAGCTGGGAAGGTAACGGACTGCCTGAGCCGCCGTCTGCAGTTCAAGCAGCTACTGCCTTATGAGGTAATCCATCCCATTGAGCTTTTGAAAGAATTATACACGAAGCACAAAACAGATAAAAGCTAAGTGTTGCCAGAAGCTATTTCAAAAATAGTAGTTTACGATCAAGGGTCCGCCTCAGGCGGATCGATTCGGTTTAAAAGCGGAGCGTACACGCTAGCACGTGAGTATTTTTAACCGGATCGCAACGCAGCCATTGGTCGTAAAATGCATTTTTGAGATTGCTTCTATTATCCTATCATGGAATGCTTTATATCATCCTGATTTTCAAGAACCTGCATCACTAGAGCAGTCGCTTTAACCGTCGCATCCAGGCAGACGGTTTTCGCCAGCTTCTTGGCTTCAAAAACTGCCTCCCCCTCCCGGGTGCTGATGTCGCAGCCCAGAATATCCGAGCAGTTCCTGGAACCGAGGTGTTTTTCAAAATCGCGCACCAGGCGCTCGGAAAGGGCATAAATCTTTTTCGGAGAGTCCTCGGACGATTTACGGCCATTTAGGATGCCCAAGGCCATGACACCGCCGACTAAGGCACCGCAGAGCCCGGCGGTTCTGGACATCCCACCGCAGAAACCGCTGGCGATGCCGGGGATTATATCCGATTGTATGCTGTGTTTTTCGGCAACTGCCAAAAGCACGGCTTCAGCTCAATATAAACCGGATCCAAACAATTCCCCGCTGCGTTTAGCGACGGCGTTCATTTCACCATAATCTTCACTGCTCATAGCTTATTCTCCTTTTTTCTTTGTCAGAGCGATCCTGATAGTTGCGCATTGCCAGTACCAACTTTTCAAAATTGTCGATGACCCCATCCTGCCTTTCTGACCCTATATCTTTCAACTAAAAATCTGTCAACTATTTGCCCCAGGAAAAATAGTATTGACCTAAAATAACACAAAGTGGTATTGTCGGATTATTCGTATTCGCGGCACTATTTTTTACTTATCATTATCGCTTCTTAAATCAACCAAAACCATCCGTTCTTATTATGAAACAAAAAACAGGCTCTATAATAGGGCCCCTTCTTCTGGCTTGGGTAATTGCCGTCTCCGGCTGCGGCAAGGACAGCGATGCGGTTGTGGTGGATTTCAGCAAGACCATTGCAGTGGAACGGCCCGCAAGCCATATTCCTGAAGCGGCCACCTTCAACGTGGCGGTTGCCGCCATGATTTCCCCTAAAGAAACCTTTGGTTATTACCGGCAACTGCTGGACTATATCGGTGAGCAGCTGGGGCGCGAAGTGCAGTTCATCCAACGAAAAACATACAGCGAAATAAATGAATTGCTGGGAATTGGCCAGATTGACCTGGCCTTTATTTGTTCCGGTCCTTATGCCGCCGGCAAAGAAATCTATGATTTCGAATTAATTGCCACCCCTCGGGTACAGAAAAGTCATTTTTACCAGTCCTATTTGATTGTGAACAAAGCAAGTCAATTCAACCGCATAGAAGACCTGAAAGGGCGTGTTTTTGCCTTCACCGATCCGGATTCCAACACCGGAAAGCTGGTACCGACCTATTGGCTTTTCGAAATGGAAGAACAACCGAAAACATACTTCAGCAAAACGATCTATACTTACAGCCATGACAATTCCATTCTGGCTGTGGCCAAAGCACTGGTGGACGGAGCCGCGATTGACGGATTAATCTGGGAATATTACCACCAAAAAGATCCGGCTTTTACTTCCAGAACCCGCATCATCCGAAAATCAGAGCCCTACGGTATTCCACCGATTGTCGCCTCAAAATATCTGTCGCCAGAACTAAAAAACCGCATTCGTCAGTTATTTTTCTCCATGCACATTGATCCCAAAGGTCAAAAAATTCTCGCTGAATTAATGATCGACAAATTCATTGCACCAAAAGACGAGTGGTACGACAGCATCAGACAGATGGATTTGAAAATCGCACTGATGGAAAAAAATAAAGATGAGATTTCAAAGCCTTAAAAGCAAATTATTGCTGGCAGTTTCGGCCCTGGTAATCGGCAGCGGTCTACTCATCTCGTTTCTATTTACTCAGCGTTACAGCAGCAGTCTTTATCAATCCATGTCTGTCCAGGCAGAAAATTTATCCCACTCAATTGAACTCGAGGCAACCGATAAGATTCTTACCAACGATCTGGTTGCGCTGCAAAAAATGCTCGATTATCAAATGCGCAGCAATGAGTCCATCTCCTACCTCTTTATTGTTAAAGAAAATCAGATCCTGGCCCATTCGTTTGCGGATGGGGTACCGCTAGGGCTAATCCGGGCAAATAAAGCAACTCTTAACGAGGCGTTCGCTTTAAAAAAGATTAAATCCACCACAGGAGAATATTATCTGGATACGGCCTGGCCGATATTTGCCGGAAAAGCTGGAGTACTTCGCCTGGGGCTTTCTGAAACGCCATACAGCCGCCAGGTGACTCAACTTTGGATCCAAATGGGTGCGATTACCTTCGGAATTCTTTTACTTGCTCTGGCCGTCAGCCTTCTGTTTGTTAAGCGGATTACCCGCCCCTTGTCAATGCTGGCTGCGGCAGCCGAAAAAATTGATGAAGACCGTTTGGAGATGAATGTCGCTTTAAAGGAAGGATCGGATGAAGTCGGCAAATTGACGTCTTCCTTTAACCACATGCTTGGCCGCATTAAGGATCATACCCGGCGGCTGGAGGAGAAAAATGAAGAGCTGGACCGCGCCCACAAACAGACACGTACCTCTTTTGCAATTGCACAGGAAATCGGTGCTCTGCCGAACCTAAAGGCGGTCTGTGTTTATCTGATCAAAAAGCTGCAGGGAATTGTTGCCTGCGAAAATATGGCAGTTCTGGTTTTCAGCCACGGCAGAGATATATGCTTCATGCAATCGGAAAAAGAATCGAGAACTTTAGACGGTGACACGGTTTCAGCAACAGTTGATTTTTTAAAAGATATGGATGGTATGCAGTTTATCAGAAAAGATCAGATTGACCCGAGGTTTGCGCCCGAAGCATTTCAATCCGCCGAACAAATGGTCACCTTTCCGATGCGTCATGAAAATCAACTTCTGGGGGTGATGTTGATCGCCTGCCCGGGAAGCTGCAGTTGTGTTACCAATGAGCTGGATATTATTGATCTGATCCTCAATCAAACTTCCGGCGCCATCCAGCGGTCGGTTTCACATGAGGAAGAAACCCGTGAATTAAAAAACCGTATCGAACTCACGGCCGAATTCAGTGGCCTCATCGGTAAAGACCCCCAAATGCAGGTAATTTATAAGCTGATTGAAGACGTCGCACCAACGGATGCGACAGTTTTGATTCAAGGGGAAAGCGGCACGGGAAAAGAATTGGTGGCCCGAGCCATTCACAAACAAAGCCTGCGCAGGGATAAGCCCTTTGTGGTGATCAATTGTTCCGCCTATCCCACCACGCTACTCGAAAGCGAGCTTTTCGGCCACGTAAAAGGCGCTTTTACCGGCGCAATTCGCCAAAAAGCGGGCCGCTTTGAGCAGGCCGACGGCGGTACCGTTTTCCTGGACGAAATCGGCGAAATATCTTCCACGGCCCAGATTAAATTGCTTCGCATTCTCCAAAGCCAGAAATTTGAGCGGCTGGGCGGAGAGCAGACTTTGTCAGTAAACATACGGGTCCTGGCAGCAACCAACAAAGACCTCTTGCAAGAAGTGAAACGTACTAATTTCCGTGAGGATCTCTTCTATCGTCTCAATGTTATTCCCATTCAAATGCCTCCTATGAGAAATCGGCGCAATGACATTCCCCTGCTGGCCCGGTATTTTTTAGGGCATTTCGCAACCGAACAGGAAACCCCTGCCCAACGATTCAGCTCTGAAGCCATGCGAAGTCTGCTCGACTATTCTTGGCCCGGCAATGTCCGTGAACTTGAAAATAGCATAGAGCATGCCGCCGTCTTGGCCAAGGGCAAATATATCGAAATTTCAGACCTACCCGCAGTCATTCTGCAGGCAGAGACGGGAGAACCGGCAAGATCGAATCGGAGCATTGTGGAAAACGAGCGCAAACTTCTGCTGGAAGTTTTAGATGAATGTGACTGGAATAAAAAAGCAGCCGCTCATCAATTAGGAATCAGCCGCAGCACACTGTATGATAAACTTAGAAAATATCAGATTGCAAAACCAACCGTCCATTAGAGCGTTTGTCAGAATAAATTAAGAAAACTTTGCGTCATTGCGCCTTTTGCGTGATATAATTCCGATTCTAGCGGAACAAACACTGCTTTTGTCCTCGAATTTGAAGAATCCCTGTTATTGCCCACTTTGGCATTGACAATAATACCACATAGTAGTAAATTTTGAATGTTTTATGCTGCAGTTCACTCCCAACGGAATTCCTCATGGATAGCGCAGAATTCAAATATTTCCGCAAAAAGCTCAATCGGACCCAGAAGCGGATGGCCGAGCTTCTGGGCACTTCTTTAAAAGCAATTCACAGCTACGAGCAGGGGTGGCGTAACGTGCCAGGCCATGTGGAGAGACAGATGTATTTCCTGGTTTCCAGATTGGAGGAGAACCGGAAAAGCAGAAAGCCATGCTGGTTGATCAAAAAATGTCCCGCTGAGCACAAGAAGAAATGTCCGGCCTGGGAATTTAAGGCCGGAAAGTTGTGCTGGTTTGTGAATGGGACGGTATGCGAAGGTCAAGTTCATAAAAATTGGGAAGAAAAAATGAAAATATGCCGATCGTGTGAAGTGATGCGATCCATGCTCTAACTTAAATCTCACCCACCGCGCCGGTGCCCTCTCTCCACTCAGAGGAAAAGGGTTTTGATATTGATTTCACCCCAAAACCTCCGATGAAAGACCTTCGACACGATCGAAACAGCCTGCCTTGCATGTCCACTAATCCCGATATGTGTCCGGATTTCGTACACACGTAACCGACTATTATTACTTCAATTATAAAATTATCCAATTATAATGTTCGAAATACAGCTTACATTTCGTATGTTTAAAATATTTTAATTTTCATTCAAGCAATATTTGTAAAAATATCAGTTAGGTACCTTCAAACAACCACCATTGGTCATGTAAATTTTTGTATGCCGAACTCGGTACTTCA
>Ga0209791_1000714_pt1 | contig 10377 bp, 8 predicted proteins | sample WorMetTyACAVOLI1_FD_187422 | JGI IMG/M metagenome (GOLD analysis project Ga0209791, IMG submission 187422) | Marine gutless worms symbiont microbial communities from Max Planck institute for Marine Microbiology, Germany - Olavius algarvensis... ... | reverse complement strand
TATCACTTTTAACATTAGTCACTAGTCACCAATTGCATGTAACCAAGCTAAAATAGCGGCTATGTATATACGACCAACGACCAGGCACATGGTTCTAATTCACACTTTGTACTTGTACAGTCATCAGCAACAAAAGGAACAAATTAAACTCACTCATCAACGTCAGCACAGTACAATATGCGTGATAATACACTGACCAGAAAATTCAGAGTACGTTCCCTGCACAAGGCTCATTCTGTAGAACGATTAAAAAAAGCACACGAAATCACTGTAATGCTTTCTACAGCTGTCTGTCTACAGACTACAGTGGTCAATGTCCATTCAGATACTTCAGCCAGTTCTGTTAGGCGTTTAGAGGTTTACAAACCTCTGAAATGTGCCTTCATCACGAGAGACAGGATACGGTTCATTTTGCATAAACTCCTGAAGGCTACCAGACTGCATCACTTGTGCATTCACTGCAGGCATGACTGGAGGACAGTACGTCGACTGACCCTGTAGATAAGATGCCTCATAGCTGGCGAGAGTTGATCCACCACAACCTGCGTAGTTTACATTAGCGGCAGGTCCACCTGTTTGCTGTTTGAGATTTGCACACTGCCTCTTCGTCTGGCAAACCGTCCGCTGAATATCCAGCTGCAGCTCGTCCTTCAGGTCTCCCTCTGGAATGGCTTTTAACTTGTGATATAGAAATTTGCAGAAGTCCCAGTCCTTGTCGTCATTTCGGGTGTCAACTTCAGGTTTCTTGCTTGCGATGCCAGTAAGCACTTTAGTAGCTGCTGATGCCACGTCAGTCATGGTTTTCAGTTCAGGCGGTAACTCACTGGTGCTCTTCTTACTTTTCTTCCTTGAACTGCCGCTGCTAACACTCGGTTCTGGCACTTTCGGAACTGTCTCTGGTGCAACACTACGATCAACCTCGTCTACAAATCCGGCGTTGTCATCACGTGTCACTGTGTCATCTTCGTCGTCAACCTGACTAGTTTCCTCATCACTCCCAAACTAAGTAACATACACACGCACACACACACATACGTGTATGGCAATACAAGTGGGGACCGTTGGATTTAAGACAAAAGTGAGGACCGTTTTCCGAGGACCGGTGAGTGTACGGGATTTCATACACAAGTGAGGACCATCAATGTGTCTTACTTCATGGCAAGACAGAGGACACTTGTACACACACATCAATGCGAGGACCACCTGCAACAGAGGACCTGAGCAACAGAGGACCTTAGTGTGTGTACACACACACACGTCAGCTCGAGGACCGGAACGTGTGTGCCTGTACAAGCGAGGTCCGTGCAAAGTGAATGGAGCATTACTGTATTTCCTTGAATAAAAGCCCCCCATGACTTCTATAAGTACGATCAACGCGGACTCGCGGCCTGTACTTTAGGCCCGGCTTGTAATAAGGTCTCGGCTTGTATTACAACATCCACATTGCTTCACTATCGTTTGACAAATTTATCAGCTTCAATGTTAACTTTTGTATAATAATTTTTGGCCCTTTCTGCAAGAAGACTACGCCGTAGATGGCGTCATGTCCAACAGATAATACAAAACATGTTAAAATGGTCTGTTTGTTCACCATGATACCCGGACTGTATTCAAGGCCTGGCTTCTTTTGAACAGTGAACTCAGACCCCAGTTTCTATACAAGGCCTGGCCTGTATTCAAAGCGCGGCCTGTATTCAAGGAAATACGGCATATCAGCAACTGTGCGAGTGTGTACATGTTAAAGGTGAGCAGCGGCGGCGATCCTGGGGTGTCCTGACCCCCACTTTTTGGCAGTGGGGGGTCCACCTGTACTTGGAGCCCCCCACTTTTTACTGGTATGATGCTAAAATACATGAGCCTATGGCCTGCAATGCCATTATTAAATAATAAAGTAACAGTTTTTGCATTTTATTTTGTAAAAGTTGCTTCGGAATACACTATTTCGACTCAAAATTTTCAAAACATTTTCTGGGAGGGGCAACATCACATCATTAGACCCAACCCCCGCCCCCCAACGTGCCTTCGGCACCTCGATCATCGCACCTTCGGCACTCGCCCCCAGGACCCCCAAGTTTTGTGACAAATCGCCGCCTCTGAAGGTGAGGACCGTTTCAGAGCCAAGTTGCAATACAATATGTAAATGTAAAGTGCAAATTAACTATCAAATTGTGTCAGCACTGTGTATTTTTGAAATAATGAAAGTGACCAATGCCATAACAGCAAGCAGTAGCCTTTTGATGACAGTTCTCTCATAAAGGGTGCAATACACGTCCTTGAAAACACAACTGATAAGTGGATACAGTGTGCATGCATGAACATAGTTCACAGAAGTAACTAATCAAAAACAAATTAACAAACATCAAGTCAACATCTGCATTCAGCGCCAGACATTTTAAAACATTTTTTGTTGATCTCATAACAAAAAATTCCACCTCACGTTAATATGCAGTGTTAAACCGATACATCACAGCAAGCAGTAGCCTTTTGATGACAGTTCTCTCTTAAAGGGTGCAATACACGTCCTTGAAAACACAACTGATAAGTGGATAGTGTGCATACATGAACATAGTTCACAGAAGTAACTAATCAAAAACAAATTAACAAACATACAAACATTAAGTCAACATCTGCATTCAGCGCCAGACATTTGTAAACATTTTTGTTGAACTCATAACAAAAAATTCCACCTCACGTTAATGTACTACTACACTACTTATCTAAACTTGAATGTTCAAAATCAATGCTCATCTTTCACTCAAACACTCAGTCATACACAAAGTTTGCTGAAACAAACGTACAGCATTAAACTGTGGACATAATGTAAACATCGGTCTATCTCACACAAGTGGAAAGATTAGACTCTATCAACTGCATGCATACTTGGGAGTCGTGATAAGCATGGCACTGAACGACAAGCCGAATGTGTCTGACTATTTTTCTACCGAGTAGACAGACAATATGCCATTCTTTGTTGACGTGTTTCCAAGCTGGAGATTTCTGCAAATCCAGTTTGCTATGAAACAACCATTTTGCCCTCAAAGGCCGCGTAGGAATCAAAGTGTACAATCCGCAAAAGCCCACAAAGTGAGGACTTCGTGTGTACACGCTAGCGGACAGTGGAACTGGGTAAATTTCTGTGTCAACCTTACTACGGGCCACGGCCGTGAAACAACAGAGCAACTGTCAGGGCCACAGTTTCCATTTACTACACGAATTGTTCTACACTTGGTTGATCAACTTCTTGGCAGGTGGACAGCATCTGGTTACCATCTGTATACTGATCAATTCTATACCAGCCCCACCCTGGCTTTGGAACTGCTTCAACGTGACGTACACCAGACCGGTACCATACAGCGTAACCGACAAGGAATGCAGCAATAATTTAAGAAGATGTCCACTCTTTCTACTGCGTCGTACGCGACCGACAACATTCTCGTACTCTGCTGGCAAACACACGCCAGATAGTGATGCTGTCGACATACCGCAACACTGATATCCAGACAGTGCAGAGGAAATCACGTAGAGGTGAGACTACTGACGTGCCTAAGCCAACAGTGACAATTGATTATACGGCATACATGGGGGCAGTCGACAGAGCGGATCACTTGTGCACTTCCTACCAGTTTGCCAGGAAATCCGTAAAATGGTGGCAAAAGTTGTTCTTTTGGACAGTCGAGGTGTCCATAGTGAACAGTTACATTCTGTTCAACGAGGAAAGAAAGCAACTGGGAACTGAGGAGATCAGTCATCTGAAGTACCGAAAACAGCTGATGCGGCAGCTGGTGGGTGATGTGCACAATCCGTCGAAACGCAGAGGCCGGCTATCCACTCACGACACCTCTGAACGGATGGGCCGAAGGCAACATTTTGTTGGTCAAAATGACAGAAAGAACAAGGACAGTGCGGCTTGCAGCTGTCGTAAACTTGCTGGCGGTCACAAAACTACAACTTTTTATTGCAAAACTTGTAGTCGACATCAGGACTCCACCCCGTACTGTGTTTAAAACGCTACCATACACTGGTGAACTACAAGCTCTCCCAGGATACTGAGCAGCAGTGAACATTTGCAGCAATACAAATATTTATAATGTGCCATAAATCGTGGGCGAATCGGAGGCATCTTTTGTCATAAATAACTGATAACATCATGTATATATGACTCTGTTTTTTGTTTATTACTTCAAATGTGCACCAAATCCCAAATTACACTTTTCAGCAATTTTTCAAAAAAATTGGATTTCCCGCAGATGGCACAGAATTTTTATTCGATAGGAAAAGGTTTAACCCACTCAACACAATATACGTCATTCGGGGACGGTCTTCACAGCTGATCTCTTGGCTGCTACTAGCAGTTTTTACATGTCGGATGACCCAAGCAACAGTGTCAAAGCACCAGCGGTGGGAAATCCCAAATCAAATCCAAAGTGCAAATCTCAAATCTTTTGCTTTAAAATCTCAAATCCAACATACAAAATCCCAATCCCAAATCCCCAGCACCCAAATCAAATCTCCAAATCCCAAATCTTTGCCAAATCTTGAAAAATATGAACAGGAAATTGTTTTTCATCAGAATGACAACAACTCAATTATATTTCTTTCCCCATATCCAGTCTTCTCAGTTTTAGCAGCTCTGTGCATAGGAGCACTGACTCTACTGTGATCACAGACAAGTGGCTACATCTGGCTCGAGTAATAACACCTACATGTAATACTAAGTAAACGTCCATTTGTTATCCCGGTATTTGGAGCTCAAATTTTTCAATTTCAAATCAAATCGTGAAAATTTGCAAATCAAATCGTCAAATCCCAAATCCCGCGAGTTAAAATCGAATCTTCAGAAGTCAAATCGAATCCCCCAAAGTGTTAAAATCATGATTTAAATCAAATCGTGATTTGGATTTGCCCAGCACTGAAGGAAAAAGTTGGTCATCCAGTTCAGTCAGTACGGTCACGTAGACGCGCGTATCGGACTTTGGAGGCTATATGATGTTTGATTGCAAGCCAATCGCGGTTAGCTAGTGCTGCTTCGTTCATGCGAGCCATTTCACATTCGTGCTTCCTTGGGGGACGCCGAAGGTGCACAAGATGACCCAGACGCCTCGTGACCGCCAACTTCTCCTCCGTAGTCCAAGGACGAGCTAAAACAACACAAATCAATACAATGAGTATGCACACAACTACATGTATAGACAGCGTCCAATCCATAGCTGCTCAACTGAAGCAACCAATGTGTAAAATTTCCCACAATTTTTTTCCAGTCTTTATTAACCCCTTAACAGCCAAATGCCTGATATTTCCGGCATAGCAGAAATATTCCGTACACCAGCAGCCGAGATATCCAGCAGTATAGGCCTGGACTGTATTGTTACCTGGCGCTTGGAATATTTCACATATGGTGTATAACATTGTTCATAGACCAATCTGGGTATGGGCATAGGATATATTACTCAGTTGCAGTTAAAGGGTTAATGCAAACATACATGCCAGGAGTTAGGCCATCTACAGCATTTTATTCCACACATCCGTTCAAAGACGACATCGCATAACAGCAGTTACAAATTTCGCATGATGACCTCGCGTGTTGATTCTCTATAAGGATAATGAATAATGAACTAAATGTTCTATATTAACACGAAATTATAAATTAATATTAGACAAAATATAAATAAAATTACACAACACCTAATTAGCAATTACTTAACTAGCAATTAACGTCAATGCAAACAGCTTCTAAAGTGTAGACAACTTCACCTGACGACTTGTTGCGCAGACTGCAGCTGTGACTGGAAGCTGATCTGGCAGTAGACGTCGCCTTCCGCATCGTTCGCTCCACCGAGTTGGCTGCAGACGAATCTGTACGACATTAACACAAACTGGTGTTGTAAAAATAACATTAAATGTACAACTAACATTAACACAGACATTATCTTTTTAAAATTTTTAGCGTAAGTAATCTTTAAATGTTTTAAAGGGTAGACCTAAATTTCAGCTCCATACACGTGCTCAATGATGGTGCGACGTCTGGTGGCTGGCGGCAGACATGTCGGAGATGTGGAGGAACGCATGCACAATTTTGTGCGCCTTTCGACTAAAGCCAATGTTTGCTAATGTGCTTAATTGGGATGCACAAGAGGGGTCAGAAAAGTAGTGGTCCATAACCCCTGTTTGGGTGCAACGTAGGAAATCGAAAATAGCACTATTGAATTCCCAGAAGAGGGTTTCCCATTAGTGTTCAATTCTCATAGCTCAAAATTGCTTCGTTTTTGCACAAATCATACTTGCGTCAACAAATCATACACACTGTAAAATAAGACTTAATACTTGCTTACCAAAATATGGTTCAGCAGCACCAAAAATACAACAGTTGTCTCGTCAGGTAAAAGACTGTTCACAAACGTGTACGCTACCTGTTGTCCAGTCTTCATCGCGGCTGTCGTCATCAGAAGGTTGACGTCGGCGCTTCCTCGCCAAGCGCATCGCCTCACAGGGTGGTCCTTTGCGTAGTTTCGGCCGAGACACTGCTACAGTAAACAGTGACAGTGAGCTACATCAATCAAACCCCAGTTTAAGTCAAATGACTTGGGCTCCCCGAGCTTAGCTAAAGGGGAGCTAACACGAGCAGGTTTCTGGTGCCAGAAACTGGGGATGGTTAACTGGCACTGGCAAACTAGCTTGTGCAACATGCTCTCTGGTGCCAGAATTAACCTGCGTCAGCTGCCGGCACAGAATAGAACAGTGCACCGAACAGAATACTGTTCTGTTCTGTGCCGGCAGCTGACCCAGGTTAATTCTGGCACCAGAAACCCACTTGCGTAACGCACTCTTAGCCTCCACTTGAGACAATAGTTTTGCAGAAATGACACCAAATTTGCATTACTGCCCTACTATTTGGATGCACCAACAAGAGATGATAGTAATATGGCAAAATCCACTTAGCTCACCTGTGATGGCGTTTCCCCAGGTATGGGTCCTGCACGGGTTGCAAAATGATGCATTGGATTCCCACATTAGGGTTTCCCGTTATTGTTTCATAGGAACTGTAGGCCCAGGATGCACCGCTTTCGTGCGGATCCATCTCTTGACCAACGAACAGACACACCAACAGACCGAATAAGTTACAATATCTGCCTATATACATAGTATGCTCAGCGGAAGAAAATACAAACATGAGCTACCGTTTGAAGCTTTGTGATGGGACTGCATGGTCCAGTCTTCATCGCGGCTGTCATCATCAGAAGGTTGACGTCGGCGCTTCCTCGCTAACAGCATCGCCTCACAGGGTGGTCCCTTGTAGCGTTTTGGCCGAGACACTGTCACAATCCACACAGACAGTGAAGTCATACTTCGTCCTAGTAACTGCACTTAGAAATCACACAATAAAGTAATCAGTTACAGTAAGTCGCATTAGCACTGCGACAACGTAGACGTCGGGGCAAACCACACAAACAATGCTCACATCACTGTAACAATTGCAGCAGCCCGATACATCGACACACTGCACACCACAACAGTGAAGAACATGGCACTAAACTGCCGGATCACATTTTATAAAAGCAAGTTATGACTGTTGATGGTTACTGCCTGACACAATAACAAAAAAAAAACTTATTCCATGTTGCTTACAATTTTTCACATTAGCTTTTATTTTTTTGTCTAAAGTCAGTAGTTTTCCTGATGTTGGCTAAGTGCAGTTTACATGACAACATTCCATCAAAGATGATTCAAGAACGGTTTGATTGAAGGTCAATTTTGCAGATAGTCAATCAAAACTATTAAGAGAAACTGAAGTCCACTGGCTCACCAGTAACGCTGTTGTCAGCCGTGCTGTCCGCGCGGACACGATCTGTTGTCACTGTGTGTGGTGGGCTTGCCGCAATATCACCAGCCGGCTCAACATCACTGACGACCTCTGAACAACGCAGAAATGCCAATATGAAACGAAACGTCATGGCAACATTTACAGTTACACAGTATAACAGTACTGAAAAATGATACCGCAATGTAGCAGATAATTCCCAGTAATTTCATAGTAGTTCTGTTCAGCAGTTAAGTAATTTTAAAAGGTAAAGGCACACAGTGCTTGTTTTCCTAGGACTATTTACAGGTATGCGCTCAAAATGTCTTGTCCGGGAATCATCTGTCCAGGAAAGTGACTGTCCGTGAATCGTCTTTCCGGGAAAGTGATTGTCTGGGAAATCTCTGATAACCCTATTTACAGAGTAGGCCTACTCAGGTACGGCACGCATTGTCAATAAATCACAGTTTTATCTGCCACCCTCACGCATGTCTGCAAACAAAAAGAACCATATCTGCCTTTCACCACCTGCATTATTGTATCCATCTCCATCAGCATTGCTCTCGTCATCTCGATCTTTTTCGTCACTGGCGCCATCGGATTCGCTGTCCACTACATTACATCGACATGCAACAATCTGTCAATAGTTTATCGCCATATACTGCAACTGCACACAAAAAATAAGTTATTATGTAAGTAATGTTAAATAAATCTGACAAAGTCAGTGAGTGAGTAGAGTTTAACGTCCCACTCGACACATTATAGGTCATGTCGAGGACGTTCTTCACAGCCGATCTCTCAACTGCTACTAGCATTTTACTGGTCAGACGACCCAGATAGCAGGATCATGGTCAAAGTACTGAAGAGAGAATTGCTGGTTGCACAGATCAGGTTTCGTTCCCACCAGATGTAACAATGTGTTACAATACTACAACATACAACTATAGCAGGTACAAAAGCACAATATATAGCCTAGGCTACACAAAATGTGACATGATGATGATGGTAGGGTTTAACGTCCCACTCAACACATTATAGGTCATTCAGGGACAGTCTTCACAGACGATCTCTTGGCTAATGTGACAAATGCACATATGAAAAAAACAAGAGCACAGAAACATAAAATGGAGTGAAACAAGACATACAACAGACGTGGAGCATAGATGTGAAGCCCAATGAACATACGCCAATAGAACTAAAATAAATTTGCACAATGAACGTCCCACAAAACATCTTTCTGTTTTAAACGGGTAGACTAAGTGACTAAGGCAGTAACCACGTTCTAGACCCCTCAGCCACCGACTTTAGCTGCCATGCTAAATTGTTCTCACTTTCGACGAATATTAACCATAAATTTTGATTAGCCAGAATCACGAACTAAACTTTTTCGGCTGAGGGGTCTACCACGTTCTCTAAGGTGGTCTACAAAATGACACGGTAACAATAGCAGTAATGTTCCAATTATAGCACTAGTAAAAACACACCTGGTACATCAACGTTGACGTCGTCAAAGTTGCGACCCTGTAGGCTGGCCAGCTCTCCACGCTCCATGGCCAATAACAATTTGCTGACTTTGGCCACCTGTAGTGTTTCTTCAGGAAGACGATAAAATTCTCGATGCACTTTTATGTCATGCCCCATGTATGCGGCAAGCAAGTCAAGCTCGTGTTCGCGGAGACAAAGCATTTGTGACATGGTTGCCACATGCTTTCGAAGTCGTGTGCTCGTCAAACTGGCTGGATTTTGGGCTCCACATTCCCGAGAGAACTTCCTTAGACAATCTCTGCTGCGAATTGGCTCCAACGAACCTCGGCGTGCAAACACGAATTTGTTGGCTTCTGGCACACCCATGACTGACCTCATCTCCAGTAAACTGGAAATTTGACTTTGCATTGTTGTTGTCAGCAACACAGGAACCTTTCTACCTCGTTTGCCTTCCACGTGGATGATACGGAATCGATCACAGAGGGCTAATTCAACGCGTGACAGGCAAGAACTGACGTCTTCACTCACATTTTGCACTGCATCACTGGAATATGCAGAGACCAACAGACGCTGGGCCTCACCACCTCGCCGACGATTGAACGCAACCACCTGAGCCAGTGTAATTTGGCCAAGTTCACTCCATGCAGCAACTGTAGGCTCAAGAGACAAACTTTTCAGGCATGTGTCACCTTTTGTAGTCAGGTAATCATGAAGAGTTCTAACATCTTCAGCGAGTGGCAGAATTGTTGGCTTGTTGAACCTGCGTTGACTTAATGACCTCAAAGCATGGGAACTAACTTCGTGGCTCCACTCACCATCACACAGATGCAGAAACTGCTCAAACCTGCCTTTCATTTCATCTGCCGAAGAGCCAAGCACCGCGCATGAATTTATCTCAATTCGACAACATTCTTTCAATGAGTGACCAATCTTGAGTGCTAGCGACGGTGTTCTGTATAAGTGTGTTTCCGGATTAAATCCACAAACTGACCGAACTGCCTTCACAACGTTACCGAACTGTTCTGGAATCAAACAGTCCGTTAAACATTTGATGGTCGTCGTTTTGCGCATTTCCACAAGAAGGCGACCCATTTGTC
>Ga0209791_1000713_pt1 | contig 10406 bp, 8 predicted proteins | sample WorMetTyACAVOLI1_FD_187422 | JGI IMG/M metagenome (GOLD analysis project Ga0209791, IMG submission 187422) | Marine gutless worms symbiont microbial communities from Max Planck institute for Marine Microbiology, Germany - Olavius algarvensis... ... | reverse complement strand
TTATGCCATGCCTGAAAAATTCGGCTACAACACCATTGCCTACAACAACAAAAAAGTTGATCCGGCCGACATGCGCGATGCCGCGGTTCTCTGGAATCCGAAATACAAGGGCCGCATTGCGGTCTATGACTATTACATTCCGGTCATTGAAATGGTCGCCATCGGACTGGGTATCAAACCAACCGAGCTGAATAAATCACATCTGCCGGCCATCAAGGAGAAACTGTTCAAGATGAAAGAATTGTCCGCCCTGGTGGGCGATGTAGTCCAGGTTCAAACAGCCCTGGCGACGGGGGAGGTCGACATCATCGCCGGTGGCGGCGAATTTGCAGTGTCCGTCCTGCACCAGGAAAATCCCGCCCTGGACTGGGTGTTGCCCGATCAGGGAGGGGTGCGCTGGCAGCAGGCTATCGGCATATTCGCAGCATCCAAGAAAAAGGATCTGGCCCTCAAATTCCTGCAGTATATTCTCAGCCCGGAAGGCCAGGGACGTTTGGCCACCTCCTCCTGCTATTGGGCGATGCCGGCCAATTCCAAAGCAGCGCTGACCCCGGAACAGAAAAAAATTCTGCGCTGGGATGAACAGCCCAAATTCCTCGCCAACTCGTATTTCTACCTCCAGCCCGATGAAGACTTCGATAAGGCCATGCTGGATGTCTGGACGGAATTTTTGCAACATTGACCCGCATTCAATTGAGCATACACCCGCTCAATTGAACGTTATTTGTTATCAGTTAATTGTTATTGGAAAAAGTTGATGGGCCTATTGGGCGACGGGATTTTCAAAATCTTTTAGTCTCTTGAATACCCTGGTTTAAAGTGGGCGGTCCAGCTATTCTACTTAAAAAAATTTAGTTCTCGCAGTAATAACCAATAACGAATAACCAATAACGTTTTTCAACATCGTGGTCCGTTAGATATTTGCGAGCTACTGATCAAAACGATGGCTTACCCAACCAGTAAAGTAAAGGGCTGGGGCTTTATCGGCCCCGGCCTTTTGTGGACGATCGCTTTTTTTGCCGTTCCACTGATAATCATGGCGGCCTACAGCCTGTTTCAGCGGGTCGGCGGCCGCATTGTCACGGATCTGTCGTGGACGAATTATATTGCTTTTTTCTCCAAACCCCACCACCTGAACGCCCTGGTCAATTCCCTTGAGGTCACCCTGCTGACGACGATCATCAGTGTGGTTCTGGCTTATCCGCTGGCCTATATCCTGGCTTTCCGGGTACCGCCCAGATGGCAGCGCATAGCGTTGATGATGGCTATTTTACCATTTTGGACTTCTTATGTCGTAAGGTCCTACAGCTGGCTGCTGGTTCTTTCCGGCAACGGGGTTATCAGCAATGTCCTCCAGGCGCTGGGAATCGTGCAAAACCCGATTTCGCTTGCCAACAGCCGGGCGGCGACCGTCCTGGGATTCGTCCATTTCTTTACCATGTTGTTGACGTTGACCATTTTTGCCAACCTGGTGCAGATATCACCCAATTATAGAAAAGCGGCGGCCGATCTCGGGGCCTCGGGTTGGCAGACATTCTGGCGCATCACCCTCCCCCTGAGTATACCGGGGATCATGGTTGGCGCTTTTCTCACCATCGTACTGACATTGGGCGATTATATCACGCCGCAGATTTTGGGCGGTTTCAGAGAGGTGCTGCTGCCCCAGGCCATCATGCTGCAAATTCAACGGCTGGCGGATTTTCCCATGGCATCGGCCATGAGCCTGGTGCTGATGGTGGTAATCTCGATCATTTTTCTGCTGTTCTCCCGCTGGCTGAAAATTGAAAGGTTGTGATGCTGGAGTATTAATAGTGATTTTGTGCATTGCATAATAATATTTTACACTGACTGTCATTGAGCACCCAGTCAATTGGAATAATGGAAGGATGGAATGCTGGAAGAATGGGTAGGATTTAAACGGAATAGAGCTCAATTTTAAATTGCGAACCGCACCTATCCGTTTTTAACCCACTATTCCAGTTTTCCAATGTTCCAACATTCCAGCAGACTGCGGGTGACTTACTGCAAGATATTTCAAAAAAAGCCTGCTTAATCTTGGTGCTTCCGAGGTTTGTGTATGCTGCGAAATGCAGTCAACAATTTTCTGGCCGCCGTTTACGTGACGCTGGTCTATCTGTTTATCTTTCTGCCGGTCGGCGTGCTGGTATTGTTTTCATTCCAGGATGCCCTGCTGCCCATCCCCCCTTTTCAGGGACCTTCCTTAAGGTGGTATGAGGCCGTCTTAACGGATTTTCGGATCATGGACGCCTTGTGGAATTCCCTGCTGGTAGCCGTGGTTTCATCGGCCCTGTCCTGTTTCCTGGGGTTTCTGGCGGCCTACGGCCTGGCCCGCTATACGGTGCGCGGGGCGGGGGCAATCCAATGGCTGCTAATCGCGCCGCTGAGCGTTTCTTACCTGATCATCGGAATGGGCCTGCTGATAACCTTCAAAACCATGGGAATACCCAAATCCCTGCTGGCAATAATCATCGGGCACACCGTGATCAACCTGCCGCTGGCCTTTGCCATCATTTACAGCCAAATGGGCGAACACCAGGCCAATCTGGAGCGGGCCGCCCGTGACCTGGGGGCAGCCGAATGGCAGGTCCTGGGGTTGATCACCCTGCCGCTCTTGTGGCCGGCTTTGATGGCCTCGTTTTTTCTTTCGTTCACCCTGTCCTGGGACGAATTCATCATTGCCCTGCTGGTCAGCCGATTCGATGTGACCCTGCCGGTAGAAATATGGAGCCTGCTGCGCAGCGGCCTCAATCCCAAAACCAACGCCATCGGCAGCCTGGTTTTTATTGTCTCTATCATATTGGTGTTCCTAACGGAATTGGTGCTTTTTGGGCGGAGAAGATCACGATGAGACCAATGGTTGAAATCGAGGACATTTCAAAAAATTTTGGCGCAACCACCGCGTTAACCGAAATCAATCTCAACATAGAGGAAGGCCAGTTCTTCGCCCTGGTCGGGCCATCCGGTAGCGGAAAAACAACCCTGCTGCACATCCTGGGCGGCTTCGTCCAGCCCAGTGCCGGGCGGATTCGAATCGCCGGTCAGGATGTCTCTTTCCTCCCGCCGGCCAAACGACCGACAACCTCCATGTTCCAGGACTACGCGCTGTTTCCGCACATGTCGGTGGGCTCCAACGTCGGCTTCGGCCTGTTGATGCGCAAGGTACCAAAGTCCGCCAGGCTGGCCCGGGTCGCAGAGGCCCTGAACATGGTTGGCCTTTCCGACATGGGTGCGCGCCGCATCCATCAGCTTTCGGGAGGCCAGCAGCAGCGCGTGGCCCTGGCCCGGGCCCTGGTGGTGGAGCCGAAAGTCCTCTTGCTGGATGAACCGCTGGGAGCACTGGATCTGAATTTGCGGCGCCAGATGCAGCAGGAATTGCTCCACATCCAGAAGCAGGTCGGCACCACCTTTGTGCATGTAACCCACGACCAGGAAGAAGCCATGAGCATCGCGGATATCATGGCCGTGATGAACAACGGCCGCATCGAAGATGTTGGCCCGCCGGCCAGGGTATACATGAAACCGCGCACGCGCTTTACGGCAGCGTTTATGGGTGAAAGCAACATGTTTGAAGGCCGGGTGACGGGGCGGTCCGGCGATCGGGTTGAGGTTGACACCGTTTTCGGCCGCCTGGAGGTTGCAGGTGACGCCGAGCCCGGGGAAACGGTGGATCTTTCCATCAGGCCCGAGCAAATCAAAGCCGAAGCAAGCGGAACGCAGCAACTGGTGACGCTGGGAAAGCTCCAGATAAATGAAGTATCCTTTTTCGGCACCCATCATCGCTGCCAGGGCCGGCATGTGGGTTCCGGCCAATCTTTGATAATCCGGCTGCCTCAGAATCAACCGGCCAAGGCGGGACAGGAATTAAGCATTGCGGTGCAGCGGGAGGATATTGTATTGCTGAAGACTTGAGTATTGACCCATTTGCGCTATACTAAAGTGGCTCCAACGGGGGCAGCTATGGCGCAGATTTTAGGTATTGGGTTTCAGGTGTCAGGTTTCGGGTGTCAGGGAACCGAGGCGCTAATTCCTCTTATGAAACATTGGAATGTCGAATGTCGAATGTCGAATGACGAATGATGGATTCGCTTCGCTCTGACTATTTTAGTTAGAATTAAATCGATAGAATACCTTACTTCGAAATTCATGATTCCTTGTTCGATATTCGATATTCGCTTTTTCGAAGTTTCTTTTATTGATCAGACTGGCCGTTCTTTTGGCCAGAGGCAGCGCTCTTATGAAACTACAACTACATTAAACCCAAGAAAGGGATCTTAAATCGTGCTCGTCCTCGTACTCGTCCTCGTCCTCGGGTTTGAAAACGGCTCAAAAGCTTCGAGGACGAGGACGAGGACGAGTAAGAAACCAATAATGTGATTTTACGAAACAGCCGGTTTGGCGCAGTTTCTATTTTCGATCAGACTGGTCGCTCTTTTGGCCAGAGGCCGCACTTGTGTGAAACTTGATTAAAAGCGAACCGCAGAACCGTAGAATATCGAATGTCGAATGTCGAAGGGTGGAATCGCTTCGCTCAGTCTTATTTCAAAATAGACCGTTCGACACAAAAGCTCACGGCAGGCAGAATTCATTCCTTCGACATTCGACATTTATTATTCGATATTCGCTTTTTCAAAGTTTCTTTATTCGATTTGGCCAGCCGTTTGTTTGGCCGGCGGCTGGGCTGACACCTGAACACTGACACCCGAAACCTAATAATTTCAAGGCACGTTGTAATATCGACAACAAAATGTCGATATGACTGCACTAAACGCCTAAGGAGATACTACATGTCGATAATCTCAGAAATGCTCGGCTGCCGCTACCCCGTTATCCAGGGCGCCATGGGCGTCATCTCCAATCTCGAACTGGTGTCCGCCGTATCCGAAGCCGGTGGGTTCGGTCAGCTGGCCACGGCCTTTGCCACCGATCCTGAAGCGGTTCGCGAACAGATTAGAGCCACCCGCCAATTAACGGACAAACCCTTTGGCGCCAATCTTCATGCCATGAATCCCCTGGCCCCGCAATTTGCGCAGATCATGGCCGAAGAAGATGTTGCGGCCGTAACCGTCTCAGGCGGATCTCCCAAAGAGCTGGTCCCGCTGCTTCACCGGCACAGCATCAAGGTCATTGTGGTGGTGCCGGCCGTCAGTGTGGCCCGCAAGGCCGAATCCCTGGGCGTCGACGCGATCGTGGCCGAGGGCTCGGAGTCCGGCGGCATGCAGGGTTTCAACGGCGCGTCGACGCTGGTTCTGGTCCCGGCCGTGGTTGATGCGGTCAAGGTGCCGGTGATTGCCGCCGGGGGCATCGGGGACTCGCGCGGATACAAGGCCGCCTTGGCCCTGGGCGCCCAGGGGGTGCAAATCGGGACCCGGTTTATCGCCACCCAAGAATGTATTGCGCACGCCAATTACAAAAACTATATTATCGACTCGCCGGAAAACAGTACCCGGCTGGTCAATATGGGAAGATTTCAGGTCCGGGCCCTGAACACGCCTCTGGTGGAGCAGATGATGGATAAGGAAAATTCGCTGGACACCACCGCCGGCGCCAGCCTGGAGGATGCCTGGGTCAAGGGCGATCTGGCGGCCGGCACGCTGCCGGCTGGTCAGGTATCCGGGTTAATCTCGCGAATTTTATCTGTGCGTGAAGTCATCGAGAAAATGATTGGCAGGTAAATAATAAGGAAGCCTATATCAATGAAAAAAAACCAATCCAAGGCCCCAGAAACCAAAGTCATCATGTCGGACGGTTCGGAAAAACATCTGCACGACCTTTGGCAGGGTCAAACACTGGTGCTGGTCTTTTTGCGGCATTTCGGCTGACCGTTTTGCCGCGAGCAGGTGGCGCAGTTGCGCCGCAACAAAAATAGTTTTGACAAAGCCGGTGCCCGGGTAGTTCTGGTAGGAATGGGCACACCGTCGGAATCTACGAAATTCGCCGAAAAATTCAGGGTTTCCTTTCCGATAGTCACCGACCCGCAGAGAAAACTTTACCGCCGATTCGAACTCAAACAGATGTCAACCCTGGGATTTTTTTCTCCGAGCCTGGCCCTCAAAGGTGTCAGCGCCATCGCCGGCGGCCACAGCCTCGGTATGCCTCAGGGCGACGTCCGCCAGCTGCCGGGTGTATTTATCATCAACACCGCAGGAGAAATCGTTTACAGTCATTTCTCGAGCAACCCGGCCGACCACCCGGATGCCAAAACCATTATCGCTGCCCTACCCTAAACAACCTGAACGGTTTTTCCCATAAAAACGGCCCGGATCGGAGAGCCGTCCGAGCCCTTGAGCTTGAGCGGTAAAAACGAATAAACACCCTTGACCGATTGAATCTGATCCAGCCGGCAAAGGTTTTCCACGATCAGGATATCGTTTCCCAGCAGGATGTCATGAACGGGGTAGCCGTACGCCTGTTCATCCGGCAATGCATTGGCGCCAGGTTCGGAATTCTGACTGTCATGGTATGTGGGATCGACATTCATGGCGTCGATGCCGACCAGGGAGACCCCCATTTCCAACAAAAGCTTCGCCCCGGCCGCGCTCAAATAGGGATGCAGCAAGTACTGCGAAGTCCCGAAGTCTTTGTCCCGGCCGGTTTTCAATACTATAAAATCGCCTGCTGCAATTTCATTCCGATATGGCTCGATATCTTCAGGTACAATCAGAGCCAGGTCCGGTTTGGCGGACACATCCACCAGAACGCCCACGCCGACAAAACGTTGAACCGGGATTTCGTCAATTTTTTTCCCATCCTTTAAAAAATGGTAGGGCGCATCGATGTGGGTTCCCGTGTGGGAGCCCAGGGTCAGCACATCCACGTGGCAGTAGTCTTTTTCATGGGTCAACCCCCGCCCGATCGAAGGCACCGGATCTCCGGGGTAGATCTGAATATCATTGTGGATGGTGTGAGATAGATCGATAATTGGCATTGTGTCACTTTATCCTTCATTGGTGTCCAAATATTGGGAGTACCCGAACAAGCACGAGAGATTTGTATTGAGAGTTCGTAAGTTCGTGAGTTCGTGAGCTCATGAGTTCGTGAGTTCATCAGTTCGTGAGTTCATGAGCTCGTGAGCTGGTAAGTTCATAGGTCAGGAATTAGTTGATTGGTCTATTCGATGATTCGTTGATTCGAAATAAAGGCACCTGATAATGTTATCCCTAAAGCGCAGCGCTCATCAAGCGCAGCACTCCTCAAGCGCAGCGCTCCTCAAGCGCAGCGCTCCTCAAGGCCGCCAGGCCGCTCTCGACGACTCTCACCCTCGTCCTTTTTCCACAGCCTGCAATCTGAAATCTAAAATCCGAAATCAAGATAATCCGCAATCCGAAATCTGCAATCCGCAATCGAATGTTTCCCACTTCCCACTTCTAATTTTCTCAGTCCCCAAACCTAAGACCTGCTTTTCTCTCACCTTCTCACCTTCCGACCTTCTCACCTTCTTTTTTTTCCGACTTCCGCATTCCCACTTCCAACTTCCAGATTCCAGATTCCCATTTTGTCCCGCCTGAGCTCGTCGAAGGCCTCATTCCTCAGTCCTCAGTCCTCAATCCTCAGTCCTGCTTTTCTCTCACCTTCTCACCTTCCGACCTTCTCACCTTCTGACCTTCTCACCTTCTATCTTTTCCCCTTCCTAAACCCCCATCGCCCGTTCTTCCTCACCGATGCATTGATCCAATATCTCCAGCGTCATATCGATATCATCTTTTTCAACGATCAGGGGCGGGGCGATCTCAAGGGCGGCACCCATGGTTTTAACCAGCAGACCACGCTCCCTGGCCCGGGCGATGATATTATTGACATGGGCTATGGGAAAAGCGGCACGGGTTTTCTTATCGGAAGTAAAGTCAAGGGCCAGCCATAGCCCGGTGCCGCGAGCCTCGCCCACGGTCGGGTGTTTTTCGAAATTTTTCAAGCCTTCGAGAAAATAGGCGCCCATAGCGGCCGCATTGTGGATCAGCTTTTCTTCCTGCAGGATCTCGATATTTTTCAAGGCGGCAGCACAGGCTACCGGGTGGTTACCGTAGGTGTGCAGGTGCATGAAGTGCTGGATCGGCTCCAGCACATGGTCCGTGCAGCCCACCGCGCCCAACGGAATGTAACCGCTCGAGATACCCTTGGCCATGGTCAGCAGGTCCGGTGCAACACCGATGTGCTCGGTGGCGAACATTTTGCCGGTGCGTCCGAAACCGCAAATCACCTCATCGATGATCAGCAAAATGTCGTAATTGCTGCAGATATCCCTGACAATCGGCCAGTATTCGGGCGGCGGGGCCAGCGCACCCATGCCCTGCATGATCGGCTCACCGATAAAGGCCGAGATCAAAGTGGGATCTTCAAACTCGATGGTGCGTTCGATATCATGGGCGCAGCGAATTTCGCAATCCGGGTAGGTCAATCCGTAGGGGCAGCGGTAGCAATAGGGCGATTCGACATAAACCGCGCCGGGCGCCACCGGCTCCATAATCTGCCGCATGGGCATGACGGTTCCCAGGGCCCTGATGGCGTAACCGTTCACCCCGTGGTAGGCGCCCTTGCGTGAAATGATTTTAAAGCGCGCCGGGTGGTCGTTGTAATAATGATAATGTTTGGCCAGTTTCATGGCCGATTCGACTGCCTCGGAGCCTGAACCTTCAAAGGTAAAGCGGTTGATTCCCGGCGGTGTGATTTCAGCCAGCAGGTCCGCCAATTCCATGGCCGGCTCATTGGCAAATCCGCCGGGCGAGAAATAGTGGAGCTTGCACATCTGATCATAGGCGGCGCGGGCGACCGCTTCGCGGCCGTACCCGATGTGAGTCGGCCGGGTAACACCGGCCACCATATCCAGGTAGCTCCGCCCCTCTTTATCAAACACCCGCACGCCTTCCCCTTTGACCATGATGCTGATACCGTTTTGGATATCCCCCCGCGGGGTTCGATGTAAAATGAGTCGCGCCTTGTCATCCATCAGATTTTGTTTCTCGTTCATATTGACTCCGTATGCAAATTAAGGTTTTGGTGGCTCTACATTGGAATGACGAATGTCGAATGCCGATTGACGAATGGTGGATTCGCTTCGCTCGGTCGTTTTAAATAGACAGATTACATTATTCGATGTTCGAAGTTGGGCGTTCGATGTTCGATGTTCATTAGGTTCTTTTCTTTGATCAGACCGGCTGTCCTTTAGCCGGAGGCCGCCGCTCGTGTGAAACTACATTAAAAGCGAACCGCAGAATATCGAACAAGAAATATCGAATGATGAAGAGTGGAATCGCTTTGCTCTGTCTTTTTAATAAGATAGATAGAATACATTCCTTCGACATTCGTTATTTCTTGTTCGATATTCGATATTTATCCGCCTCTGGTGGATTCGCTTTTACGAAGTTTCTTATTCGATCAGACCGGTTGTCCTTTAGCCGGCCTGCGATGAGCTCAGCCGAATCGAGGCCGTCGCTCTTATGAAACTTCAATGAATGACGAATGTCGATTGACGATTGCTTGATGATCAGATCTAATTCGTCTGATGCTTTTTCCCATTTAATCCGATTTTTGAATCCACCCGGAAGAGCCGGCTTCAAATAAACAATCACGCCCCGCTGCCGCCAGGCAACATTATGCGGCGACTTCCGATTTGTCAATCTGAAATCTGATTAACCATTTCACGCATGGCAGAAATAGAAAATCAGGCGTTCAATATTCATTATTCAATCTTCAATTCCAGCTTCGCCGGGCTGGGGTCCTAGCTTGACAGTGATGCCTCTTTTTGACATATGTATTCACTGTTTAGGTTGAAATAATTTTCCCGCCGCAAAGACCAATCAACAACACAAAAAGGAGGATATGTAACATGCTAGGAAAAATTAATCTTACAACGGATGGCCGAAAATGGATTGTCGGCTTAGCGCTATCCCTGTGCGTGGTTGTCATGGGTATTGGCGTAACGTCGGCCCAGGCCGACGGCGTACTGAAAATCGGGGTGTACGGAGGTTATTTCAAAGATTCCTTCGACAAGCACATCTTCCCGGACTTTACCAAGGACACCGGCATCAAAGTCGAATCCGTGGCCGAGCCCACCGGCGAAGCCTGGCTGGTTCAGCTGGAGCAAGCTGCCCGGGCCGGCATGGCGCCGGCGGATTTGTCCATGATGGCCCAGGGTCCGATGCTGCGGGGCCAGCGAACCGAGCTCTGGGCGCCGCTGGACCTCAAATTGATCCCCAACCACAAATTTTTGCTGCCGCAGCATGTTCACAAATATCCGGACGGCAGGGTCGATGGAATCGGTGCGGTTTCATGGTACATTACCCTGGTATCCAACACGGATGAGTTTAAAACGGCGCCGGCCTCCTGGGCCGACATGTGGCAGGACGACAAAAAGAATAAACTGGGGCTGCTGGCATTGGCCTCCAATTCAT
>Ga0209791_1000709_pt1 | contig 10457 bp, 6 predicted proteins | sample WorMetTyACAVOLI1_FD_187422 | JGI IMG/M metagenome (GOLD analysis project Ga0209791, IMG submission 187422) | Marine gutless worms symbiont microbial communities from Max Planck institute for Marine Microbiology, Germany - Olavius algarvensis... ... | reverse complement strand
AAACAGCACAATTATGGCGGGTTATGTGAATATGTCGAATAACGTTCATAGACTTCCCAGCATTGAATGCTTCTATAAAAACCTGAGTGAAATGTTAAATGGCACATCTCTTCAACGGCGGGAAGGTAATGCCTTGTCCATAGGAAATACAGTGTTATCCATGGTTGAGTCACCGAAACCGGGGGCGGGGGTAAAGTGCGAGGTGCAAGGTGCGAGTCTGCGAGGTGGTAAAATGCGAGGTACGGTGCGAGGTATCAATGCGAGGCGCTGGGTAATCTGCGAGGATGGAATGTGCGAGGCGCAATGAACAACTGGCGCAGCAGGTGTCGTTTTTTATATCAGTATGCTCATCAAATTTCAATCTGGAATCAAATGTGACACCTAAGTCTTTTACTTTATCTACTTTTGCAATAACATTATCCGATATTGTATAAGTGTTTGAAAATTCAAGTCTTCTACCATAGGAGACACTCTTACATTTATCATTTACGTTGCTCTCTGAGGGCAGGTATGGGTTTGAGGAGGTGCGTATAGGATTCCAGGCCTTTTCGTTCCTCTGCACTTTCGTTCCCGGGAGCGAAAAGACCATAGAGAGAACTTTCGCTCCCGTGGAACTTTCGTTCCTCAGGAGCGAAGGTTCCAAGAACTTTCGTTCCGTGGAACATTTGCTCCTGTGGAACTTTCGTTCCTCGGGAGCGAACGTTCCAAGAACTTTCGTTCCTATGAAACTGTCGTATCATGAGAACGAATATTTCAAGAACTTTCGCTCCAAATGTCCTAAAACACGACCTATACACCTTACAATAGCCTACGCGCATTAATCACCAGCCGTAAATATTTTCAGCAACTGATCTGTCGGCAATGCAGTTGCAGTGCTGGCGCAAAGGCGTTAAGTACCGGTAAATACCGATCGCGTGTAATAACTATAGTCGCATGCACCAGTTTTTGAACTTCTCTGCCGTCAGTGTAGCACTTACGTAGAGGTATAGTTATCGCTAATTAACGTTGCTTCACAAGACTGCCGCACGCACGAGTCCCCGTAATAACCGCAAGTAGGCCACAGGAGCGAAAGTTAAAGGGCACGAAAGTTGTTTGTGGAGCGAAGGTTCCAAGGGTGCGAAAGTTCCATGGAACGAAAGTTCTTGGAACATTCGCTCCTGAGGAGCGAAACTTCTACAGGAGCGAAAGTTCCATGGAACGAAAGTTCTTAGACTTTTCGCTCCCCGGGAGCGAATGTTCCACGGCACGAATGTTCACGGAACGAAAGTTCCACGGGAGCGAAAGTTCTCTCTATGCTCTGTTCGCTCCCGGGAACGAAAGTGCAGAGGAACGAAAAGGCCAGTTACTGCGTATAGTAGCATTTGTAAAGTGAAAATGCAAAAACTGCACTAACCTATGATACTGACTCTAAACAATCCATGAGCGGGAAATTTTTGTAAGTGCCAACAGCTCACCAGGTTATTGGAACTTACGTATGTGACAGCGCACACTTCCTTGCACACAGTGCGAAAACAGGCACTAACCCATTCACCTGACCCTATCCGACCCAGGAGGCAGGGTCCTGACCCTAACCAATACTGAGGTTGGCAATGAATGACAAAAATTAACGATCTAACAACACAAGCATAGTCTCACAGGCATCTAACTGTGCCGGCTGTTTGTGCTGCGACTGCGTACTTGATGTCATTAGCTCCCGGCCCACAGACGACAACTAACTTATACATCTACTATAATACCATCTTCACAGACAGAAAATACAATTCACACAATGTAAAGGACTGTGGGTGGGCACAGCGACAAGACTCGATAAAATTAGAGAAGGAAACAATAGGAAAATTGTACATTTATGCTAGTATTATTTACGGTAGAACTAGACAGTTAGACCGCTTGATAGGTCGGACTTGATGGCTGCCCACGATGCTATGTCGTCCGGTGTCTGTCCGTCCGCCTGTCACGTTCGTGTATTCTGTTGAAACAAGTAAACATAGCTTCAAAATTTTTTCACTGTCGGGTAGATACACCATTCTAGTTTTTTTACACACCAAGCGGTTTGGCAATAATCCGATGGGAACGGCGTTGAATGCAGGTGGGGTAGGCAAAAAACGCGATTTTGGACGAATGTCTGGCTTCACGTTATGCATTCAGATCTATACACAGTGGGCCATAAAAAAATGTGGCACTTTTTTATCATATCTCCGGTAATTTGTGATGGATTTTCATAATTTTAGCTTTGTTAGAAATGTGAATAAATTTTCTATCATTCTGTACTATTTACTTACTTAAATTTTATGTGATGTAAAACTGACGTCATTGTTATCGCAAACTTGTTGGTTAACACTATTTTGATGCAATGCAATCGACCAGTGGTGTGAATGCCAGCAGGCATGTGTTCGTGCTAAAGGCGGACATTTTCAACAGTATCTGTAATTGGCTTAGTCTGACTAACTTTCTGATGATTAGCTTTTGAGCAGTATGCTTCATTCCATGTCATACTGTTATTACTGTTATTGCAATATACGCTATACAGTGCTTTTGACTGTTATCATGGTTTTCATATTTCAATAGGTAGAAAACCGTAGAATACGAACGCAATTAAGGTGAGGTGAATTATTTGAGCACAGCTGAATAAAGAATTTATTCATGTTTCCAGCAAAGCAAAAATTATGAAAATCTGTCACAATTTGCCGCTGTTATGATAAAAAGAAAAGTGCCATGTTGAAGGGTGGGTATAATTTTGTGGCCATAAATTCGTTATTTGTGGACCACAGTTCACCAAATTTAGCAGTATTGTAGAACATATGCCGTAGCTTGCAACAGACATCTATTCATAACATTGCTTATGTAGGTCAGAAATGTGTTCAATTAAACAAGGTGGCCCAAAGTATCATAATGCACAGTGTTAAATATTGCGTCTGTGTTTTCCAGCATTTCGGCTATGAGGAAGGCCTCCAAATTGGTGTATTTAATTCGAGTGGCAGAGCCAGAAGCTAAAGTTAATGTCAGTTGTTGCGAAGTGTTGTTATATCGCAAGCAGTGGTTTTGTGAATACAATTATAAAATACGAGTGGTGCACAACTTTGCCGGCTAATAACGTCAGCAGCACGTAACTGGCATTCGTGAAATTTTCTGTGTATATATAAGAGTAAAAGACCAGTCAAATTCCAAATCCTATTGCCGTATCTTACACAATGTGCTAAGGGTGCACTGTCAAAAAGTCGAAAAAATAGGGAAAGTTTGACATTTTTGGGTCGAAATTTTTGAGGGTTACGTTGGGGACAGGCTAATGCAATTACGTGAAATACTAGCGGAATTCAGCGGGACTGTACCGAGACAGTGACATTCGTGATTATGCTAATAATGTTTGAACCAAATGTTAAAGTATACGTTAGCGGTGTATGTGTTGATAATTGGGGGGAGGGCCGAAACTACGGTCAGTAACTGTGGTGCTTCTGAACAGAACGGTATAAATCTTCACAAAATATTTCCGTTATATCTGCATATGAACAAGTGCCCTTTCATTTTTTGAAAAATTGTTGTTACCCAAAAATGTCTATGCTAACAAATTGTAAAGAAATCGGACTTTTGGCCCCTAAAATTTCTGGGGATGTGGCTACCTTGTGTTAGTGCAGGTTTTTTGAACACCCGTATGGGTCTCTATACAATTAACCGAAATGTAGTGGCGATCCAGTGCTAAACCACTTAGCAAATGATGAAAACCATAAAAATTATTGTTCATATGGGCAAAAATCGCTATATTTTCGACGTTTAAAATATTCAGGTAGCATATTTACCTCCAGCTGCTATATGTTCTAGCTAATGCACACTGAGTACTACACCATACGTCGTTTGTCCCGATATTTGTACGGTGTTTTACAAAGTAGCAAAAAATTGAAATTTCCAGTCTTTGTGCACACCTTTTAGTGCACCACTTTTTTTATTTCAATGTAAATAAGGTGCGATATGATGTTGGCTGATAGAGCAGTCATTTCTTTTTCTAACGCCACTTTCCGTTTGGCGATCGGTTCAGCCGTTGCAAAATCAGTTCGCAAAATGTCGTGCCGCGGCAAAAAAGTCCACAATTGCGTAGTTTTGCTTAGGTTTTGGCCCACCCTGTAAACGTGGGTGGGGCTTGGAACGTGTCCATACAACGCATAAAAATTACACCAAGAACACATTATGTGGTGAAGTTTTGTGACGCTGTGATAACGCACATAAAACTTCAAAAACGACATCAAATAACCACAATATTCATTTCAAGGTCAAGGTCATCTGTTGTTTGATGTCGAATATTTCAAAATGGAAGCTATTTACAACCATAGTTACTATTAAACACTAATAGGAAGTAGTATATGGGGAAACCAGTGGTGCCGTTTTCAATGACCTCAAGTAACCTTTTCCAGGTTACTTCAAGGTCTTCTTATTGTTCGACTTGTAATGATGTGGCACCGTCGCGCGTTTGTTAGCAATAGCTAAGTTCTTGTTTGTATTATTTAGATATATGCATAACTTTTCTGGCAACCAGTTGCGTGATGCTAAAATGTCGTAAGGAATTTAGAATATTACAGTTAAGCTAGGGTGCATGGTTTAGACATCGGTGTGGGTAAAGTCACGGACAAATCATGTTAAATTTAGTCTCATATAAATGTTAAGTTTGGTATATGCCAAACTTCATTTTATCGATGCAACGTTTCGCCCCTGCGGGGCAAAAAACCCATTCTTGGACCACTTGGTAAGTGAAATACTGGCATTCTGAATTAGGTATGGAACAATTGGGCAATTGGTATTTATGTTGGTTTTAATAGTGTGGTTTTGTGCAGCAACATGGCGTATTATAAATCATATGGACAGAAAATGCTGGAGGCAGCAGCTGCCACCCGTCAAGTAGCCGATACTTTGCAGCAACATGGTGAGTATCCATGTGTTGTGGTTGTTACATTAGCTTCAACGTAACTACAGCAGCTAGTCAGATTGTGCATACAGATATGGAAAAAAGTTCCCAAGTCAAATTTGAAGTTATTTCCCACAGATGTGTGTAGAATGTGTTGTAATGGATTTGTAAACTGTATTATTGTGACAAATTATAACTGCTATAAATGGGTCACTGTATCATTTGCTTAAACTGAAGTTCTAATCCAAAGCTTAAAAACCTTAAACTGGTATTAATCGCGCGTCAGCAGCGCGATATTTATATAGAAAATCTGTGCGTCTGTCTGTCCGTCCGTCCGTCTGACCGTCCGTCTGTCCGTAACGTTCCAGTATCAGATGAAAACGGCTTCACATATCGTCACAGTTTTTTTCACCATACGGTAGCCCAATCATTCTAGTTTTACCAGCATCAAACACTTTCACAAAATTTTGATGGAGTCAACCCTGCGAGGGTGCTAAATATAGGTGGGGTATAAAAATTTCCCGATTTTCTACCAATAAGTCGCCATATCTCGCAAACGATACAAGATATCGCCATAGTTACTATGGAAGGCGAATAGGAAACCGCACCCAAGCTTTCGAATGGCACCAATTTCAATGATCTTGAGTGACCTCTAACCCCGATTTCAAGGTCACGATATTATTCAACGTCAAATAACTCGCAAACGGTACAATATAGAGCTATCGTTACAATGGCGGACTAATAGAAAGTCATACATGGTCTTTCGAACCGCACCGTTTTCGATGACCTTGAACAACCCCAAACCCACATTTCAGGGTCAGGCCATTCTTTGACGCTGAATATCTCCGAAATGGCTAAAGATACGGCCATAGTTACAATAAAAGGAGAATAGGAAACCGCACCCAATCTTTTGAATGGCACCAGTTTCAATGACCTTGAGTGACCTCTAAGCGAGATTTCAAGGTCACCGTATTATTCAACGTCAAATAACTCGCAAATGCTACAAGATAAAGCTATAGTTACAATGGCGGACTATTAGAAAGTCATACATGGTCTATCGAACCGCGCCATTCTTAATGACCTTGACGAACCCCAAACCCAGATTTCAAGGTCAGGCCATTCTTTGATGCTGAATATCTCCAAAATGGCTGCAGATACGGTCATAGTTACTATGGAAGGCGAATAGGAAACCGTACCCAAGCTTTCAAATGGTACCACTTTCAATGACCTTCAGTGACCTCTAACCCACATTTCAAGGTCACAATAGTATTCATCATCAAATACCTCGACTACTACTAAGTCGTGTATGATCTATCCAATGGTTCCGTTTCCAGTGATCTTGAGTGACCCTTAACCTAGATTTCAAGGTCACGGTGTAATATTGATACGGTACGATACGATACGATAGTGGGTATTTAACGTGCAGTAAAAAGCTGACGGGTAGCCAGCTTAGTCTACCACACGCCTATGAGTGCCCTCAGCATATTGTGTGCGCAGCTGACACGCGACCTGTTGGCGACTGCTAAGTTCTTGTAAAGTCTAAACTTCCATAGAAGTTTGACGACAGTTGTAAGGGCTCATAATCACACCTCTAAAACAGCAAATATCACTGATAGCATTTTCGATACAACATACCTTTAGCCCTTACAAGCTACGGTGTTTGAACATTGGTGAAATGAGATGTGCTCATTGTGCTGTATCTTGCTATTAAAGATGTTCTGTCAATCTCCACTCTGTCAGTAGGCCTATAGCATATTATTATTACTGCGCTGTAAACGACTATCCACCGATTCGATTCGAGATTCGATTCGAATTCGAATCGTAGCCGCCGATTCGATATTCGATTCGAACGGAAATTTCCTATTCGCAGGTCTCTAGTGAAAACGGCGATTCTTTGCACTTGTGGTTGAAATAACTGGGAAACTGTTAAAGATAGATGGGTACATGCTGCGAGACAATTTGTAAGCATCGAATTCTCTTTCCATCCATACAACATTTAGCGTGATTGCCCCAGGGGCCTCCCCAGGGGAAACAAAAATGTGGTAAAAATAGCGATTTTTGGACTTACGCATTGACTTAAGCTTCGTATAACTCGGAAACTGCAACACCTCTATTCAAACTTTCATCTGTCCCATGTGTACCGCTACATTGTGCAACTTATGCTACATTGTAGTCTGTTGTGAACAGTGATATTCCAGTAACTGAAACTCAACCTGATACTGAAATGATTGATATCAGTAAAACTCATACTGAAACTAATACTGAAAAGATTTTCAATACTGATACTATATACATATAGAAATGATCGCGTAAAAAACTAACTTAAACTGTAATAGAAATGAAATTATTTGTTGGCACTGCGCAGACTGGCAGTTTCTAGTTTTCGTCATTTTTCAACCCAATTCTTATCTATTTCGATAGACGACTTTCTATTGTTCAGCCATTGTAAGTAGGCTATAGCTCTATCTTGTAGCTTTTTCGAGTTATTTGATGTTGAATAATTTCACGACATTGAAATGGGTTAGAGGTCACTCAAGGTCATTGAAATTATTCGGAAGCTTGGGTACATTTTCCTATTCACCTTCCATAGTAACGATAGCTCTGTTTTGTATCATTTCCTAGACAAAGTGAGATATTGGTCGAAAATCGCGATTTTTTCACACCCCCTTGCATTCGACGCCCCCCCCCCTTAGTCGGATATTGCCATATCGTTTGCGTGTCCGCCTGAAGCTCAATGCAAAAGCTTTAGCTTGAAGTCTGAACCTTTGACGAGTGCTAGCTAGTAGGCTAGCAATTTGAGTTAACGTTGACAGTTGCATTATGCATGTCAGTACTGCTATTGTGCTAGTATGCAGATGACTGTGTTCAAATATTGTCGATGACAAAACTGTTACTGAAATGATGTAAATACTAAAACTGAAACTGAACTGAAGTTATTTCTAAAAAACTTTATAGAAACTAGAACTGAAAATAATTCAGATACTGTATAGAAACTTATACTGAAATGATTTAACTCAAACTTATAGAAACTAACACTGAAATGATTTTGAGAACTGGAATATCACTGGTTGTGAACTTCTTGTCTACATTTTCTGACAAAAAGTCCTGCAATACCTCAACAACTTTACAAAACAGGGGCTCGCGCAGTTTGTCAGCAATAGCTGAGCTTCTTGTTACTATTCGTGGACTTTTAGTAATACCCTTTTTCTCATGTTTGACATTGCATTCACAGTATTTTAACGTGAAAGATTTCGTAGCCATGTTGCTTGAATATGCTAAACCCTGGGTGAAGCCCAACTGGCAAGGCTAACTTATGTCAGTCAGTTGGGCCTAGGCCTATACTATAGACTGGGATAAGATACAAAACGTCTGATGTCATCCATTTTGCTTCAGTTCTACTAGCCTACACCATACGACGTGTTTTAGGAGGCAACTGCCCTGCAGTCAAATACTGACACTGCTTGAGGGAAAGGGCGATAATTCTAAAATGACTGCTATTACTTCTGCTATCTATTCTGAAACTTGGCATCCATTTGGCATGGCATAATGTTCCTAATTCTGATTTTCAAACGCTGTTGCTTGTAATAAGGGCTACCAGTATGTTGTATCAAAAATGCTATAAGTGATATTTGCTGTTTTAGAGGTGTGATTCTGAGCCCTTGCAACTGTAGTTAAACTTCTATGGAAGTTTTTAACATTAATTCCGGAAATAGTGCCGAGTCACAGCCAGGTGATCATGGCGACCGTTGACAACAATGACGATACAACAATTATAACTGCAATAGCAGTTACAATTGTTTTTACAATTATACGGCTTTTACAACGGCTTTCTTGCTGTCGCTGGAGCTATGCATCTTTACTCTAGAAAGCACCAGCGATTAACGTGGAGTAAGCCATAGATCCTGCAGTGTCCAATTTGGGGAGCATACTCCACGCTTGTCAACGAGCTCATGAACATGGACGAAAGTTCATTTCGCAACCTAGTCCGCATGGACTATCCAGCATTGAAAGACTTAGTCTCGTGCATTGAATTTGGTATCATCAGAGTGCGAATTCGACAACGCCAGCTGATCGACGGCAGAGATCATCTGCCTGTCACCTTGCGGTTTTTGGCCACAGGTGGCTATGCTGTAGATTGTAGCCTATACAGTTACACCAGTGATGGGCAGTAATTACTTTTGAAAAAAATACTGCACATAACCTTTTTTCTACAGAAGATATTTACTTCAAAGTAATTAATTACTATTGAGCTGCTTTTGGATGCAGCCTGCACTACGCCGTAGTGTGGCTGCACACTAACGGGGGCGATAAATGCAGGGGTATGAAAAAATTACGATTTTCAACCAATATCTCGCTGTGTCTCGGAAGTGATACAAGATACGGCCATAGTTGCTATGGAAGGGGAATAGGAAACCATATCCATGCTTTCCAATGGTGCCATTTTCAGTGATCTTGAGTGACCTTTTCATGGTCATTTCAAGACGATTTTTGTTTTCCACGTGGGATGATGCAGAGCGCTGCATCTTCGACTGAAATGCAGCGTAAAAGTTCAAAAATGACCGCAGTGTTCATTTAAGGTCAAAGTCAACTTTTGTTTGTATATCTCGAAAGGGAAGTCATTTACAGTTACTGTTAACCACTACTAGGTAGTCGCATATGGGGAAACCAACGGTACCATTTTCAATGACTGTGAGTGACATTTCAAGCTCATGTTATTTTTCTTCGTGGCATGATGCAGAAAGATGCAACTGTGACCGAAAAGCAGCATAAAAGTTCAAAAACAACCTCACATGACCACAGTGTTTATGTGAAGTTCAACGTCAACTTTTGTTTCATGTCAGGAAGTCATTTATAGTCACAGTTACTAATAACCACTGATAGGAAGTTGTATATGGGGAAACCAACGGTACCATTTTAAGGTCATTTCAAACTCATCTTATTTTTGGATGTGGAATGATGTGGCAGTGTCATGCAGTTTGTTACCGATAGCTTAGTTCTTGTAAAATATCTTGACATAGTTTCCATAACATAAGTAGCGACATGACATGCCTAAAACAAGTGGAGGTGTATGTGTCAAAAAACAATATGCCGACGATATTTTGACATAACTTGATCCAAATCTTTATTAAAATTTGCATATAATTTCAGAGATAATATGTGTTCTTAATTAAACCTCCACGTTGGAAGACAGCAGTGTTTATAGCAGTGTACCAGCTGAAGGAGTTACCATAGTAATCCTTAACTACACGTCATTCCACAGTTTATGCTGCCGTATTAACAGAAAAGTTAAATGTTTTACACAGACAATGTTTCTGTTGTAACAATGGCATGTATTCCGGTACTGAAAGTTACAACAAGTGATCGACGTGCTGTCTTTCAGTCTTGATGCAGGCCAAGAGTTTGCGTTGCCACTCGGTTATTGCCGTGTTTTTGATATAATCAGCCCAGACCGCTCAGGTGTTTCAGGTGTGTGAAGTCGCCATTGTTTTACCATTACCATGCAGCTGATTCCAAGCTGCTGTAAAACCTTACTGCTGTCAATTGAGAAGTGAATAAGGTCCTCTTTACC
>Ga0209791_1000703_pt1 | contig 10538 bp, 8 predicted proteins | sample WorMetTyACAVOLI1_FD_187422 | JGI IMG/M metagenome (GOLD analysis project Ga0209791, IMG submission 187422) | Marine gutless worms symbiont microbial communities from Max Planck institute for Marine Microbiology, Germany - Olavius algarvensis... ... | reverse complement strand
TCTGATTTTACAAACTGATCCGTGCCATCCTTATACGATTAGATCCCGTTGCACTAAACCCAGCATTCCAGTATTCCAATATTCCATCATTCCGCCCCCGCTTGCAGCAGATTCACGGCATAGCCGATTAGCTCTGACCTGGCCCAGAGGACCAGGTTTTTTGCGACCAAAATAAATTGGATCTAAAGGAAAACAATCTCAACGACTTGGCGTAGCCCGACCCCCTAACGGCTGGCAACCTGGCGGGCAACGATTGACAGCGAATTGCCAAAATCCGACGGCAAGAATTTACCGGGGAGATCACCGCCGATTCTCGTGAAAACCGTGACGGTTTTTCGGTAAGTGCCTTTCTTCTGCGACCATCTGACGGCTCCGGGCTTTTGCCAGATACCGAAACAAGCCGTCTTACCTGCCAGCGGTTCGATCAGATCCGACTCCAGGAGAATCCATAATTGATTGGAATCTTCGTAGAATTTGACTTCAAAGATTTGGCCTGCCCTGTCAAATTCCTGCAGTGCCGCCTCGACCCGCTCTGATATGGTCGTTTCTTGCATCGATGGATCCCAGGGATGTACGATCGGCTGGTATACGAAAGTCGACAGCTGTCTGCGAAATTCATCGATCACCCGCTGGTCTGGATCGTCCTGCCGAACATAGAGCATGGTCCAATCCACGTGGATCCGGTTTACAGCTTCATTTTGCAGTTCGCCGTTTCGTAAACGCATATCATCGAAGTATGCCCATATTTTGGCTTCGATTTCTTCCGGGCGAAAGCACCGTGGGATTTCACGTTCGTGGGTACGGTATCCAAATTGCTGATAGTTTAGCCAGACCGCAAAATTGGATATCGCGGCATAGATTCTATCCGCTATTTTTACGGTCGTATTTAAATTAAAATCGTGGGCTGAGAGCAGGTCGTAGGCCTCCTGAATATAGCGCTGCAAATGTTGCTCCTCTTCAAGCAGATCGGTTTCCGTTGCCGGCGGGCTGTCGCCCTGCGCTGCCGTCAAGCGGTGATCCGCAACCGGAAAGGGAAGCGGTTGATTGAGAAAATTCACTGCATATTGCCGCTCCCCCGCGTACTTAACCGTCCAGCACAGGCAAAATACAATCAGCAGGACACTGCTGATTCGCGATTTGTCCCAAAACGGCTTGCCTGCCCACGGCAGCCGCCGGGAAGGCAGCAATATGAGAATCCCCACCCCAATCAGGTTAAAAAGACCCAGCAAGCCCAATACTCCGGGATAGCCTTTGAGCCTGGCATAATGCAACCCCCCATAGGTAATCATCAGCGTCGCGAACAGATAGGGTGCAATGCCCAAACCCGTCGTCTTACCTTTCCAAAAGCTCACAAACTCAAACATTCTGTAGTCGGCCAGAAATTCTTCGAAAATCAAGGAGGCCAGCATTAACAAACATCCCATCCACAGTGCTTTTCTGGCCTTGGCCGCAAGAGGTTTCAATTCAGCCGGCAAATATTCGGAAACGGCCTCAGATCCGTTCTTTGCGTTAAATGTATGTGCCGCATCGTGGGGAGGGAAAGAACTGCCTTCTGCCGGTTGCCGCGGGGCTTTTTGCAATTCGTTCCGCTGGCATAGTACACACGCTTTATCAAAAACCTGGTTCGTCTGACAGATGGGGCACTGCGCAAGGGGTAAGTTTTTTAAAGTGACAATATCGGGTCTGTCAAGAGGGACAGTTGGTTCGCGTCCCAGATAAACTTTGGCGCCCGCTGCAGATAAATTGCGGTAGTAGCGCTGTGCGGTGAATGCGTCGAGTTTGCGTCGGAAGAATACAACCTGGCCGTTGAAATAGGGGGCCACCTTTTGGGGGGAGACCCCAAATAGTTCGGCAAATTTTGAAATGACACGGGCTTGATTTGTTTCCGGCAGCAAATCGCCTTTAAACAGTATGAGCATATGCTTTTATCCTTGATCCACAGTTCAAAGACCGGCAAGGAGCAACCCAAATGCCAGCAAGATGCGGCGGTCTGCATCTGACGGGACACAATCCCTGACCCTTAACGCAAACCGCCTCGGCTTTCTTAAGCTAGATCGATAGATGTTCAATTCAGCGGCCAATGAACCCTGATCGTCAAAGATCGCTATGGCTTTTTCATTGCGGATGCGGCCCCATGTATTCAGAAATTTTGTAATGGCCTTGGCCTTTTCAAAAGCCTGGACGATCAATGTCGCCACCATAAATAATTCTTCTCTGGCCGATTCTCCGAGATAGACCATCGATTCTTCAATATTCATGTCCGGATCGGCGCTGTAAATCATCTCCCCTGATTGCGCAGTGCAGCTATAGGTTAAAAAGAACTGGTTTTTCTTGACGCGTGCAATTGGTTTATCGGAATCGTCCTCTACAATAATCTCTCTGATAAACGGCCAGCCCCATTTTCTCTCACGAAATCGGCACATCTGCTTTTTTTCCCCTTTGACTGACACGATCACGCGAAGTACTTTTTTCAACCGGTAGACTTTGGGCAAAAAGAGGAGCGACATCAGAAATATGAATATCATAACGGGCGTTACGTACGCGGCTGATGAAAATTTGGCTGAAAGAAAAACAAGTCCCAGGATTAGGATCGCGAACGCGGAAGCAACGGTCGCCAACAATGTTAACGCCCGCCCCAATGCCGGTTGAGTTGATTCTATCGCACCGATCGCAGCTCCCGCAGGGTCGGTGGCGGGCACGCAAACAGGACCGGAATATATGGCAGGGATGAAACGGCCCAGGTCGAATTCAAAACCGGAAGATTGCAGAAAATTTGAAACCGGGTCATTACTCGCCGGTCGTCTCCCATAAACGGCGTCAGGTTCAGTGGCAGCTGTTTTCGCTGCTGCGAGCCCTTTGATGGCCGGATGTGGCTTGGCGTTTGATTCGCACACGTCATTAAAGACCGATGAATCCGCAAGAATTCGTTGATCCAGTACCACATCGATCTCTGAAATTGCGCCGGCCCGGTTCAATACGGCCTGATACTTTTTCGCCTCGCCAAGAGAAAGCCCTTGCTTTACGATTCTTCTTTTCCCGTCCGGATAATTCTTAAAAATACCCGGCGAAACTTTGAATAAATCCGATAGCGCTTTTTTAGCAGCGCTTGGGTCCATGCCCTGCTTCAAGGAACCCAAAAGGCTAATTTTGTAAACATCTTCCAATAGTTGCCACCCTTCTTTTTAGGTTGAACTGCCGATCCTGATACGCAGCGATAAATTTGCTCGGTATTGTTCAAACTGCTGTCAGAGTAATTATCGGCTTTTAATTCCGATGCTTTAACCGTAGTAAAGATCCAGTCCTGCGGTAGTCGCGAATTGGAAAAGATCATCTAATCACATACTGGGTTGTTGCTGACGCGGCGCCAAGCCCCAAGCACCGCAAACAAATTTCCCTTGATGGGCAAAACAGCTCAAGTCAAAATATGAATGGTCGATATAGGTAATGATGCCTGATAGACCTTGGATGCATTATGTTCAATTTTTCCTAAGAGTGAATTGAAATTTTAACCGACTGACGATCCAATCACCTTCATTTGAATCATTCGTGCAAATCTCGATAGCGCTATTCAATCAAGGTGGATAAAAAGAAAACCGAGGAGGTTTTAAATATGAAATGCCCAGCGTGCGACAATATGATTGAAGAGATAACCGTTCAAGATATCAAAGTGGATGTCTGCAAGGATGGATGCGGAGGAATATGGTTTGACTCATTCGAACTTCAAAAAGTTGATGAACCTCACGAATCATTGGGCGAAAGCCTTTTGGATATCGAAAAATCAGCTAGCGTGGAAGTGGATAATAGTAACACGAGAACCTGCCCCAGGTGTACTGATACCAAAATGTTGCGTCATTTTTTCAGCGTGAAAAAAGAAGTCACGGTCGACGAGTGTCCCAAATGTGCAGGAATTTGGTTGGACTATGGAGAATTAGGCGAGATACGCAGCCAATTCGAATCTGAAGAAGAAAGAAAAAAAGCCGCAGAAAGCTATTTTCAAGAAATTTTTGGCAATAAACTGGACAGAATGCGGCAGGAAAGCGAAGAAAAACTTAAAAAAGCAAGAAAAATTGCCAATGCTTTTCGGTTCATTTGTCCGACCTATTATATCCCCGGCAAACAAAATTGGGGTGCATTTTAAAAAGTTGCAATTAATTCAGTGTAGGTTGGGGATTTTGGAATTTAGATTTTGGATTTAAGGCATTCTGTCATTGTAATAAAAACAGATAGAGCGCAGCGATACAATAAATCCGCAATCCGAAATCCACAATCTAAAATTGCCCTTGAAAGTTGGCTTGACGGATTAAAAATTGCACGAAAATTAACGCCACGATGTGAGTGAATATTCATCACCCCAGGCGTTTACCCCCCTCCAGCAAAAAATCTTGCCAATCGGCTCAAGCGCCCGGGATGTGCGGGCGCTTCCTGTCTGCGATACTCAATACTTGTCCAACTCAGGTGGATTCTGTCGATTTCAGTCTTAGTTTCAAATTGTTGCTTGACTCTGACACGATGTCAGGGTTCAAAATTGATTGAACGAAAACTATTGGTCACAGTCTTTGCATCAGATTATCCGATGATTTTGGGCGTTGGAACCATAATCACGTAAGCAACCGTATTAGAAACTATCTAGTCGTTTCAGGAGCCATATATCATGACAGCATCGACTAATTCCGCAATTGACAAAGCCGCTGACCCAATCAATCCCGTCGCCATCTGCCGCCAGGCGGCCATTTTTTTGATCATCGAGGTTGTGCTGATCTTTGCCCCGCTCATCATTCTGGGGGCAGCCATCAACTGGCCGGCCAGCTTGGACCAGCCGGCCGACGTCAATTTGCCGTTTATTCTGGAGCAATACGACGCGATGATAACCGGATATTCGATATATCTTATCTATTCCCTGCTATTCTGGCCAATGGCATATTTGACCGGACTTGCCATTGTCAGGGGCGATATCTCAAATACCATTTTGCGGGTGGCTACCGGCTTTGCCGTTCTTTCAGTCCTGGCGCGAGCCCTGGGCATTGTGCGTTGGCTGTTTGCCATGCCGGTGCTGGCGCGCCTGTACACCAATCCTGCGACATCCGGGGAGACCAAGGCAAACATCAGCATGGTGTATGAGATGTTGAATGCGTACGCCGGTGGGGTTGGTGAACTACTAGGCGTGAGTTTATTTGCCGCCGTTTGGATGGTGCTGATTAATATGCTGATCATTCGCTCGACCAGATGGCCTGGTTGGTTAGGCTACTTTGGGCTGGTAGTGGCGGCTGCACTGATTCTTAATCTGCTTGAAATGGTTGGAATCGACATGGGGCCAATGATTACCGTTTCGGAGACCCTGCAGCATTTTTGGATGCTGGCGACGGCCATTATTTTTTTTCGGGTAAAAGCATAGAGCGTTTGCCGAAATCGATTTGCGATATCACCGGATGTCTAAATCCATATTGTTTGTCGATATCGCTTACAGCTCGTCACAAACCCGCAGGTAATCAATAAAAAACTAAACACGTCAAAGGCAAAGGAAGTGATTATGAACAGACGAACATTTATTCGACTGGTCGGCGGAGGTATTGTTTTTTCAGCATCGACCGGACTCACGGCGTGCAGCCGTGAAATGCCGCCGGAGGCGATCGCGGCCTGGCAGGGTCCAAAGTCGAGAACTGATCTGCGCAAATGGATCCTGAGCTATGCGATTCTGGCGCCGCATTCCCATAATCTGCAGTCCTGGCTGGTTGATTTGAGAACTCCCAACGAGATCATGCTTTATTGTGATCGAGCCAGATTATTGCCGGAAACCGATCCCTATAACCGGCAAATCATGATGAGCCACGGCACTTTTCTCGAGTTGGTCGATATGGCGGCCCGCCAACGTGGGATTCGCACGAACATAGAATTGTTCCCCCAGGGAGAATTTGGCCCTGACGAGATCGATCAACGCCCCGTTGCCCGAATTCGACTCCGAACGGATCCCTCCATCGCAAAAGATCCGCTGTTTGAGCAAATATTAAAGCGCCACACGAATCGCAAAGCATATGATATGAATCAGGCTGTCCCCGCCCGGGCGGTTCAGAAAATGGCGGACAGCGTTAAACCGTATCCCATACGTTTCGGCTTCGCCGGCCTGGATCAGCCCGATATACTGAATGCACACCGGCGCATCGCCGCCGAAGCCTGGCGGATCGAACTCACGACACCCGCCAAAATCCTGGAGACATATGCCGTATTGCGTATTGGCGCAAGCGAAATCGCCAAACACCGCGACGGCATTTCAATCAATGACCCGTTTCTGAGTCTGCTCGTCCGCTTGGGCTTTTTTGACCGTTCGAAAGCACCCGGGCCTGATGATTCCGCCACCGTGGATCAGATTGAGAAATTCAACAAAAACCTTGATTCAACCCCCGGCTTCCTGTGGATGGTTACCGATGGCAACGATCGCAAAAGCCAGATCAATGCAGGCCGGGCCTACGTGCGCGTTCAATTGACCGGAACAGCTCATGGGATTTCAATGCAACCCTTGCAGCAGGCCCTGCAGGAGTACCCCGAGCAGGCCGGTGAATACCAAAAAATTCATAAACTGTTCGATGCACCGCCTCCCCGCTATACAGTGCAAATGTGGGCCAGGGTAGGGTATGGACCGAAAATCGAGCCGGCGCCCCGCCGTGGACTCGAGGCCCATATTGTCGCCTGACAAATGCATTCAACCTTGTCAAGGGAAAAAGCCAAGCCGGAAAACAAAGAGAGCCCTTTATTTTTGACCGATAATACCCGATTTGCTATAAGGATCTAAATTATCTTCAGCCGATGGGCAAATCTAATAAATTTGTCAAGGATGAAGATCTGACCCCTTTGTCTTTTCAGGAGACGTTATGACCATACATTGGTGGGCTCGCGAAGGATTGGATTACCGCGAAGGTGAGTTGCATTTAGGGCGGCAAAATCTGGCGGACTTGGTGAAATCGGCCGGGACGCCAACCTTCGTTTACGATGCGGCCCGTGTCGCTCAAAACCTTGAACGTATCCACACGGCTTTGGACAACCATGCGGTCGCACACCAAATCTTTTTTGCTCTCAAAGCCAACCGCTATCTGCCTCTCCTAACTTTTCTGAAACTTAACGATCGATGCGGGCTCGATGTTTGTTCACCCAATGAATTGCGCCTCGGGCGCCAAATCGGCTTTCGCGAAGCGCAGATCGTCTACACCAACACGTCGGTCTCAAACGAAGATATCGAATGCCTGGCCGTGCATCCGCGAGTCCATGTCAACGTCGATTCGCTGAGCAGCTTACGTCGTCTGGCGACACGTTGCCCGGGACGCTCGCTAGGGCTGCGTATCAACCCTCAAATGGGTGTCGCCTATCACGATCACCTTACCTATGCGGGTGACAAGATTACCAAATTTGGCATCTATGCCGACCGTTTTGTTGAGGCCTTGGAATTAGCAGGTGAGTTGGGCACGCCGATAAATACCCTGCATTTTCATGTGGGATCGGGCTATATGACGCCTGATTTGGCTGAATTTGATCGCGTATTGTCCCGTGTCCATGAATTCGTCGCGCAATGTCCCACGGCGAACACCCTTGATATCGGCGGTGGACTTGGCGTGCCGTTGAAGCCGGAAGACGAGGGGCTCGATCTGGATCAATGGGCGGCCGTCATTGCCCGCCATGCGCGTGAGATGGGCGTAAGACTTCAGATTGAGCCGGGTGATTACCTGGTAAAGGATGCCGGCGTCTTGCTGGTTGAGGTGAATACGGTTGAGGCGAAGCAGGGGACATTATTTGTGGGTGTGAATGCCGGCTTCAATATTCAGAATTCTTACGCCTACTACGATATGCCGTATGGGTTCGCCCCGCTGCGGCATGATCCGGCTGCCCCGGTTGTACAGCTCTCGATTGCAGGCAATATTAATGAAGCGATTGATGTGTTCGGCAAGGAAATTGAGATGCACCGGCCGGTCGAGGGCGATTACCTGGCGATCGTCAATGCCGGTGGATACGGCTCTTCCATGAGCTCCAACCATTGTATGCGTGGCGAATTTAGTGAATACATTCTCTTGCCGGATGCCGGCTAAAAAACATGTTTCTAAAAATTGGAAAATCTGATAGCGTCTTCTCCGATAATTTTTCGAAGTGGACCGGTAGCATAGGTGTCAAGGGACTCTTGTGAAACTGCGTTGGAATGACGAATGACGAATGTCGATTGACGAATGGTGGAATCGCTTCGCTTGATCTTTTTTAAATAGATAGAATACATTATTCGATGTTGGACGTTGGGCGTTCGATGTTCGACGTTCATTAGTTTCTTTTCCGATCAGACCGGACGCTCGCGGCCAGCGGCGACGTTTGTAACTGGCTGAACAAATCTTTATGATATGGTAATTCTACCTTGAACGAGCCAACTGCCCAGCCTACAAAAAGTAGCGTGAATTCAAATCACGAAGGTTTGACCAAGGCCATCGAAATCCGCGACCTCCATAAATCCTTTGGCAATCTTGAAGTGCTCAAAGGAATTTCCCTGGACGCGCATGAGGGGGAGGTTGTCGCCATTATCGGCGCAAGCGGGTCAGGCAAATCGACCTTGCTGCGGTGCATCAACATGCTGGAAACGCCGACCCGTGGGACGATCATTGTGCATGGCGAAACCATTGAGATGAAACGGGATGGGCAAGGCGGCCAAAAACCGGCCAACAAGGCCCAGATCCAGCGTATTCGCACACGGTTGGCCATGGTATTCCAGAGTTTCAACCTCTGGCCGCACCTGACGCTGTTAGGGAATGTCATTGAAATTCCGGTACACGTTCTAGGGCGGTCCAAGGCCGAGGCCATCGAAGCCGCAGACGTTCTGTTGCACCGGGTTGGCCTCTTTGACAAGCGCGAGGTCTATCCGGCCTTTTTATCCGGCGGCCAGCAGCAGCGTGCCGCCATTGCCCGGGCACTGGCCATCCAGCCGAAAGTCATGCTGTTTGACGAACCGACATCGGCCCTCGACCCGGAGCTGGTCGGCGAGGTACTGACCGTCATCGGCGATCTTGCCCGCGAAGGCCGCACGATGATGCTGGTTACCCATGAAATGAAATTTGCCCGGGAAGTGGCCAACCGGATTGTCTTTCTTCAGAATGGGATGGTTGAGGAGCAGGGGGACCCGGAGGCGTTATTCAGTGCACCAAAATCAGAGCACCTGAAGAGATTTATCAGTTCGGTGTCATAGCCGATTCTAACCCCACAGCATGACCTAAATCAGCGAAAAGCGCTCATTTAGGTGTTATTTGTTATAAGTTAATCGTTATTGGAATTGATTGAAAGCCTCATCTTATATTTCTACGATCAGTGAGATATAGAAACAGATTTCATCCTTTTTTAACCAATAACGAATAACTCGCAATTTGTGTACAACTCGGAGGGGGTATAAACTTTAACCAAAGGAGGCCTAAATGATTACAATTTTGAAGAAACTGTTTCTCGTTGCCGTATTGATCGTCTTCAGCGCCGGCATTGCATCTGCCGAAACGGTCCGGGTGGGGATTGCCGCCGAACCGTATCCGCCCTTTACCACGCCTGATGCATCCGGCAATTGGAGCGGCTGGGAAATCGAAATTATGGAGGCCCTCTGCGAAGAGGCAAAGCTCGACTGCGTGGTTACGCCGACTGCCTGGGACGGCATCATCCCGGCGTTGATGTCCAAAAAGATCGACATGATCATCGGCTCGATGTCGATCACCGCCGAGCGCATGAAGTCCATCGACTTTTCAGACAAGTACTACAATACACCGACCGCGATTATCGGCACCAAGACAATGAAATTCGACGCTACGCCGGAAGGTCTCAAAGGTAAATATCTCGGGGTTCAGATAGCGACGATCCACAAAGTTTATGCAACGAAATATTTCATCGGCGCCAAAATCAAGGAATACCAGACCCAGGACGAGGTCAACCAGGACCTGGTCGCCGGACGCATTGATGCGACCCAGGCCGATTCCCTGGCGCTCGCCGATTTTCTCGAGACCGCAGAAGGCAAGGCCTGCTGCGAGCTTAAGGGAATGGTTGCAGACGACCCGGAAATTCTCGGGGCAGGCGTTGGTGCCGGCATCCGTAAGGGGGATGACGCGCTGAAGAGCAAGATCAATGCCGCCATCGCTGCCATCCGCGCCAATGGGAAGTACGACGAGATTTCAAAAAAATATTTTGACTTCGACATCTACGGCCAATAGATCGACCATAGGGCTTAAGTTTTAACTGAGACATGGCTCGGATAAATGGCCCCTGGGGGCAGTAATAGCGAGATTCATTGGTATTAGGTTTCAGGTGTCAGGAAATTTCGGTATTCGGTATTCGGTTTTCGGTTCTAGATACTGACACCTCCTATGAAACTACATTGGAATGACGAATGACGAATGTCGAATGGCGAATGATGGAATCGCTTCGCTCAGTCGTTTTAAGATAGAGTGGACGCATAAACGTAAAAATTCTCATTATATCAGCATGATAAGATAAAATACTACTTGACTTTTTTTGATATAAGTACTACTAAAATCACTCCTTTT
>Ga0209791_1000701_pt1 | contig 10572 bp, 7 predicted proteins | sample WorMetTyACAVOLI1_FD_187422 | JGI IMG/M metagenome (GOLD analysis project Ga0209791, IMG submission 187422) | Marine gutless worms symbiont microbial communities from Max Planck institute for Marine Microbiology, Germany - Olavius algarvensis... ... | reverse complement strand
GCCACGAGGTTGATCGCTTCGGTACAACCATGGGTAAAGATAATCTCAGCCTCTTTGGCGGCCCCGATAAACGTTCTGACCCGCCGGCGGCTTTCTTCCAAACAGGCCGTCGCGGTTTCACCCAAATAGTGAATCGAGCGGTGCACATTGGCATTCTGGCCTTCATAGTAGTGGTTGATGCGCTGGATAACACACTGGGGTTTCTGGCTAGTGGCGGCATTATCCAAATAGGTCAGGGATGTGGTCTTGGCGCCGGGAAAGGGAAACTGCCGCTGCAGGATCGGAAAATCGGCCTTAATGGATTCAGCAGAAAACATATTGTCATCAGGTCTCGTAACTTACTTTTAAAAAGAGTTCCCTATTGTTTACACTATCTAAGTCTATTCGCACCAAATTGAGGGATTTAGGAATTGAGGAATTGAGGGATTAAAGGATAACATCAATAAATTAAAAGAGATAGAATTCCTTCAATTCCTAAATTCCTAAATCCCTGAATCCCTAAATCCCTGTATTCCTGAATCAGACTACTGCCCTATCTTCATGCAATTTCTTGACGTACAAAGATTCACGGCCATTTTTATCAAAATAAAAACACCTGTTAGGCCCTTTCACCTTTGCACGGTATGAATGTGATGGTGAATCTCTTGGGTTAAATCAGCTTTGACATGATCCGGGGCCAGCTCGATCAATTCCTGAAAATAGCTCATAATGATCAGCTCCGTAGCATCCTGGCGGGTCAGCCCCCGGCTCATGAGATAAAACAATTCGCTGTCCTGGACCTTGCCGGTGGTCGATCCATGGCTGCACTTGACGTCATTGGTTTCTATCTTCAGGCTCGGAATGGAGTCGGCCCGGGCGCCTTCATCCAGAATCAGATTCTTGTTGGTCAGATAGGCATCGGTTTTTTGCGCATCCGGCAGCACATGAATCAAGCCCTGGTAGATCGCACGGGCGGATTCACGCACCGCCCCTTTATATACAGCGCGGCTGTAAGTGTTGGGGGCCTTGTGCTGCTGAACCGTTCGCACATCCATGTGCTGCCCGCCGTTGGCCAGGTAGATGCCGCTCATCTGTGCGTAACTTCCGGAACCTTCCAGGCATGCAGTTAACGATGTTTTCAGCAACGCACCGCCCAGGGCAACGTCCAGGTAATTTAACTGGGCATCTTGCTGCAAAAAGACCCATCCGTTTTGAAACACGTATCCCTGGGAGCCGCATTTTTGCTGCTGGTAATAATTAAGGTGTGACGATGCCGCCTGGGAGATCAACGCCACCGGGTTCCACAGGTTATATTGATTGCCCGCCAGATGCACGACCACGTCGGCCCTGGCATTTTCACCCAGGTCAATAAACAGGTGAGGATGATATTGCGTTGCGACGGCCGCTTCACGGAAGTCGATCTGAATCGGTTGATCGACTACTGTATTGGCCGGGACATGTAGACAGACACCATGGGTAAGGCTGCTGTAGTTCCACAAAACAAACTTATCCTGTTCGGATTGGGTCTTGATAAAGGCCTGCTGATAGGCTGCCGGGTGCGCCCTGATACCCCGGGCCAGCGGACCCAGAAATACGCCCCGGGCTTCAAGGCCGTCATCCAGATAGAAGCCATTGGCACGCGTCCCGTTAAAATAGGCATACCCGGCCACATGCGATTTGGCGGCAAGCACCCGGGTTTGCCCCTCATGCGGGTTGGCATGGGGTACGAAGGCGTCAAAATCGACAGCAGTGATATCGGTGCGACGCCACGGTTCCTCGCGGCAGGTGGGCCAATCGGCTTTTAAAAACCGGTCATGCGCATCGGCCTGATACTGTTCAAGGTGCGTAATCGGGTTGTCCGGTCGTATTGGCCCGTCAATAATTTGATTCTCCATTGATTAACTCCTGTCAGCGCTATCCCACTGAACCTTCCATTTCCAGTTCGATCAAACGGTTCAATTCAACGGCATATTCCATGGGAAGCTGCTTGATCAGGGGATCCAAAAAGCCGTTGACAATCATCATGGACGCTTCTTCCTCGGTAAATCCGCGCGACATTAAATAGAACAGCTGGTCTTCGCTGATTTGACTGACCCGCGCCTCATGTTCAATGGACACGTCATCGGACTCGATCTCCATATAGGGGAAGGTGTTGCTGTGGGAATCAGGGTCAATAATCAGCGCATCGCAGACCACCCGTGAACGGACGTTCTTCAGGTTTTCGGTCACTTTCAGCAACCCCCGGTAGGATGCAATGCCCCGGTCTTTGCTGATGGATTTGGACGTGATCACCGATGAGGTGTCGTCGGCCGCGTGGATGATTTTTCCGCCGGTATCCTGTTCCTGACCTTGGCCGGCAAAGGCAATTGAAAGGACTTCACCATGGGCTCCCCGGCCCACAAGGTTGATGGACGGGTATTTCATGGTGCGCTTGCTGCCGATATTGCCGTCGATCCACTCCACGGTGGCATTCTCTTGGGCCATGGCCCGCTTGGTTACCAGGTTGTACACATCGCCGGACCAGTTTTGAATGGTGGTATAGCGAACCCGCGCACCCGGTTTGGCAACAATCTCCACCACCGCGCTGTGCAGGGAGTCGGTCGTGTAGATCGGTGCGGTACACCCTTCGATATAATGGACGAAACTGCCCTCATCGGCCACAATCAAGGTGCGCTCGAATTGACCGAAATTTTCAAGATTAATCCGAAAATAGGCCTGCAGCGGAATATCGACATGGACCCCCGGCGGCACATAGACAAAGCTTCCGCCTGACCATACCGCGCTGTTCAAAGCGGCAAATTTGTTGTCGGTATAAGGGACCACCGTGCCAAAATATTCCTGTATAATATCCGGATATTCGCGTACACCGGTTTCCGGGTCGGCAAAAATGACGCCTTTGGCGGCCAAATCCTGCTTCAAATTATGGTATACCACTTCCGAATCGTATTGGGCCCCGACGCCGCCCAGGAATTTCCGCTCTGCTTCGGGTATTCCGATTCTTTCGAAGGTTTCTTTGATGCTGTCCGGAACATCCTCCCAACTTCTTTTCTGATCTTTGAGCGGCTTGGCATAGTAGTACATATTGTCGAAATCGAGCGTGCTCAAATCAGCGCCCCAGTTGGGCATATGCATTCTTTGGAACGCCTTCAGCGATCGCAAGCGAAAATTGAGCATCCACTCGGGTTCCTGCTTATGACGGGATATGGCCCGCACCACCCCTTCATCCAGGCCTTTGCGGGTTTTGAAAACAGATTCATCCGGATAGTTAAAGCCAAATTTGTATTCTGCAATGTCAATTGCTTGTTGCTGCTGATCCATGTTTCACCTCGCTTTTATGATGGCTTGATTTAATCCAGTCGTACCCCTTTTCCTCCAATTCTTCGACCAACTGGGATCCGCCGGACACCACGATTTGGCCGTCATAGAAGATATGCACGGTATCGGGCTGGATATGGTTCAGGATTCGTTGATAATGGGTAATGATCAAGCTGCCGAATTCTTCCGTGCGGAGCCGGTTGACGCCTTTGGCCACAATCTTGAGCGCATCGATATCCAAACCCGAATCGGTCTCGTCCAGTATGGCCAGGGTCGGTTTAAGCATCAGCATTTGCAGGATCTCCATCCGCTTTTTCTCTCCACCCGAAAACCCCTCATTGAGATACCGGTTGATAAATTGTTGATCAATTTCCAAATAGTCCATTTCAGCCCGCAGATCTTTAATGTAACCGGTGACGTTCAATTTGGCATCGCCGTTGAGCCGAACCTCCAGGGCTCGTTTTAAAAATTTCCCCACGGTCAGCCCATTGACCGCAACCGGATATTGAAAGGCCAGGAATAGGCCTTTTTGCGCCCGTTCGTTGGGGGCCAAATCGAGAAGACTCTCGCCATTGAACACAATTTCACCGCGGGTTACCGCAAAGGCCGGGTGACCCAGCAACACATTGGCCAGAGTGCTTTTGCCGGAGCCATTGGGGCCCATAACGGCATGTATTTCACCGGTCTGAATCTCTAGATTCACACCTTTGAGAATCGGTTTGTCGTCAATTGTTGCGTGTAGATCTTTAATTTTTAACTGCATTCCATCCTCCCCGCCAGGTTCCAGGGATATCCTGAAAGGCGCTTTGGTGCTGTTGTGCTTGTTGCGCTGTGCATCGGCAGCCGTTAAATGGGGTAGCCAAAGGCTACCCTTGCCTCTTCACTCATTCTTGATTCATCCCAGGGCGGATCAAAAACAAGATTTGCTTCGATTTGCTTGGAAGTAATTTTTCCGACATGGGTGTAAATTTCATTTTCTATATGATCGGCGAGCGGACAGCCGGGATAAGTTAACGTAAAATCAATGATGATTTTTCGGCGGTGTGTTTCCGCGCGATACACCAACCCGAGATCGATAATGTTGATGTTCAACTCAGGATCGATCACATCGCGCAGCGCATCGATAAGTTTGGATCTTGTTGTCATCATAATTTTCCTCGAGCGCCTGCCGGAATTCGATAGACATTTTATTGTCGAATTTGCCCTGCGCGCTGATATTCAGAGGTTTCCCCGCTTACGCTTCGCTTCAGACGGGATCGGAGACAGGTTTCAGTGTCCACCGCTTACTCTGGCCGCGAGCTTCCAGTCTGATCACAGAACAGAAACTGTGCCAGACCAGTGTAGTTACTTTTGAGTGCATCTTTCGTCCTCGTACTCGTGCTCGTCCTCGTCCTCGAAAATCTTGAGCCGCTTTCAAACCCGAGGACGAGGACGAGTACGAGGACGAGCACGAGCACGATTTAGAATCCCTTTCTTGGGGTTAATGTAGATTTAGTTTCATAAGAGCGGCAGCCGCTGGCTGCGAGCGTCCAGTCTGATCATGGAAAAGAAACCAACGAACGTCGAACGTCCAACATCGAACATCGAATAATGAATTCTGTCTATTTTAAAAAGACAGAGCGAAGCGATTCCACCATTCGTCATTATTCATTAGTCATTCCCTGAAGTTTCATAAGAGCAGGGCCTCCGACCCAAAAAAAGCCAGTCTGATCGGAAAAGAAACTGCGCCAAATTTACGCAGTTTTCGATGAACTCATTGGCCGTTTCGTCCTCGTCCTCGTCCTCGTGCTCGTCCTCGAAAATCTTGAGCCGCTTTCAAACCCGAGGACGAGGACGATTTAAGATCCCTTTCTTGGGGTTAATGTAGTTGTAGTTTCATAAGAGCGCTGCCTCTGGCCAAAAGAACGGCCAGTCTGATCAATAAAAGAAACTTCGAAAAAGCGAATATCGAATATCGAACAAGGAATCATGAATTTCGAAGTAAGGTATTCTATCGATTTAATTCTAACTAAAATAGTCAGAGCGAAGCGAATCCATCATTCGTCATTCGACATTCGACATTCGACATTCCAATGTAGTTTCATAAGAGGATTTCGCACCTCAGTCCCTTGACACCTGAAACCTCCAGTTATTTGCTTTCTTAGACCATGTTATCAAAAAATGGTCTTAGCCCACTAAACACCATCAACCACAGCTTTGGAATTCCAGGGGGCAAATTTAAGCAACAACAGCATGCCGGGAATGGCGATCAGGGCACAGGCGATAAAGAAGGTTTCCCAACCGACATTTTTTGCCAGAAAACCAGTGGGCGCCGATAACAGCACCCGCGGAACGCCCATTAAGCTTGTCAGCAGGGCGTACTGGGTTGCGGTAAATTTTTTGTTGGTGATGCTGGCCATGAAAGCGGCATAGGCGGCCGTCCCCATCCCACTGCTCAAATTTTCAAAGGCAATTACCGCCGACAGCAACGGCACGCTGTAGCCGACATGGGCCAGCAAGGCGAATCCGGCGGTGGACACAGCCTGCAAAAAACCGAAAACCCACAAACTGCGGTTGATCCCCAGTCGCAGCATCAAAATCCCGCCTGCCAGGCCTCCGGCGATAGTGGCCCAAAAGCCAAATAATTTGACAACCGCACCGATCTCGGATTTGGAGAAACCGATATCAAGATAAAAGGGGGTCGTCATTGAACTGGCCATGGTGTCGCCGACCTTATAAAGCAAAACAAAAACCAGAATCCAGATGGCGCTATGGCGACTGAAATATTCCACCAGCGGATCGATCACCGCCTCTTTCATGGTCCGGGGTGTGCCGACCGGCGTTGCAGGCTCCGGTGTCAGCATTGTGGTAACAATGCCCGGCAGCATGCAGGCGGCCAGGATGAAATACACCATCGAAAAATCCATGTGGTCGGCCATGATCAGGCCGCCGCCTGATGCCAGCAGCATGCCCACCCGGTAGCCATTGATATACAGCGATGACCCCAGCCCCAGTTCCTCGTCGGACAGGTCCTCACGGCGGTAGGCGTCTATCACGATATCCTGGGATGCGCTGAAAAAGGTAACCAGAAATGCCGCAAAGGCGAGCAGCCAGGGATTCTGGACCGGGTCGGATTGCCCCAGACCGGCGATAGATGCCGTCAGTGCGATTTGCGCGATCAGCAGCCAGCCGCGCCGGCGCCCCAAGAAAGGCAAGGTAAAACGGTCCACGAAAGGCGCCCACAGAAACTTGAGCGTATAGGGCAGCCCGACCAGCGCCATCAGACCGATGACGGTCAGATCGACGCCCGCGTCTGTCATCCAGGCCTGGAGAACACTCATTGTCAGCAGGAGCGGCAGTCCGCTGCTAAACCCCATCACAAAAGCCACCAGCATCCGGCGGCTTAGTAAAACTTTAAAGATGGATTTACGGATGTCAGACTGCAATAGGCCTCGCGGAGTTGTAGTGAAAGGTTAAGAATGCTGGGAGGCTGGAAAGCCTTAAAGCTTGGAGGCTTGGAAGCTTTGAAGCTTGAAGGCTTGAAAGCCAGAAGGCTAAGGCATCAGCGCGGCTGATTATAGCCCTGCCCGCCGCTTTCCGGCTTCCCAGGTTACAGACCTCCCAGCCTCCCAGCCTCCCAGCCTCCCAGCTTCCCGGCTTCCCGGCTTGCTTGCCTCCCAGCCTCCCAGCCTCCCAGCTTCCCGGCTTGCTTGCCTCCCAGCTTCCCGGCCTCCAAGCCTCCCAGCCTTTTAGGCTTCTTCCAATTGCTTCGGTGTCACGATCGCACCGTATTTTTCTTTCAGAGATTCAAGCTCCTGTCGCTGTCGATTCAGTATGTCGAACAGCTTTTGGGGGACGTTGGCTTCTTTGCCGTAGGCCTCGATCTGCAGATCGATCCGGCCGGTGATATTGTCGATATACAATGAAAACTGCTTATTATACAATTCCTCGGTATACTCTTTGTCGATTTTCGTCTTAAATAAATCTTTCAGATCGGCATATTTCGGCAAATACCCGATGGGCGTGTCGATTGCATCGATTTCACTGTGTGCGCGTCGCTCCAGCCAGGCCATCCAGGCTTTGACGTCTTTTTTCTCGCCCAGCAGTTTTTTTGAGTCCCCGCCCCGGGCTTCATGGGTCAGAAAATAATTCAAGCCGGCTAAAATAGGCCGTTTGTCATCTGCGACCTTGTCACTGCCGAAAAACTCAAATTGGGCCGCCATATAATCTCCCAGGGGGCCGGGCGTAAACGGGGCATTGGCCCAGGGCTGGCGCCTGACGCCGGTGGCGCCGACCTCGGTCGCGGTGGCCGCCGACACGATACTGGCGCCGATGACGACGCCGTCGTCGGAGTTTTTGGCAACCCACACCGGCGGCATGGTATCGCTGTCACGTCCGCTGTAGGTTACAATGCGGGTTTGAACGCCGGCGCCGTTTTCGTTTTCAGCGGAATAGTTGCCCAAAGCGCTGTTGTCCAATGTGCAGCGCGAGTTGGGGTGGGACATGGGAATTTCCTTGCCGTTTTCGTCGACCATCCCCCGCTTCCAGGGACCCTGGAAGTTGACGCCTTTTTGCGGCGGCGGCTCCTCGTTGTTGCCGACCCACTGAGGCACTCCGTTTTCATCGATCAGTACATTGGACCAGATGACCTCGGTGCCGGGCTCGCGCAGACACTTCATCAGTTCCGGATCTCCCTCCCAGTTCACATCTTCCACGATGCCGAATATTCCTTTTTCCGGGTTGATGGATCGAATGGAACCGTCTTCGGCAATCCAGGCCTGCGCCAGGTCGTCGCCCACGAAATGATCACCCGCCATGGCGGAAGTCGTCTTGCCGCAGCCGCTCGGCGCAGCGCCGATCATCCAGGTGATCCGGCCACCGGGGCCTTCAATCCCGGTAATAAACATGTGCTCGGCCACCTGTTCGCCCCATTTTTCATAGACTGATCGGTCGACTGCAAACCGGTGGTTGCCCTTTTTCATCAGGAGTGTGTTGCCGGCATACGTACAGTTGAAGCTGTAAGTCGTCAGATGGCTGCGATCCATGAATACCCGGGCATTGGGTAAATCCTCGGGCCGGTTCAGCCCCTCACTGTGGATATTGGTGAAGAAATGCCCCAATTTCTCGACTTCCCCGTCAAAGTCCGCGTAAACGTTGCGGTAAAGAATATCGGCACTGTGGAAAACATACGTGGAACTGGATATTTCAACGGCCGGGTTGGATGCCGGCGCCCCCACGGGACCGCGCAGATAAAATCCGATCATCATGATTTTACCCTTCATGATGCCGGTCATTTTATCTTTAATGTCCTCGAAGGCTTCGGCACGATCCATTTTGTTGCCCAGGGAACTGACCTCTTCGCCTTTATTGCTAATGTAAAAGGTGCGGTCGATAATGCGCCCCTGTTCGTCTTTCAGATCATAATGAATGGTGTGGTTTTCCATCGGCAGGGTTTTTTCCTCTCCTTTTTCAAGGGAAAGGTCCCTGATAAATTGCCGATCTTCATCGGAGGCGGTATTGACGAACACCTTGTCCGGATCACAGAGCACGATGGCATTGGCAATTTTAAGCCGAACGGCTTCATTATTCACCTTGTTCAGTTTCGCCAGATGCTCGGCCTCCAGCCGCTCCGCAAACACCTTGTCGGCGGCTTCTGCCGTTCGAATTCCGCCCAGCTCGGTCACGATGTCAATAACGTCTTTTTTCGGTCCCATTTCTAATTCTCCCTTTCTAAATTGATTGATAGATGTATGCTAAGAAAATTTGGTTATGCTGCCCGGAACTAGGTAGTATAGGATTTGCTTTTATTTTCCAGAAGTGTTTTTGGCTGTTATCAAGGGCTGAACTCGTTTCAGCCTATCATCATAAGAAGCCCGGGTCAAAAGTAAACTTAACATTTCCCATGCTGACATCCGTGCCTTTCTTGAATGGGCATGTGCTGCTCGATCCAGGTCAATACTTTGTCAAATTCTTCCCGCAGTTCCTGCAGCGCTTTACCGCGGTGGCTCACCCGGCCTTTTTCTTCCAGGGTCAATTGGCCAAACGTCTTTTCAAGCGGCGGGTAATAAAAAACCGGGTCATAGCCGAACCCGCCGTCGCCGGCCGGCTCCTCGGTAATCAATCCCTCGCAGGAGGCTTCATAGGTCAAGGCCGGCCCGGAGGGGACCGCTATCGATATAACGCATTCAAAGGTCGCTTTGCGATTGGTCTGGCCTTTCATCTCCTTCAGCAGTTTGATGTAGCGTTGCTCGTCGGTGGCATTTTCGCCGGCATAGCGGGCTGAATAAACACCCGGCGCACCGCCCAGGGCATCCACCACCAGCCCGGAATCATCGGCCAGAGCCGGCAGGCCCAACACTTTCGCGACAAAGCTGGCTTTTTTGTAAGCATTGTCATCAAAGGTGTCCCCATCCTCTTCAACCGGCGGAATCGGGCCGAAATCGCCTAAGTTCTTGATGTGGATCGGGAACCCATCCAGCAGATCCCGGATTTCGGCAGTTTTTCCCGGATTACTGGTGGCAATGACCAGCGTCAAAAGTTCATTCATGTAAACCTCGTCACAGATAATATATTATCGCGGAATTCTTACAGTAATTGGTAATAAATTAAGTGCTAAAACTAATCACGCTTTATTCGATGTAAAGATGTTAGAATCTTTATTGGAAATTGCCGGATTATTGATTATCTTTTATATAAGTAGCCGGATTGAAGAAATAAATTAAGCCGCCTGAACTTCTCTCAGTCATCATTTTTCAAGTTTAGATGAACCGTTTTCAACCTCAAATAGACTGATAATTAAAGCGGATTAATTTGGAGTCATACCATGCAGCGTTGGAACGGCTGGGGTGATGAAACGATCACGATGGATTTGCCGTCGCAGGGTCGCGCGACGTTGCGCGATGTGATCGGTAAAGGTCGAATCCGTCCGGACTATCCCCTGGAAAATTTTGTCAAACGCATTCCGCCATCACGCCTGCCGGAACACCCCTTAATCTCATTTGACGCGGTAGTGCGATTAAAGCACGCTCATGGTCAGAGCCTGCCGGATTGGATTGGTCTGCGCAGCGGAACCTTGCAGCATTTTCCGGATGGCGTAGCGCTGCCGTCCACCTTGAATGAGGTCCGGGAGTTGCTAAAATTGGCCGACGAACAGGACGCTGCTGTCATCCCTTACGGGGGCGGCACCAGTGTCGTGGGGCACCTGGCAGTGCCGCAATCCAGCAGGCCGGTTCTCAGCGTATCCCTGGAGCGGCTCAACCGGCTGGTCGGCATTGAAAGCGATAATTGTCTGGCAACTTT
>Ga0209791_1000699_pt1 | contig 10583 bp, 10 predicted proteins | sample WorMetTyACAVOLI1_FD_187422 | JGI IMG/M metagenome (GOLD analysis project Ga0209791, IMG submission 187422) | Marine gutless worms symbiont microbial communities from Max Planck institute for Marine Microbiology, Germany - Olavius algarvensis... ... | reverse complement strand
GAAAACGCTGTTCTTCAAGCCGACTGACGAGCTGAACTCGGACTTTTAACAGGTCAAACACGGTTACCTCCGGGATGAAGTGTTATATTAACTCTTATATACCTCATCCGGAGGCGTTTGTCCATATTTTGTGGTAAGTAATTGATATTATTTTTTAGATAGGACAGAACAAAAACACCCTGCACTTCGCATGGCGAGACTTGACGATCATGACGCCATTAGGCATAATGGCACACGGATCCATAGTTTGGAATTTCGAATTTGAATCATTGGGATTTGTTTGAGATTTGTTTTCTGGTGCCTGGAATTTAAAGGATGTATATTTGCATCGGTAAATCCGCTTAATTGCTAATCCTCTCAATTTCACGACTCCCCTGATTTTTTCGATCTATTATGACTATTTACAGACAATCAACCATAAAAGACAACCTATACCTGCGCGCCCGGATTATTCAAGCCATTCGCGGATTTTTCAATGACGGCGACTACCTGGAGATCGATACGCCCATTCGCATTCCCGCCCCCGCACCGGAAGCCCATATCGATGCCATGGATAGCGGTGATCAATACCTGCAGACCTCTCCGGAACTGTGTATGAAGCAACTATTGGCCGCCGGGTACCCGCGAATATTTCAAATCTGCAAGTGCTTCCGGCAAAGCGAAAGGGGCCGCAAACATTTGCCGGAATTAACCATGCTGGAGTGGTACCATGCCGGGGGCGATTACATGGGATTAATGGAACAATGTGAAGAGCTCGTCAGGTATATTGCCCGCCGCCAGGAGGGACCGAATGAATTGGTGTACCGGAATCGGCCGATAGAACTTGCCAAACCATGGAGACGCTTACCGGTGGCGGAGGCTTTTGAGAAATACGGCTCGGTGACAATGACCGAAGCCCTGGCAACCGACCGCTTTGACGAGGTGATGGCCCTTGAAATCGAACCCAACCTGGGCGAACCCGGCCCGGTATTTCTCTACGACTACCCTGCCCAGCACGGGGCGCTGGCCAGGCTGAAACCGGGGAAGCCTTTCCTGGCCGAGCGCTTTGAGTTGTATATTGCCGGGATTGAACTTTGCAACGGCTTCAGTGAATTGACCGATGCGGCCGAACAACGCGAGCGATTTAAAAATGAGCAGGATCTGCGGCAATCTCTACATAAACCACAGTATCCGCTGCCGGAGAAGTTTCTGGCAGCCCTGCACGATATGCCCGCTGCCGCCGGCAATGCCCTTGGCATCGATCGCCTGGTGATGCTTTTTGCAGATACCGATAATATCGATGAAGTGGTCGCCTTCACGCCGGAAGAGCTCTGAACCGGTTGCAAAATGCTGGATACTGGATGCTCGATACTTGACGCTCGATGTTCTGCGGGTTGCGTGATACGTGTTGCGGGGAGCGGGACAAAACAGGAAGATGAGAAGCTGAGAAGCTGAGAAACTGTGGTTACTAATTTTGGGCATGGCGCATAGAGCATGGCGCGTTGAATATCAAGATTTGAACCCTAAAATATCTGTCTTCTAAAATCTGTCCTCTGCTATCAGGCGTAAGTTGCATGGTTGAAGGTAAAAATCAATGGTCGGGAGCAGACTACTAATAGCCGGTCTCCATTATCATTTCGCTCATTCTCTCAACTTCTGACCTTCACAACTTCTCACCTTCTTCTTTCTTCCGACCTCAGTCCTCTGACCTCAGCGCGCCGCGGCGAAGCTCGGAGAGCGAAGACGGGTCCTCTGCCCTCAGCGCGCCACGGCGAAGCTCGGAGAGCGAAGACGGGTCCTCTGACCTCAGCGCGCCGCGGCGAAGCTCGGAGAGCGAAGACGGGTCCTCCGACCTCCGTCATCTGTCCTCTGACTTCCGCCTTCTGACTTCAGCCTTCTGATCCCTGACCTCGGCTCTGTGAATTTTGCGTTCCTCCATTTTCTTTTTTACCTTCATTTTGGTACCGGCCAGTCTGGCTTTTTGCCGAACAAGTTTGTCTTTAACCCCCTTCTGGTATCCATCCACCGCAGCATAGGATAAATAATAGCTGAAAATAGCCAACGGTATTCCAAGAATCGCGCCGCCTACCGTCATGGCACCAAATGCCTGGGGCGCCTTTTGAATCATCGCCTTGAGCGTGCTCCAGGTGGGGCTTAGCGGCATGTTGAAGACCGGATCCAGGTTCAGCAATTTGGCACCGGTGATATAAGTGACACCATAAATTATGGGAACGGTCAGCGGATTCGAAATCCAGACGCCGATCGCGGCGGATAGTTTACTCCATTTGAATAGGGCGGCAAAAAAAATGGCGATGGGGGTCTGGACCCCCACAGTTGGCGTCATTCCGACAAAGATGCCCAGGGCAAATCCCAGGGCAACTTCCCGGGGTTCGCCGCGGATCATTATAAATCTTTCATAAAGCCTGCGAATGATGCCGGCCAGGTTTTGTTTATGGACCGATTTTATTTCACGTTGTTTTTCCAATCTGTTGACCAAAAATCATCTCCGGTAGCTAAGAAATATAGAAATCGTTCCTTAGATAACATGTTTCGCGAATATTTCAAACACAAAGCGCCCCCATTGCGGTAAGCCGTTTTTCGGACAACATGTTGCATGTAACTGATAGTTTCGGAAGTCCGTGTTCAGGACTCAGCAATGCAAAATTCCAATTAACAAAAATCAAATACCAAACAAATCACAATAACCAAATACAAAAATCCAAACAATTTGCAGTTGATTTTATTTGAGATTTGAATATTGAGATTTGTAATTTATTTGTTATTTGGTGCTTGTAGTTTGTTATTTCCGGTTTTTCGGGTAAGAGCTGACAAACACGTACATCGCAGGAATCTAGTCTATCGATCGCAGGGTCGGCCACCGTGCCGACCTAAAAAGGCAGGCACGGTGGCCCGCCCTACATTTCTAAAATACCCGGTTTCACTGGAGGCTCCTAGTTTAAGGGAGTTAGGTCACTTTATCCTGAAACCTTGACTGTAGTTTCATAAGAGCGCTGCCTCTGGCCAAAAAAACGGCCAGTCTGATCAATGAAAAGAAACTTAAAAAGCAAATTTTAGATTTTGGAATGGGGATTTTGGATTTAAGGTATTCTGCCTGTCGTGAGCTTTTTTGCCGAACGGTCTGTTTAATAATGACTGAGCGAAGCGATTCCATCATTCGTCATTATTCATTAGTCATTATTCATTCCCTGAAGTTTCACACGAGCGGCAGCCTCCGACTAAAGGACAGCCTGTCTGATCGAAAAAGAAACTATTCATTCACCGCAGAGTTCGCAGAGAGCGCTGAGAAAGAAAAATTATTTTAATCTCTGCGTTCTCAGCGTTCTCTGCGGTGAGATACTTATTGAAAATGGCATCAGATTTCATGAAGTTTCACACGAGGATTTAGCAAGGCGGACGCCTGACACCCGAAACCTGACACCTGACACCTAAAACCAACAATCTGTGCAATGAGCTGCGCCGTCATTGGACGTGAGTGTCCCGTCAAGATCAAATGAATAGCTTTAACGGTCCGGCACCAGCCGGAAGGGCTGGAAAGCCACTTTAACGCCGGCAGCAGGTTTTGGAAATCCCGCACCCCGATACTTTTGGCATTTCGAATCCCGAGTAAATGCTCATCCAGAAAGAGGGCTTCTTCACGGGCCTTGGAAGCGATTTGCTGTTCGATAAATTCAAGGCGCTGAATAATCACTTTGATTTCGCAGATCGGGGTACGTTTCCCCTTTGCAGGACCGGCGGATTATCTCAGGTATAACAGGTAATTATCTTGACGACCCTAGATAAATGCTTATCTTCAATGCTTCGGACTAAATTGGGCATGCATGCTGCCTGAACATTCATCATCCCCATTTGATAAACTCTGCCTGCATGTTATGATTTCAGCCCAGAATAATCTCAGACAGGAGGTTTTTCTTATGGCACTTTCCGAAAATAATCCCGCTGTACGAACCGAAGATCAACGCTTATCCCAATTCATCGATAATTTGACCTTTGAGGACCAACGCGCACTTTCACGGCTTCTAAACCGCTGGGAAAAAAGAGATCAGAGGAAACACCCCCGGGAGAAATGTTCCATCATTACCGACTACATCGTCGACAACCAAAACTACAAAGGCATTATGCGGGATATCAGCCCCTATGGTGCTTTTATCGCAAGCCGACATCTGTTTCCGGTAAACCGGGTAATTTTCCAGAGCTTTTTTTTCCCAAACTTCGAAATTCCCATTCGCTCCAACAGTACAATCGTCTGGGTCGGCTCAGATGGATTCGGTGTGAAGTTCGACAGCCTTCAAAGCGACACATAGCTTTCCGGATACGCGGGATCACCAAAAAAAAGGCAGAGCGTTCGCGCTCTGCCTTTCTTATGTCTGGTTCACCCAATAGTTACGGTTTTATAACCCAAAAGAAGGCAATCTATCGAGGGGCTTTGAATTTTTATAAATTTCGGAGTATTGGAGCACTGGAGTGTTGGAGTATTGGCTGAAGGTTTGATGTCTTTCTTTAATATCCCAATACTCCAGCACTCCAATACTCCAAGGTCGCGACTCCTCAATAACTTCTTGAAATGCTAAAAGTTCTCTTTGTTGGTTATAAGTCCCGATAATTATTGATCATGGTTGGAATTCCTGGGCCAAACCCTCCTGCTTTTTGACGATGTATTCCCGAATCCTGGTGCCGTCCATTTCGTTGACCGTCACCATATAGTCACCCAGGGGAATTTGTTCTTTTTCTTTGGGAATTCGGCCGATTTGATCCAATATGTATCCGGAGAACGTGTCGTATTCCCGCGAATCCGGGATGCTCATCTGTATCAGCTCATTAACTTCATCTATTTCCGATTTTCCCAGCACCCGCCACTCGTCTTTTTGCAGCTTGACGATGTGAGGTTCGAACTTATCGGTCTCATCGATGATTTCACCGACGATCTCTTCCAGTGCATCCTCCAGGGTAATCAGTCCGGAAACTCCGCCATGCTCATCCACGATAATGGCAATATGTTGCTTTCTTTTTTTAAATTGCTGCAGCAAATTGTCCAGTTTTTTATTTTCCGGCACAAAATAGGGCTCACTCATGATTTTGCGAACATCGATTGCCGCGGAAGAGCTTACATGGTGCATGAATAAATCTTTTATGTTTAAAATTCCGATGACGTGATCGATATCCTCTTCGATGACGGGAATACGGGTAAATCCGGAGCGGATGACCTCTTCAAGACTTAATGCTTCATCGACATTGATCACATACATGTCGCCCCGGGGCGTCATGATTTCCGATGCACTCGTATCATCAAATTCGAAAATATTCTCAATCAGTTCTTTTTCTTCTTCTTCAATACCGCCTTCTTCCTCGACCACCTCGACGAACGTCATCAACTCCTCCTCGGTAACATGCGGCTTTTTCTGCATTTTGCCGGTAAGTTTGGGGATGAAATTCAGCATGAAAATGATGGGGGAAAACAAAACCGACAGCCAGTACAATGGCAGAATGACCAGCCGGGCGATCAGGACATTATTTCGGGTAGCAATGGATTTGGGAAAAATTTCACCAAAAATCAAAATGAGAAATGTCATGACGCCTGTGGCAATCCCCACGGCGTTGTGGGCGACCAGGTTGATGGTAATGGCGGTGGCCAGCGCCGAAGCGCCGACGTTAACGATATTGTTGCCGATTAGGATGGTGGAAAGCAGACGATGGGGGTCGTCTTTCATTTTTTTGATAAGTGAATTTGTATATCCCTTTTCTTTTGCGAGGTGTATCGCTTTAGCTTTGCTGATGGAAAATAAAGCAGTTTCGGCTGAGGAGAAAAACCCGGAGAGCAAAAGGAGGACGCTTAAAACCACTATTTGTTCAAATAGGATCTGTGTTTCCGGCATGGTGATATAACTTGTTTAAAATTGTCCTCTTTTTTTGGTTTATTGCCTGATCATTTAACCGCCGTTTTGACGGTTTCTATAATTTAGTATAATAATATTAGACAAATATGTCAATTGAGAAGCCCCAGCACCCCGGGATGGGGGTGGAGCGATTTTAACGGTGCCCAACATTACGGACACAATGGCCTGTCATCAAAGCAATGATGGCCGGCGACGACTACGCCTGGCGGAAAACCCGACAATAAAACCCACCAGGAGCACACCGGAACCCGCTAAAAACCATTTGATGTATTGATTGATTTCGACTTTGCTCAATTCCTTATCCAATTCACCCGCCTTTTGAGTTTGTTCGGCGAGTTGCTCGCTGACTTGTTTAAATTTTGCCTTGAGTTCCAAAAATTCAGCCGATCCCGTTTTTAACTCCTGATATTCTCCATCCAGTTTCTTCAAAGATTTTTCAGTACCGCTCAGCATAGTCTTGAGCCCCTTGTTTTCCTGCCGGAGCTTGTTGTTCTCATCCAGCAGCGTGGTGGCCTGCTGGGTCAGTGTCTTCTGCTTGGCCTGCAGTTGTTCAAATCGAAGGGCATAGGTGGGACCGGATACGAGGTAACGGCTAGTAATATATCCTTCTTTGCCGCGGGCTTTCCCGCTGAGCAGTTTCACCAGGGTCCACTCCTGGCCGGTTTCCAGAATTTCAACTCGGTCGCCCGATTCGGCGATATCCAAAATTTTGTACTCGGTGCTCGGACCGCTGCGAACCGTAACCTTCAATTTATCCGATATATACATGGATTCAGCAAAACCGACGGTCGAAAAAAACGCCAGACAAATTCCTATCAATACCATTCGCTTTAGCTGCAGATTCATAAACGGCACACTCCCTGATGAAGGTTTAACAGATTTTCATATACTACAATATATCGTGAAAATAGCAAATTATGTCAACAATGTCTTTAAAAATGTTGCAACATATGCTAATCTGAAAATGGTTTTCATCTATTTATCTAAATTCATTGAATATTTATAAATATTAAACTGTTAATAGCTTCTATATTATGGACTTTCCAGCATGATCGCCTACGATTTACAATGTGCCAGCGGCCATACTTTCGAAGGCTGGTTTGAGGACCGCAAAGCCTACCTCAACCAGCAAAAAAAGAAACTCATTGCCTGCCCGGTTTGCAATGAAACCTCGGTGGACATCGTTCCCTCCACCTTTGCCATTAAATCCGTCCCACAATCAAAACCCAACCCCGCCCCGGCGGAAATCGAAGCTTTGCAAAAAATCAGCGAACAAGCGGTCGATTTTGTCGAAAAAAACTTCGACAATGTCGGTTGTGATTTTGCCAAGGAAGCCCTGAAAATACACTACGGTGCTTCCGAGCCCCGCAATATTCGGGGTGTGAGCACCAAGGAAGAAGAAAAAACCCTCAAGGATGAAGGCGTCCAATTCTTCAAAATTCCGATGCCGGCCCCGCCGGACACGGACTCCTGATTGCCAAAATAAATCCAGCTCACAATATTCGTCGCTCGTATCCGGGACGGCAGACTCACGAAATCGTCTCGGACGATTTATCGATGTCGATGATCTTCTCGCCTTTAATGTAATCACGCGTTTCGTAGCGGGTAATGTGCATCAGTTTGCGCGACATTTCACGCATCGCATTGAGTTGCTGCCTGATATTTTCGGCTATTTGTTTGAGCGGCTCCGCTTCAAATTCATCCATGACCAGACATTCGGCCAGCTGCACCAGCGCCACCTGCATGGGTTGATTCATCTCATGACAAACCGCGCCGGCCGTTTCAACCACGGCCTGCAATTTTTCTTTTTGCAGCAGTTCCAACTCGGCCTGCTTGCGCCATGAAATGTCCGAAATGGTAAAAGTGGCTCTTTGCATGGGGTCGGGGGGATATAGCGTATTCACTTTCAAATGGCCGGCAAATGTTGATCCGTCTTTGCGCCTGAAGGTCGTGTCCAGGACGGCCTCTTTGCCGATTTTAAATTGGTTGAATATAAAATCACCGGTTTTTTGAAAGTCTTCATCAGACGGATAGACGATCCGGGCACTTTTCCCCACATAATCCGCCTCTGTTTCAAAATGAAACATTTTCTTCATGGCCTCGTTGACGCGCTTGATAATTCGGTTTTCTACCAGTCCGATGCCGATCGGACAGGCGGTCAAGATACTGTTGACGGTTTCATTGCTTTTTTTGAGCGACTTCTCGGCAAATTTACAATTTGCCGCTTCAATTTCCAGCTCAAGAACTCTTTTTTTGAGTTCATCATAGGTTGGTTTTGGTTCCATATATATTCTTTAGATCAGGTTAAATACGGCCTTCGCAGTCTGCCAGCCGACGGGCCAGAGATGTCAGGCGCAGTCGCGGTTTGTCATTGTTCATGGCAATATGCAGGGCTTTCGGGGTGCCGATCAAGATGACCATTTTTTTGCCCCGGGTCATGGCCGTATATAATAAATTTCTTTGCAGCAAAACATAATGCTGGGTCACCAGGGGGACAATGACGGCCGGGTACTCGGACCCCTGGGATTTGTGCACCGTAATCGCATAAGCGATATTTATCTGATCCAATTCATTCGAATCGTAGCACACATTCCTGCCGTAATAATCCACCGATAATTCTGCTTTTTGACGGTCGTATCCGGCAACGACCCCGATATCTCCGTTGTACACTTCCTTGCGGTAATCATTTATCAGGTGCATGACCTTGTCACCGGCCTTATATGCGAACCCCGCGGCTTCGACCAGGGCCGGCTGTCGATTCAATGCCTTTTGAAGGAGGTGATTCAGGTTGATCGTACCCACGGCGCCCTTGTGCATGGGGGTCAACACTTGAATATCGAGAATCGGGTCGAAACCAAATCTTTGGGGCAACTCCCGGCGGCACAGGTCCACTATTTTTCGGGCCACCCGATCCGGGTCATTCTCCTCAACGAAATAAAAATCACTGCTCTGATCAATCGTGTTCGGTTGATCCCCGACTTTAAAATTGCCCCGGCGCACTTGGTGGGCATTGAGAATGATGGCGCTTTCCTGGTCCTGCCGAAAAATGGTATTCAAAGAAAATACCGGTATGCGCCCCGAATCGATCATATCGGAAAGAACATTGCCGGGACCAATCGCGGGCAACTGGGACACATCACCCACCATGACCAGGGAGGCCGACAACGGGACCGCGTCAATCAGATGATACATCAGGGTGGTGTCCACCATGGACGCTTCGTCCACAATGACGGCATCGGCGTCAAGGGGGTTGTTACGATCCCGGATGAAGCCGCCATCGGTGAAATTGTAGCCTAAAAGCCGGTGGATGGTCCGGGCTTTGCGGCCGGCGACTTCCGCAAGACGCCGGGCGGCCCTGCCGGTGGGTGCAGCCAACAATACGCGCCGGCCCATGGTTTCGAATACGGCGCTGATGGATCGCAGCAGGGTGGTTTTGCCGGACCCGGGTCCACCGGTGATAACGGCAATCCGATGGGAAAAAACCTGCGCCACAACTGCCAGCTGTTCCTCTGACAGATTGATGGCCAGTTTGTGATGGACTTCAGCGGCAATCCGCTCCGGATCGATTTCCGCCGCCGCAACCGGAATGGACAGCATTGCTTTCATGCGGTTTGCCAGACCGGTCTCCGCCAGGTAAAGCTCCCTCATAAAAATGCCGCTGGTCGATGATCCGTTTTCAATGGGTTCAACAAAGACGGCTCTGGCAGCGTCCATTTCATCGATGCCGTTTTCGATGGCCCTGCGGCTGATTTGAAATTGATTTTCACAACGGGCGATCAGATTCTCCTGCTCGGCAAAGGTATGCCCATCATCGGCGTTTTGCTGGATGATATGCCGGATGCAGGCCCGCACGCGCTCAGGATCTTCGTTTTCCAATCCCAGGTTGCGAGCGATGGTATCGGCAACTACAAATCCGACGCCCGGGATATCCTCAGCCAGAATGTAGGGATCTTGCCGAATAAGGTCCACTGCATCCGGACCGTAAGCTTTGTAAATTTTTCCGCAGTAAGCGGTTTGGACCCCCATGTCCTGCAAAAACTGCATTAAGGTTCTCAGGGTATGATGTTCCTGCCAGGCCTGTTGGATCATGGCGGCTTTGACTTCGCCGATGCCGTCAACTTCCAGCAAACGTGCCGGGTAATTTTCGATAATGTCCAGGGTATCGGCCCCGAAGACCTCTACCAGCCTTGCGGCCATCGAAGGACCGATGCCTTTAATGACACCGGAAGCGAGGTATTTTTTGATGCCGGCCGCCGCTGCCGGCAGTGTTACTTCAAAGGATTGAATTTTAAACTGCTGGCCGAACTTGGGATGGCTGGCCCAGACGCCTCTAATTTTAATGGTTTCACCGACTCCGACACCGGTCATATAGCCCACCACGGTCACGACCGTGGCCGGGTTGGTCTGTTTAAAACGCGCCACCGTGTAATGGGTGTCCTGGTTAAAATAGGTAATCCGCTCAAGATGCCCTTCAAGGGTGAGCAGGGGGGAGTCTTTTTTTATAGAGGCAGTCATTATTGCAATTGTTATATCGAGGTAATTTTTATAGAGCGGCTGAATTCCGATATTGAATGACTAAAATAAAAAAAATGACTAAAATTAAGAAATGACTAAAATGACTAAAATTGAGGAATGCTGCCTATTTTATAGAGCCTGCGCATAAACTTAAAATTGATCAGAATAAATTACAAA
>Ga0209791_1000698_pt1 | contig 10597 bp, 9 predicted proteins | sample WorMetTyACAVOLI1_FD_187422 | JGI IMG/M metagenome (GOLD analysis project Ga0209791, IMG submission 187422) | Marine gutless worms symbiont microbial communities from Max Planck institute for Marine Microbiology, Germany - Olavius algarvensis... ... | reverse complement strand
ACCCTGTTTACTCGTTTACCAACCGGGGTACAGCAGATGTATCGACGAAGACGACGAGAACGCGCGGAACTGATCGAGAAAACACAGTATGTTCTTTCCTATTAACTTTCCCCGGACAGCTGTGCGCGAAAGCGGGGATCTTGCAATAATCCGCTATCAGTATAAGATTCCCGCTTCTGCGGGAATGACTCAAATAAGTATCCGAGTTGTTTAAACCTCGGAATACCTGACGCAGGATTTTTGGCGTCAGGCAAGGTGGATATTGTGATTGCGCCGGGAGCGTGGCTTAATGCCACGTGACCAAGCAAGCACAATATCCAACGCAGCATGGCGTCAAAAAGACGCGTCAGGGGGCCTGTAGCTCAGTTGGTTAGAGCAGTGGACTCATACAGAAGTGTGACCTGTAGCAGCAATGTTATATGGAAAAATCGGATGAATTGCTGGAAAGCTAAGTCCCTTCGGGATAAGCCGATCAGCAGCCAAGCCTGATAAGCGTATCAGGAAGGTTCAGAGACTAGGCGGTGCGATACGATCTTGTCGCGTAAAACGTCAATAGCGTCCGACACCCCAAGCGGGTGATGATATAGTCCGCACTATTGCGAAAGCAGTAGATAATGTGAATCCATTGGTCGCTGGTTCGAGTCCAGCCGGGCCCACCATTTCAATAGAGATTTAAAAATTCAGTTCGACAGGCGAATTAAATTCATCGATCGAATTAAGTAAACTGTCACCATAAATCCCGAAATCCTACAATCGAGTCGACAGGCCGTCGGCGAGCGAGTTACGGTAGCCGCGCCAGGCCGGTAGCAGACCGACTAGTATACCCGCGAGCTGCAGGCCGCCGAGCGTTGCCCACTCGCGGGCACCGGGCAGTCCGAGAGGCAGGAGGAGTCCGAACTGGTCAACGAGCCAGGGCTGCAGCACCAGCAGGACGGCGTTTTGCAACACCAGTCCGAACACGATGCCGAACGCGGTCAGCAGCGCGGATTCCGAAACCAGCAATCCCATGACGTGCAGGTGGCTTGCGCCGACCGAGCGCAGTATCGCCATTTCCCGCCGGCGTTCGTTGAGGGCGGCCAGCGATACCGCGAGCAAGCCCACCATCGCTGCCGCCGCGACCAGCAGGGAAATGATGCGCAGCGCCTGTTCGGCTACCCGCATCAGGTCCCACAGTTCCTGCAGCGCGACGCCGGGAAATATCACCAGCAGCGGCTCGCCGGTATATTGATTGATTTCGCGTTGCAGATTGAAGGCCAACATGCGACTGTCGAGACCGAGCATGAAAGCGGTAATGGCCCTCGGCCTCAGGTCGCTGCTGCTGCGTGCGAGGGTGGGATCGGTTTCGATCTTGTTCCAGTTGATGTGAATCGCCTCGATGCCGGCCAGGCTGACGTGCACGCTGCGGTCGACCGGCGTTCCGGTGGGCGCCAGTATGCCACTGACCGTAAATGGCTTGTCGGTGTGATCGGCTGCCAGGCCATCGGCGCCGAGGCCATGAGTTAAGATCAGGCGATCGCCGTTCTGATAACCCAGCTGTTGCGCCACCTCGGCACCGAGCACGGCGTCGTAGGTATCCTCAAATGCTTGGCCGGCGCTGAACTCGAGCCGGCGTTTGTTGGCGTAACGGAATTGTTCGAAGTAATCGCGTGTGGTGCCGACTACGCGGTAGCCGCGGTGCGAATCCCCGAGCGAGATCGGAATCGCCCAGCGCACCCCCGGCAGGGCGGCGATTTCCCGGTAGCTCTCCCAGGAGATATTGGTGGTCGCATTGCCGATGCGAAACACCGAGTAGAGCAGCAATTGTACCGAGCCGCTGCGCGCGCCGACGATCAGGTCGGTGCCAGAAACGGTGTTGGCGAAACTCTGGCGCGCGTGCAGGCGCGTCTTTTCGACGCCGAGCAACAGAGCGACACTAACCGCGACCGTCAGCATCGTCAGCAGCGCGGTGCTGCGCCGGTTGATCAGGCTCTTCCAGGCAAGGCGCAACAGGTTCATGCGACCGCCTTCGCGCGAAATTCGTCGATCCCTGACTCGCGCTTGAAACGAGCACCGAGCGTCGGATCGTGGCTGACGAAGACCAGGGTTGCGTTGGTCTCTTGGAGCCGTTCGAACAGCAGGTCGACGAAACGTTCGCGCGTGCCGAAGTCAAGTGCCGAAGTCGGCTCGTCGGCAATGACGATGTCGGGGTCGCCGATCAGCGCGCGCGCTGCCGCAACGCGCTGCTGCTGGCCTACGCTGAGATTCGCCACCGGGGCTTTACGATCCAGTTCTCCCTCGGTGAACAGGTGGCGTAACAGGTACTCGGCGGCCGCCGCGATACTGCCGTGGGCGCGCTCGGCGTTTTCGGCGCGCCGGTGCGAAAAGCGGCACGGCAGGATAACGTTTTCGACCAGGTCGAGATAAGGCACCAGGTTAAACTGCTGGAATATATAGCCGATGTGATCGGCTCGCAGCCGGTCGCGCCGGGTCGCGCTTAAACCAGCCGTGTCCTGCTGCATCAGTGACAGGCGCCCGGATTCGGGTGTCAGGATACCGGTCAGGAGACCCAGCAGAGTCGACTTGCCGCTGCCCGACGGGCCGCGTACGAACAGGTGTTCGCCGCGCGCGAGGCAAAACGAATCGCAAGCCAGTAGCGGCGCGGTCACGCCCGGCCAGCGGAAGCGCAGGTTTTCGATTTCGATCAGGTATTGGTTCAAGTCGGGAGAACGTAATCTGCTTGTGTTTATTGTAACCTGATTACCGGATCGCTAGTAACGATATTACCCCCGAACTGGCCGCGCGGCGTTAGCGCCTGCACGCGGACCTCTTCGATTCGCGGCCAGGTCTCGAACAGGCGCAGGTCGATGGTTTCGATCGCGGTGTTCTTGCAGCCGAAATGGTAGTGTGCATGAAACTCGGAGTGGCTTTCGCCCGCGCCTGAATCCTCGTGGGCTTGTTCGTCGCCGTGTTCGTCGTGCTCTGCGTGCTCGTCTTCGTCGTGCTCGTCGTGCTCGTCGTGCTCGTCGTGCTCGTCTGCATCGTGTTCAGCATGCTCATCGTGCTCGCCCTCAGCGTGCCGCTCGGCCTCTACCTCGTGCAGCTCGCAGCCGGCGCTCGCGGGCAAAACAAACAGCTTTGCGGGATCACGCAGCAGCGCGATTGCGTCCGCCACCGCCTTGCGCTCGGCCGTGCTCGAAGGCTCGTATTCGAAGCCGACGATACTTTCGGCCGGGGAAATGAACTCGATTTCCAGTTCCTCGTCGTCGATGGCGAGATTGATCGAGGCGAAGCCGTGCACGTGCGCGGATTGTTGTGCAATCGCGGGTGCCGAGCATGCGATCGCGAGTGAAACCAGGGTGGATTTTTTGAGCATCTCGGTATTCCTGTCGAGTCGATTTAGGAATGTTATAACATAACACTTAACTTGATCAAGCCAAACTATCTCATGAACAAAATTATAGTGAACAACCGAAAGCAGCCCCCCCTCCCGGGAACTTGATCCAGACGGCAAACTTCGGCCTATTCTGTTGAAAAACTCGTTCCAAAATTGGCGCTTTGGTTGTGTTTTTTATTGAGGCAATCTTTATGCTCCGGTCTTGCCGGTTTGTTTGTTCTTTAACTACTTTTTATTGCATTCATTCGGGTTGATTTGCTCAGATTGGAACCGTTTCGGGGATTTTCGGCGGACCGGTGCCTAGACATTTCGCCATCCGTCTCAAGTTTTGTGCGGTGGCGGTGAGTAAAAACTCATCTCTCGCACCACTCAAGCCACGCAATCGCAAGCGATCCATCTTCAGGATGCGCTTCATGTGTGCAAACAGCATCTCGACTTTCTTGCGCTCTTTGCGCGTTTGTTGATAGGCGGTTGTCTTACTGACAGCACGGGCCACGTCTCTCACGTTTTCATGCTGTGAACGCAGGATCTTTCTGACCTTGGTATTCGGGCAACACTGCGCTTTCAATGAACAGGCAGAACAATCGTGCAGCGCGGCCCGGTAACGGATAAAACCATCCTTGGGAATACCTTTACGCGGTTTGCTGTAATTACGCCGGCTGCGCAGTAGTTGCTTGCCGCCCGGACAGGTGTAACAGTCAGTCTGTTCATCGTAGTGGAAATCGGATCGACCGAAACCAGCAGCTTTTTTGTCACCCATATCCCACACTGGTACATGCGGCTCGATACCTGCCTCTTCCACCATCCAGGCCAAAAACTCGGCCGTGCCGTAAGCGGTATCACCGATTAACCTCTGCGCCTTCAGATTAAAGCGCTCCTGAACTCGCTCGATCATGTCCTTCGTCGACCACACTTCCTGATTACGCAATGCCGTGGTCGCCTCTACATCGACGATGATCCCGGCCTCGGTGTCGACCAGATAGTTGGTGGAGTAAGCATAGTAAGCCGGGCCGCCGGGTGCCGCCGTCCAGCGCGCCTCGGGTCGGTCTGCGAGACGTTCTTCGCTGGTGTGATCGATGAGCCGTCCTCGTGCAACGCATCCAGGTACTCATTGATCGCACGACTACCGCCACCCCAGTCATCGTCGTCATCTTCGTGATATCGTTGTCGGCTCGCATCCGCCTTGACCACGCTGGCATCGACGGCAAAACCCTCGCCACCAATTAGGCCTTCTTCGATGCAGCGCTTGATGATCTGCTCAAACACAAAACGGAACGCTTCCGACTCGCGGAAACGACCATGCCGGTTCTTCGAGAAGGTCGAGTGATCCGGCACCTTGTCCGTGATGCTCAAACGGCAAAACCACCGGTACGCCAGGTTCAGGTTGATCTCTTCGCACAGTTGGCGCTCTGATCGGATGCCGAGACAGTAACCGATCAACAGCATACGAATCATCAGTTCCGGGTCGACCGAGGGACGGCCCGTGTGGCTGTAACAGGGGGCCAGATGTTTGCGTAGATCGGTGAAGTCGAGGAAGCGATCGATGGATCGCAGTAGGTGATCTTGAGGGACGAGCTCCTCTAGATTAAATGCGTAGAACAGTTCGTCTGCGGCTTGTCGTTGCTGCCCATCATCGGACATCGCTTCGGCAATCAACACCCGCGTATTATCTCATCAATGCAATTTCAAGCCGAGTTTTTCAACAGAATAGGCCATAAGCCGACAGTTAATAATTATCCATTAACTTCTTCATCTCTGCACGAAGCGGGCGCTCAAGAAATTTTGATTAGCGGTAAAATAAACGATCCAACTTGAACTTCCTTGAACCATATCCAAATGAATCTATGGAAGTAATTCTCTCGCGGCAATGTTTGCTTGAACAATTATCTTGTAATCAGTAGACCAGAGGTTCGTTGGATAATTACGCAACAGGCTTAACCGAGTAAGGCAAACGGATAGTGTTTGGCGAGAGTCCGGTTCAGATCGGATTTCGAGTCGAGACTTATTGTTTCATTCGATACCAGGTCCAGCATGCGCCAGTCCGAAACCTGGCCCGCTAAACGACCGAGGTATGCTTCCAGTTCAGGCAATCCAAAATCATCATCCGGAATACAGATAATGCAATGCTTACCGGCAGTATCCGGCGTAAAGCTGACGAGATGATCCCCTGTTTCGAGTAAAGCTTCGTCGAATTCCTCCCGCTCCGACAACAGGCTGTTTATCTGTTGTATCAGTAGCATCCCCGCTCGTGGATTGTAGCGTCGGTCGACTACGCCGGCACGCGGGAAGTATCCGCGGTCATTGTCGGCAAAAGTGTCGCAATAAAACTCACATGCAGGGGATGCATGCCCTAACAATAAGGCTTCGGTGAGACGCCGGCACAACCAGTTGTCGTCGTCCAGATTTGCCGCCGGATTATTTTCGCTGAGTCGCAGATGAATCGATGCAGGCTTGGCTATGGTTTGAAAGCATTGTTGTGCAAAACCGAAAGCCCCGGGCACGGATTCATCGAAACCGAGACGCAACAGGTAACGGTCAAAATAGACCGCTTGCGGGGTGGCGTTCCATTTATCCAGTAAAGCCAGGTCGTTTATGGTGAACCCATGGTTGATCACGTGGTAATACTTTTTACCTGTCTCAACCAGGTCCTGCTTGGAACGTAAAGGTGAAAACACAAGTTCGACATTGCAGTCTTGTGCGAGCTGGAAAAATTCCGAATCGAGCTCGGCAAGCTCGTCGATGCGGCAACAAAGCACCCAGGACTCAATCAGCTCCGACTGTTTTGCGATCAGATCCCGGATACCGCCATCAGGAGCGCCGAACGAGTAAAAACAGTAGTGGAAGCCGAAACTCTGAAGTTCACAGAGCCTCGATCGCCGCACGGGATCGACCAGATCGGCAAGCGGTAGACGCAGCTTACGAATTCCCATATCCAGCAACGCGAGCAGCCCATAGTCATTCCTAACCGCTTTGCGGTCGAATTCATCGAGACCTCCGCTGGGTGGGATCTGCACGGTTTCGAACCAGTCCTGGCGCATATCGAAGCCTAGCTGGCTCCAAAAATTGCAAAACGCAGGCGATTTATCAATCGAGAAGAATTCATATGGTTTCTGGTTTGCCTCGATTTCTCGTCCATCGGTGCGTACCATCTCGACGCCGTGCCCATCTTCGAACAGGTGTATCAGCATATAGCCCAGTTTTTGTTCGTCGTTGCGGCCAAATTCATCGCCGCTGTCGACGCGAAACATTTCGCTATAGTCCTGGCGAGTGAACGCGGTCGAAGGTAGCAGGTGACATTGGGTATGTTCATATCGGTGGAACCAGTACTGATGCACATGCCCGCAAAACAGTCCCTCGACCCGGTATTCCGATAGTGAAGATAGCAACCAGTCCCGGCCTTCAGGGCCGAGATTATCGTAGTGTTCGGACTCGTTGGCATGCAGAAGGTAAGGCGGATAATGCGAACTGACAAATATGCGTTGTCCACGCAGACCATCGAGCGTCGATTGCAACCACTGCGCTTGTTCGGCTTCCATCGCCAGTCCCGAACCGGGCAGTTGCGTATTCAAACCGATAAAGTGAATGCCCTGGTGTTCGTGATGAAAATAATGCGCGCCAAAGATTTCTGTCCAGGCCTCCAGAAAGTCATCGCGCACGGTGCCGGCCGGTCCCCAGTCGATAGGTTTGTCACCAACATCATGATTGCCCGGGATCAGGTAGAACGGGTGCCTGAGATTTTCGAATTGTTCGAAAAACCGTTTCGCTGAATCGACGTACAGTTCACCCATCGATGGTACCGGATGCACGATATCACCGAGGTGAATTACCAGCGCGAGATCGCGCCCATTTAGGTCCTCGATTACGTAACGCAGGCGATTATTGGCGCGGCGATTGACGTCGAACGGCGAGTTGCATTCGACGTCGTTTTGATTGAGGTGGGTGTCGGCAACAACCGCAAAACTATACAGATACTTGCCCTGGTCGATTTGTGGCATTGTCTGTTATCCGGCTAAAGGAATATGTTTTTGCCGGCTTTTGATCAGGAAATAAATCGAGGCCAACGTCATCGCCCAGAACACCCAGCAGATCGGGCTGCGAACCAGAATGCCCAGACTCCCCTCGGAGAGAATCATCGACTGTCGAAAATTATCCTCGAGTAAAGGGCCGAGGATAAACGCGATCAAAAACGGCGGGGCCGGGAAGCGAAACACCATCATTAGATAACCCACGACTCCCATCAGCAGCATGACCAGCACGTCGAAGGTGCTATTGTTGATGGCGAAGGAACCATACAGGCAAAACACCAGCACCACCGGGTAGAGCACCCGATTGGGAATTTCGGCAATGCGGCTGATCGCGCGAATGGAAAACTTACCGACAACGAACAAATAGGCCGAGCTCAGCATGATGCCGATGAAAAGCGCGTAAATCATGGTGATGTTTTCGACAAACATGACCGGCCCCGGGCGCAGCCCGTGGATCATGAACGCGCCGAGGATAACCGCGGTTATGACGTCGCCGGGCACGCCGAGCGCGAGCAGAGGAATCATGGTAGCCCCGGCGACACCGTTGTTTCCGGCTTCGGCCGCAGCCACGCCTTCGAGCTCGCCTTTGCCGAAGTTTTCCGGATTTTTCGAAGTACGCCGCGCTTCGCTGTAGGAAAGAAAAGCCGACGGCGCCCCGCCGATTCCGGGAATCGATCCGAGCACCACGCCGATCAGGCTGCCGCGAAAAATGGATCTAAAAGAGGCCTTGAATTCGGCCAGGCCCGCGCCGATTCCGCTCATCACTGCGGCCTTGGTATCCCCGGTTACCTTGCCGGTGAAATAATGGATTATTTCCGGCAGTGCGAACAGTCCGATCAGAACCGGGATAAAACTCAGTCCTCCCATCAATTCCCACTGGTCGAAGATGAAGCGACTGGTTCCGAACACCATGTCGAGACCGATGGTCGCAAATAACAATCCCAGTGCAGCTGCGGCAATACCCTTGACCAGGTTGTCCCCGGATACCCCGGCAATAATCGTCAGGGAAAACACGATCAGGGTAAAAAACTCGGGCGGACCGAATTTCAGTGCAAAGGTCGCCAATACTCCCGCTAAAAGAATCAGGGCCAAATTGGACATGAAATCCGCAAAACAGGATGCGTACAGGGCCATGTCGAGCGCCTTGCGCGCCTCGCCTTTTTGCGTCAATGGGTAACCGTCGAGCACGGTACAGGATGCCGCCGGCGTACCCGGCGCTTTGATCAAAATTGCGGTGATTGAACCACCGTACAATCCGCCCTTATAGATGCCGAGTAACAACAGAATCCCAGTCACCGGTTGCATCGTGAAGGTAAATGGCAACGCCAGTGCAACCCCCATCGGCGTGGTCATGCCCGGGATCGCGCCGATAACGGTGCCAATGACAACACCGATAAACACGATGGATATATTTTCAAATGTCAGGAATATTGAAAATGCTGCGGTAAGATTTTCGATCATGGCGAGTTAACCTCTCAGAGATTCGAATATGCCGAGCGGAATCGGAATGTTGGCGACGTGCACGAAAAAAAAAGTAAAGCAGTAGCGGCACGATGAACGAGATGGCGGCCATCAACGGGTAGCGGCGTTCTCCGGCAAACCACATCATGCCGAATATGACCGCGAAACCGGGCACCACCATGCCGAGATGATCGATCAGGAAGTAGAATGCAAACAATACAATCAGTACCACGGCGAGCCGCGGCAATCGTGCCGGCCAGCTGGCGGGGTCGATTGCGTCTTCGGCCTCGGGCGGTATTTCACCGGGCTTGATGACAATGAGCAGCCCCATGAGCGCGAACATGATCGATATTATGCGGGGCCAGAAATCCGGTGACAGCGTCATATGATCGACCTCTCCCGGGCTGTCGATGCCGGATGGGATCAGCACAAAAAACAGCATTAGCCCCAGGACCAGTACACCACCACCTACCATACGTTCTTTTTGCATGACTTAACTCGCGAATTGTTGAAAGGCCGGCAACATTGCCAGATCGGTTTGATTCAGGGATTGATAAATGGCCAGCGATTGTGCGGCCTGTTGACTGGTCATTGGTGAAAATATTATTTTTGATTCGACCACTTCCGCCTCCACGCCTGCATTCAGGGCACGATGTAATGCGGCCTGATAATGACTCGACTCCAACAGGGGGCCGGAGACAATAACGGATTGCGGATGCAGTAGGCTATAAGCGTTTTTAACCACGTATGCCAGTGCCGTTCCGGCGGACTCGAGCGCTGTGACTGCAGCCGAATCGTTCCGCTCGGCGGCCGCGGTGATGCGTTTAAGTTGATTCGCCTGTGACTCGACATCGCTGGCCTCGACAACGGCGTAACCGCCCGCAATCTGGTCGACCGGCAGTAGTCGACGGTTTTCTAGATCGGGAATCATCATCGAATCGATCAATCCTCCCTGATAATCCGCGCCGCGGTATATATGGCCTTCTAGCATGAGGCTGCAACCGATTGCCAGCGATGCGTTGAACAGCAGAACGTTTTCAGTCTTGCGTGTCGGGCCGAAACAGTAGGCGGTTATATTCTTGGCATTCGGGATATTATCCATGTAGACTGGACAGTCGAGATACTGTTCGACAATACTGCCGACTGTTGTCTCGCCCCAATTGAGCGGTGGCGCCGATCTAAGAATATTTCGGCCAGGATCGACTGCACCCGTTATCACGACGCCGCAGCCAACTAGCCGGTCGCGATCGATGCCGGTTTGAGTAACCAGCCGATCGAGAGTCGAAGCACAAAAATCGATGACCTGCTCGGCATCACTTAAATCGTCGAAATGGAGCTGCTCGCAGGCTATGACGTTGTTTGCCAGGTCGGCGACGACGATGTCCTGGCGGAAGGCATTGATTGCAATTCCGGTGACAAAACATCCACGGGGATTGATTCTCAAACCGATGAATTTACGACCCACTCACTGCCTTGGTACCCTCTTCCCTGCCTGCATACTGATAAAGTCTGTAAGTACCTGCCTCCCAAACTGCCATAGCGACTCTCCTTGTTTTTGAGCGTTAAAACTCTATACAACACCATGTCTCGCCTAATTGCCAGCATGAAAACTGAATCGCCCCGGGTTTGTCGGAGGCTCAATTTCTTGAGAGGATTGGGTAATGAAGACAAACAAAAGATATTCCCCGGAAGTCCGGGAACGGGCGGTTCGTATGGTTTTCGAGCATCAACATGAGCA
>Ga0209791_1000697_pt1 | contig 10603 bp, 7 predicted proteins | sample WorMetTyACAVOLI1_FD_187422 | JGI IMG/M metagenome (GOLD analysis project Ga0209791, IMG submission 187422) | Marine gutless worms symbiont microbial communities from Max Planck institute for Marine Microbiology, Germany - Olavius algarvensis... ... | reverse complement strand
CCTTACTACCCCGCCGAAACCCTAACCGATGTAACTGAGCGTTTTATTGCCGCAGAATTGATCCGCGAGCAGGTGTTCCGACAGACCGGCGAGGAAATCCCCTATGCCACAGCCGTAACCATTGATGTTTTCAAAGAAAAAAAACAAGGGCGCCTGGCAAGCATCGAGGCGACCATCCATCTGGAGCGCGACTCGCAAAAAGGCATGATCATCGGCAAAAAAGGCAACAAGCTGAAGCTGATCGGCACCCGATCCCGCGAACAGATCGAGCAAATGCTGGGCTGCAAGGTGTATTTGAAGCTCTTCGTCCGCGTCCAGAAAAACTGGCGCAAGGACACCCGCGCTATCCGGCGCTTTGGTTATTGATCCTGGATGCTGGATACTGGATACTGGATGCTCGATGCGGGATGACGGTTAGTGGAAGCTTGTTTTATTCTTTGGTCATTGGTTGCTGGATACTGGTTAGAAAAGTTGATTGGGACCATCAGGATGATGGAATATACCTTTTATTCAATCCGAAATTCGCATTCCGAAATCAGATATCGAATGCCTCAGGCAATGATATTGCTCGGCTGATATCCTTTCTCATGCTTAATCAGCCATTTTTTGCGCCAAAGACCGCCGCCGTACCCGGTCAGACTTCCGTCGCTGCCCACAACCCGGTGGCAGGGGATGATGATGGCGATGGGATTTTTGCCATTGGCATTTCCCACCGCCCGACAGGCTTTGGGTTTGCCGATGATACTGGCGATCTCCCCGTAAGAGACGACCGCCCCATAAGGTATCTTGCCAAGCTGCTGCCATATCATTCTCTGAAAGACGGTGCCCCGAGGCTCAAGCTTCAATAAGAAATCTTTTCTTTTCCCGCTAAAATACTCATCGATTTGCCTGAGGCAGGTTTTCATACAAAAAGGCAGGTCGGCATCCCCCGGCAGCATTTCCTCTACAAAGTCCACGGATAAGATACTGTCCATCACCCCGCAGATTTCTATGGGCCCGATGGGGGATTTGTAATAGGCTTTATAGATTTTCATAAGGAACCTTGATAGCCATAGAGGTTTAAACGAATATTGTGATCGCAGATCCGCCTCTGCCTGACTGCCGCAAATACAGGAAAGAAATCGAGCTGATAGGGATTTATAGGACAATAGGACCCTACATTTCAAGCTCCAATTGGATCAAATTGAGGGATTTTGGAATTGAGGGATTAGAAAATTAAAGGAAAAACCAATAAATATAAACAAATAGGATCCCCAACCCGGACAAGCCGGAATTGAATATTGACGATTGAAGATTGAAGATTGAAGATTTGTGGTATCGCTTCGCTCTGTCTATTATATCACTGTCGATCGATTAACTAAAAAGTTGACGCCAATACTTATCTTCGTAACCGCCTGTATACCAAGGGTTTACAGAAAAGCCGAAAAATGTTTTGCGCATTTTGTGCAAAACTGAATTGGTAACTGTCTAAATCCCTTAATCCCCCAATCCCTAAATTCCCCAATCCCCCAATCCCTCAATCCCTCAATCCGTCACATATTTTTTTACGGTCCTGCGGTCTATATTCAAACGCCGTGCAGTTTCAACATAGGACCCGACATTGGTATAAACGTGGCGACAGTACAGGCGGCAGAGTTCTTCCAAAGTCAGGGTCCCTTCACGCATCGCCGTAACCTGCAGCGCAGCCTGCCCGGTCGCCTGGTCATCTGCCGGATGGTATTCCTGCCGGATAATGACATTGCGCACACATTGCTCAAGCTCGCGAATATTGCCGGGCCAGGGATAATCGATGCCGAGTTTATTCTGAATCCATGACAACACCTCGCCGGCAACCGCTTCTCCTTCCGGACCGGCAACTTTTTGGGAAATGTAGGCGACCAGATCACCGAGAACTTCCGGGGCCTCTGAGATTTGCTGGTGGAAAGACGGTGTTGTAATGATGTCCGAGCATAGCCGGTAATAAAAGTCTTTTCGGAAATCACCAACTTCCATGGCATGATGGATATCACGATGGGTGGCCGCTACAATTTTTCCGCGAAATACCGAATCCGTTGTCGTTCCCAGACGCTGAAATGTACGGGTCTGGATCACCCGGAGTAGTTTCACCTGGACCAGGGGATCCAATTCTCCGATTTCATCCAAAAAAACGGTGCCCTCGGCCGGGCATACCTCCAGCCAGCCTTGGCGGTCTTCCAGTGCACCGGTATAGGCCCCGCGCCGGTGGCCGAATAATTCCGATTCCACCAGGGATGATGGTAACGCCGAGAGGTTGATAGGAAAAAAAGTTTCAGAAAAATCTTTCTCGAATTTCAGTAATCTGGGTCTGAAAGGGATGTAGCGTGAGAGCCCGATCGCCCGTGCGACAAGCTCTTTGCCCGATCCTGTGGGTCCGGTGATCAAGGTGGAAAAATCGCCCATCCCCTGATAAAAAGCCCGGCGGTAGCGACGCATGTCATGGGTGAAGATGGAATTCCATACCATGCCCCTCAATTTGGCAGCCACGGTCGAACGCCCGATAATGGCCCTGAAAATATAGTAAAAAGCCCGGCGCACCTGAAAAAAGCAGGCAAAAATGTGAGCCGCTTCCTTTTGAGACGGTAGACCGGCAACGGGAAGTTTGAAAAAATGCCGCCAATAGTGGCTGAATTCTTTGAAATACTCGTAAGTCTGTTCCTTTTGAGGCGCGATGATACTGTTCTTAAATCTCTGGGCATAGTGGTAGTACAGCAGAAACAAAACGGTATCTTCATAAAGTTGAAGCTCTTGCCGGTCGGCCGCCGTGCCTTTTTTCAATTGCTGCTGAATGCCCGCAACGACGGCATAGGCTCGCGCTGCAATTTTTCGGGTGTTGATCTGCTGGCTCTCAGGGTCGTCTCCCAGCAGATTCCAATTAGCCTGTGATTCATCAAAATCCGAGCCCAATGCCTGCCGTTCGAAATCGATACGCTCGGCCAGAAATGGATTGGCATAGCTGACAGCGGCAACGCATCCCAGAAATCGGTAATCTTCAACATTTAAAATTGCCATAGCAAAAGCTTTGTGTAATCAAACAAAGGTTCAGAGGTTCAGAGGTTCAGGGTTCAGAGGTTCAGGGTTCAGGGTTTACGAGGATAAAAGCATCTAAGTACAATTTATGTATAAATTGTTTAAATAATTGTTTATATTATAAATAATTTCATACAAATATGATACAACTATCGCCGATTTTCTTCTATACTTTAAATGTATTTTCAAAATTTATCAATATAATAATATGTTAAAGGTTTAAGTTCAAATCTTGAGAACTTATACATTTACTGATATCATATATACATAATTAGAACAATTAAATTGTCCTGGCAATCATACTTTTAGATACCAAAATTAATAAAATTATATATTATTTGTTATGTTATCAAATGGTTATAATTTAAGATCTTATTGACTGATGGAAATGGCACGGGTGTTGCTCTTCTTGAGATTGGAGTTCAAAATTCATCAGGAGGTGCAATATGAAAAAACACATTATTTGCTTCATGCTAATCGTCACCCTGGGAATGGCCGCTGGGACAAGTCATGCGGCCGGTATTTTGACGCCGACCGGATCCAAATTTCAACCCGTCGAGATCCGAGACCACCACGTAAATGTTGTCATCAATAATGGATTTGCCATGACGGAAGTCCATCAAACCTTTTACAACCCCAATGCTGAAAATCTTGAAGCCGTATACAGTTTTCCGCTGCCCAAAAGTGCCAGCCTTTCAGAGGTTACCATCTACGCCGGCGAACGGGAAATCAACGGAGAAGTGCTGGAAAGGCAAAAAGCCCGGCAAATTTATCAAGAAGAAAAAAGCCGTGGCAATGATACCGGCCTGGCAGAAAAAAACGAATTTTACACATTCGATTTTAATGTTTACCCGGTCCCCGCCCGTGATGAAACAAAAATTCGATTTCTGTATTACCAGCCCCTGAAAATCGAGAACGGAGTCGGCCGCTACCTCTACCCCCTCGAGGACGGTGGCACGGATGAGGCCGGTATGAGCTTCTGGACCACCAATGCCAGAGTTGAAAATACATTCACCATGAATTTGGAATTAAAATCCGCCTATCCGGTCCAGGATGCGCGGACCCCCGGATTTGAGGCCGCCGCCCAAATCGACCAGTTGGCCGAGGGTCACTTAAAGCTGGATATGCAGCTCAGTGACATGACTTTAAACCGTGATTTCATATTTTATTACCGCCTGCAGAATGGTCTTCCCGGCCGCATTGAAATGCTGCCGTTTCGCGCCGATTCGTCTAAAGACGGCACGTTCATGATGGTGATCACGCCGGGCGTGGACTTGAAGCCTCTGGCCAATGGCGCTGATTATTGTTTTGTGCTGGATGTCTCCGGTAGTATGCAGTCAAAATTGCACACCCTTAAAAAAGGCGTCATGAAATCCATTGAAAAACTCCAGGCCGGCGACCGCTATCGATTTGTCGCCTTTTCCAGCCAGGCCCACGAGTTGACCGGCGATTGGATGCCGGCCTCCGATGACTCAAGGGTCAAGGTCGGTGAAATGCTTGCCACGCTGAACGCCAGCGGCAGCACCAACCTATATGACGGTCTTTCCCTGGCTCTGAAACGGCTTGATGATGACCGGGCCACCAATATCGTGCTGGTCACGGATGCCGTCACCAATACCGGTGTGATCGACCCGCAAAAATTCCACAAACTCCTTCAAAAATTTGATGTGCGGGTATTCGGCTTTCTGCTGGGCAACAGCGCCAATTGGCCGCTGATGCAGACCATCGCAGATACCACCGGCGGATTTTATGACGCGATCTCCAATGCCGATGACATTATGGGCAAAATTTTACTGGCCGGTGACAAGGTCAAATACGAAGCCCTGCTCGATGCCAAGGTGAAGATATCAGGCGTGAAGGTATTCGACCTGACCGACGACAGTTTCAGGAAAGTTTATCGCGGTGAGCAGCTGGTTATTTTCGGGAAATATGAACAGGGCGGCGACGCCCGGGTGACCCTCGAGGCAAATCTGACCGGCGAGGACAAAACCTATGTCTCGGATTTCAAATTTCCGGATTTGGATACGGACAACCCGGAATTGGAAAGGCTGTGGGCCCTGGCCACTATCGAGAAATTGGAAGCCCACGCCAGAATCGGCCAGATGCCGCCGGCGGAATCGGAAACTGCCATTAGAGATATAGGCCTTAATTACCAGATCGTTACGGATTATACCTCCATGGTGGTGCTATCGGATAATGCCTTTGCCGAACGGGGTATCCAACGCCTCAACCGGCAAAGGACCGCTCGCGAGCACCAGGCCCGGGCGACCAGGTCGCAACAACCGGTGCAAAGTCGCCGGGTGGATGACAAAAAACCGGCTTTCAAGTTTAAGGCGCCAAGTCTTGGCGGCGGTGGCGGTGCCATCGACCCGCTGACCGGCGGTTTAACCCTCTTGTTTTCAACCATCGCCGCCGTTCGGCTTTTAATTCGAAACAGAAAATAATAGCCAGAAGGTTTCGGGTGTCAGTGTTCAGGTGTCAGGTAAAAGCACCACGGATCCCTGACACCTGAAGCCTAAGAAATGCGCTAATGCAGACCGACTATGGCATATTTTCTGAATGCAGTCTCGTTAAAAACAAAGGTCTCGCATCATGAAATCAAGCACTCGAAATAAACTAAAACGCACACCATACCTTTCGCTGCTCCTGACTACGGTTGCCCTGCTCATTCATTTTTTTCATCCCATCCGGGCCCACCTGCTTTACTCCCGAACAGCACTGGCCGAAGGCGAACTCTGGCGGCTGCTTGCCTGCCACTGGGTACACCTCAACACAGATCACCTGGTGTGGTCGGCCCTGACCTTTTTTGTTCTGGGAACTTTTTGCGAAATCATGGATCGCGGCAGGTATATTACGGCCCTTGGAATTTCCACTATCTTAACACCAATCGGGATCTGGCTTATTATGCCGAACCTTCAGGCATATGGTGGGCTCTCCGGCCTGGATTGTTCGTTTTATGCATTGTTGATCGTTTTATTTATCAAGCGTGAATGGCAGTTGCAAAAATGGGGCTGGGTCATCTTTTACGCACTTATGCTGGTCCTGCTGCCGGTCAAAATAATCTATGAGATGACCAGCGGTTTAACCGTTTTTGTCAACAGCATCCACTCCGCGATGGTCCCGGTACCCCTGGCGCACCTGGTAGGAGGTGGGGTCGGAATCGCGGTCGGCATCTGCCGGGGAATCCAACTTTTTCCCGCTTTAGACTTGCAAATATCCGATTCTCCATGTAAATAAGCGAAAGGCTAAAAATCATCCATAACCTTAAGTTATTATAAATAATGAGTTACCACCCGCCAAGGTCCGTATTCAGGGGCGGATTAATTCGTGCCTATATACCTGCAACACCAGCAAATGTGACAAGGAGGGATGATAATCCATGAACAACGCGAAACCGGCAATCATCGGACTGGCCGTCGCCCTGGCCGCAGTAATCGGCTATGCCGTGTATCTTCATCAAGGCCCTGTGAAAAATATCACCACCGAAAATCAGAGCCTGCTGTCCGAAATCGATCAATTGAAGACGGCATCCAAGAACCTAAGCTCCACTCACAAGGCAAAACTTGACAGCGGCACCCGGCGTGAGAAAGAGCTGGAATCCAAAGCTGCGGCCCTGGAAGAAACCATTGTAAAAGTCTCCGAAGAAAAAAAATTGGTTGAGCTTAAGCTGGAAAAAATGGTTTTGCAGGCCAGGCAAGAAAAAGAACGTATCGAAGCGAAGCTTCAATCAACAGTCGGCGGATTGGAAAATCAGCTGGTGCAAAAGCAGCAGGAATTGCAGGTATCCCACCAGGAAGCACAGCAGCTAAAAGCCGACCTGGAAAAGATAAAGGCCGATCATCAAAGTGAACTTGCCGACAAAATAAAATTTACGGAGGAGCTGCAAAGAAAAAGCAATGAGCTGGAGGAGGTTGTCTCAAGAACCAGAAAAGAAAATGAGGCGCTCGAGGCGAATCTGCAGATGACCATAAAGAGCTTGGAGGACCAGCTGGCAGAGCGCGCCCGGGAGCTCCAATCATCCCGCAACGAATCCCAGCAGCTGAAAACGGCGTCGGATGAGGCCGCGGCGGCTTATAAAGCCGAGCTTGCCGAGAAGGTCCAACTTGTAGAAGCGCTCAAAAGAAAAAGCGGAGAGCTGGAAGAGATGCTTTCCCGGCTCAAAAAGGAAACGGATGCCCTCGCAGCCGACCTGCAGTCCACGGTAACCGGTCTGGAAAATCAGTTGGCCCAGTGGGACAGTGAGCTGCAAACCTCCCGCAAGGAGGTGCAAAAGCTGCGTACCACAATCACCTCACTGGAAAGCGACAATCAGAAGCTCAACCAACAATTTGAAAATCTTAATCGGCAACTACTGGCATCCAGCGATCAAATCAATGGGCTGCGAAAAAAAATGGCGGACCAGCAAGCACAAGTCTCCCAAACAATTAAAACAAACAAAACGCTGATTGAACAAAGTAAATTGCTGAAAGCGGAAAGAAATCATCTGAATCAAACCAATATTGAATTAAAAAATCAGTTAGCTGATCAGCAAGCTCAACTCCTACAGACGGAAAAAACGACTAAGTCACTGATAGAACAGAGTGAATTGCTGAAAAACGAAAGCGATCGACTGAATCAAACCAAAACCGAATTAGAAAATCAGTTGGTCGACCTGAAAGCTCAACTCTTACAGGCGGAAAAAACGATCACGTCATTGATAGAACAGAGTGATCTGCTGAAAATCGAAAGCGATCAACTGAATCAAACCAAAATCGAATTAAACAATCAATTAGTCGACCTGAAAGCTCAACTCTCACAGGCGGAAAAAACGGTTAAGTCGCTGACAGAACAGAGCGATTTACTGAAAAATGAAAGCGATCAACTGAATCAAGCCAAAATCGAACTAGAAAATCAATTGACCGCATCACAAAGCCGAATTCAGGCAATCTCCGATGGCCTAGCCGCCAAAGACCAAAAGCTTTCTGACATGGAAGCTGAGCGTCAGCAATTGCTCAGCCAAATTACCGAGCTCGATAAGGAAAAAAAAGGGCTGGCCCGGTTAAAATATGCGCTAGAAAATCAAGTTGGCATGACCCAAAGTCAGATAGAGGACCTAGCCATGGAAACGGAGGCCAAAGAAAAACAGCTAAAAACCAAAGAAGAACAGCTAAAATCGATGGAAAAAGCCTATCAGGAGCTTTCCAAGCAGTTTGAACAGCAAATTACGGAAAAAGAAATTAAGATCAGCAACCTCGAAAACAAACTGAATATACAGTTGCTGGATAAAATTCTGTTTGCCTCGGGCAGGGCCGATATTACCCCGGATGGCAACCGGCTATTGAAAAGCCTGGCGACCGAACTGCAAAAAATGAACGGATTCGAGATATCCGTGACCGGCCATACCGACAACAAACTCCTTGGCCCCAGATTAAAAAAGGTTTTCTATGACAACCTGGGCTTGTCAGTTGCGCGGGCATCGGCCGTTTCGCGCAAGCTGCGTCAGATGGGTGTCAGTCCCGTAAACTTGTCGGCTACCGGGTATTCCATGTATCGGCCCGTGGCAAACAATGATACCCGGGAAGGACGGCAGCAAAATCGCCGGGTTGAAATCATGCTGGAGCCTCTAAGATAAGCATTGGACATGGATCTAATTCAGGAATTTAGGGATTCCGGGATTTAGGAAATGTTTAATCACGAAAGGTCATGAATAAACACACATAATCACAGATGTTAACAAAAACCAAGTATGACATTCAAACTATATCTCGCACCCTTGCGGGGCATTACCGATTATATTTATCGCAATACATTTAACCGGCATTTTAACGGATTCGACGCCGCCGTGACCCCCTTTATTCCCACCTTAAAGACAATCCGCGCCAAACCATCGCATCTCAAGGATGTCCTGCCTGAAAACAATTCGGCCATGCCCATCGTTCCCCAGATCATCGGCAACAACCATGAGAATTTTATTCCTCTCGCCGGACAACTTTTTGACCTGGGCTATAAGACGGTCAACTGGAACCTGGGATGCCCTTTTCCCATGGTTGCAAAAAAGCAGCGCGGATCCGGTTTGCTGCCGTACCCGGACAAGATCGAAAATTTCCTGGAAAAAACGGTGCCCGCCATCCCCAACCGGCTGTCCATAAAAGTCCGCCTGGGCCGCAAGACGGCGGATGATTTGTTCAAGCTCATACCGATTTTCAACCTCTATCCATTGCAGGGCCTTATCATTCATCCCCGAACGGGCATCCAGATGTACGAGGGAGAACCGGACCTGGAGGCATTTACAAAATGCCTCGCAATGACGCATCATCGAGTGATGTATAACGGGGATATCACTGATCTGGACAGTTTCAGGAATCTTGCAGGCCGCTTTAAATACACCACCTCTTGGATGATCGGCCGCGGAGCGATCATCAACCCCTTTTTGCCGGCCGTCATCAAGAACGGCGGAAACAGTATCAACAACCCGCTTGAGACATTCAGGTGCTTTTACGAAGAGCTGTTCGCTGAATACCAGCAGGTGTTTTCAGGCCCCGGCCATCTCCTGGAACGGATGAAGGGTTTTTGGACCTATTTCTCCCAGGCCTTCGATAATGGTCGTAAAATCCGCAAAAAAATTCACCGATCCCTTAAGCTCCCGCGCTATCTGGAAATTGTCGAGCGGTTTTTCGAAGAAGAAGCGGAATGGAAAAAATGAGTTGGTTAGTTTATTGAGTTGATTGAACATTTTGGGTTCTCTAACTCAGTATTGGCCAGTCATGTACTCTTCCGGCGTCAGGACTATGCCGCTGTATTTATCTTTGAAGTGCTCACTATCCCAGGTAATCATGGTTGAAACAAATGAAAGGTATTTTTCGGCAACAGCAATCATCAACGCATCGCCGAAAGCGGATTTTTTACTCAATATGTTGAATATCTGACGAACCTCAATTGCGGGAAAAGAGCTTTGCAGATCAGGCTCCGGTAATACGGTAATCTTATATCGGTCGTAAAAATAGCGCCATAAATCGAGCAATTGATCCGAATTTAGATTGAACGAAAGAATGCCGCAAAGCTCCAGTAAGTTAACGATGGTAGTAAAACCGTTCGCGTTATCAGCTGCGGAAGCAAGAAACGCTCGATTCAGCTGATAGTTTGAATCTCTTTTGTAGCGAAGATCAATGTGTCCCGGTTGACATCGACACAATGTGATATATTTTAATTTTTAAACCATCCACAAATTATGAACCCAATTCTAAAGCTTCTATTTATCTAGTTGAATCTGAGTCCAGAAAACCGCTGCAATCAATCCGGAAAAAGAAGCTTCGCGCCTGACTTTAGGGAGATAAGGAAAAATGCACGGGGGAGCGAAGCAAAAAGACGGCCGAAATCAAAAACAAATATTTCTGGCTGCACACGCGTCTAAAAATAGCTCATGCCACCATGGGATGGTACGGGCTTTTTTTATATAGAGCCTGCGCATAAACTTAAAATTGATCAGAATAAATTACAAAATTGTAGGTCCAACATTTTAAATTTGGTCAATGTTCTTTGAAAAATTGGTTAAAGCAGCAATCTGCTGTGCTTCAGGTTA
>Ga0209791_1000693_pt1 | contig 10645 bp, 10 predicted proteins | sample WorMetTyACAVOLI1_FD_187422 | JGI IMG/M metagenome (GOLD analysis project Ga0209791, IMG submission 187422) | Marine gutless worms symbiont microbial communities from Max Planck institute for Marine Microbiology, Germany - Olavius algarvensis... ... | reverse complement strand
TAATATGGCCAACTTTTGTTTCTGGCTGAAATGTCTCGATCCCATAACACTTTCTCCTTTCTATTGCGCAGAAGAAAGTGTTACCCTGAAAAATCAAAATTTTTACGAATTCTTACTATCAGGAACAATTAGTTATTGGCTGGAAAGGATTGAGATCGAATTTCTTGAAGGACTGATGGTAGAAATCCAGAATCAGATCCCAAGCCGTTTCCAATAACGATTAACAAATAACCAATAACCCCTGATTGAGCGTTCATCGCTCAATCAGGCGCAAGAGGAACATTCTATGTCAAATTCCAAGAAAGCGTCCCAAAGCAGTTCCGGCGCCGCGGGTTTCGGCAAACTCTCAGAGGATCAGATAAAAGCCAACTTTTCAGAGATGCATCCGCCGTTGACCGCCTCCCAGGCATACATCGAGGCCGGCCGCTGCTATTTTTGCTATGACGCGCCCTGCACCACGGCCTGTCCGACCGGCATTGATATCCCCGAATTCATTAAACGGATTCAGACCGGCAATACCAAAGGCTCTGCCCGTACAATCCTGGAGCAAAACATTATGGGCGGAATGTGTGCCCGCGTCTGTCCTACGGAAGTGTTGTGTGAAGAGGCCTGCGTTCGCAATACCCATGAAAGCAAACCGGTCGCAATCGGCCTGCTGCAGCGCTATGCAACCGATGAGGTGATCGAAAAAAAAGTACCGCTTTTTGAGCGCATTACGCCGACGGATAAAAAGGTGGCCGTGGTGGGGGCCGGACCCGCCGGGATGTCCTGCGCCCATCGGCTGGCGGTTTGCGGCCACAGCGTGACAGTGTTTGACAAAAATGAGAAAGCCGGCGGGCTGAACGAATACGGCATTGCGGCGTATAAAGTGCTCCATGACATTGCCCAAAAAGAAGTCGAATATATACTCGAAATCGGGGGGATCGCGGTTCGACACGACGTTGAACTGGGGGTGGATTTTACCCTTGATAAACTGCGTGAAGACTATGACGCTGTTTTTATGGCAGTCGGTCTGGCCGGTGTCAACCCGTTTAAAATAGCGGGTGAAGACGTCGAAGGGGTGATCGACGCCGTCGACTATATCCATGACTTGCGCCAGGCGGAGCTGATGTCGCAACTGCCGGTGGGCGATAAGGTCGTGGTCATTGGCGGCGGGATGACGGCCATCGATATTGCGGTACAATCGAAAAAGCTGGGGGCCTCCGAAGTCACCATCGTCTATCGGCGCGACCAGGCTAGTATGAAAGCCAGTGAGCATGAACAGCATTATGCCCAGATCAATGACGTCAAGCTACGCTTTTGCGCCAGCCCCAAGAAAGTGCTAAGCCGGGACGGCCGTGTGACAGGTATTGAATTCGGCGTTACCCAAGTCGGTGCGGACGGCAACATTTCGGAAACCGGGCAATCCTACCAACTGGAAGCTGATGTGTTGTTCAAGGCCATTGGCCAGACCCTGTCTGCCGATGAACTGGCGGATTCGGCGGGCAGCTTCGCCTTTGAAAACGGGCGGATTGCCGTCAATGATGATCGCAAGACTTCCCTGGACAATGTCTGGGCCGGTGGCGACTGCATCGCCGGGGGCGAGGATCTAACCGTCAGCGCCGTGCAGGACGGGAAACTGGCGGCCGAGTCGATCCACGCATATCTGCAAAGTTCTTAATTTTATTTGGTCGTATTTATCTTTGATTCAGCTCCTTTTTGTAACCGCAGTGCTCAGGTGTCAGGTTTCGGGTGTCAGGTGTCAGCAACCGAAGTCGACCCGCTGGGTCAGCATCGCTCATGAAATAGTCTTTCTTTCACCGGTGTTGGACCTCGGATGCAACCCTATCAGTGTTAGATTTCGGTTTTTCCTGACACCTGACACCAGGAACAGATTTGATCTATGGTAGAGCCGAGCCTCTCTGACTTAACCCACAGGATCAGGTTTTCTGTTTTGAATAAACACATGACGACGGTGAGGAAAAACAATGGCTAGTTTAGAAACCAATTTTATCGGGATCACATCTCCCAACCCATTTTGGATCGCATCCGGGCCGCCTTCGGATAAAGACTACAACGTCAACCGTGCTTTTGAAGCCGGTTGGGGCGGCGTTGTCTGGAAAACCCTGGGCGAAGATCCGCATATCGTCAATGTAAACGGACCCAGGTATGCCGTGCTGCACGGCAATGACCGCCAGGTGATCGGCTTTAATAATATCGAGCTGATTACCGACCGGCCGCTGCAGACCAACCTGAAGGAGATGCGGCAGGTCAAACGGGATTGGCCTGATCGGCCGATTATCGCCTCAGTCATGCTCCCAATGAACGAGGCTTCCTGGTCCGAATATGTTCCGATGATCGAAGACACCGGGGCGGATGCTTTTGAACTTAACTTCGGATGTCCTCACGGCATGTCCGAAAGGGGCATGGGTTCGGCTGTGGGACAAGTGCCGGAGTATGTTCAGATGGCGGCCGAATGGTGCAAGAAATTCGCATCGATTCCGGTGATTGTAAAATTAACCCCCAATATCACTGACATCCTCTATCCGGCCCGGGCCGCCAAAGCAGGCGGAGCCGATGCCGTTTCGCTGATCAATACCATCAATTCGATTATGCGCGTAGACTACGATTCGCTGACGATGTATCCCACCACGGACGGTATGGGGACCCACGGCGGCTATTGCGGTGAGGCTGTCAAGCCTATCGCGCTGAATATGGTGGCCGAGATTGCCCGCACAGCGGACACCCACGACATCCCGATATCCGGCATCGGCGGCATAACCACCTGGCGTGATGCCGTCGATTTTATGGCCCTGGGGGCTACGACCGTGCAGGTTTGTACGGCTGCCATGGTTTATGGGTTCAAGATCGTGGCTGGTTTGATCGACGGGTTGAGCGATTTTCTCGATGAAAAAGGGATGGCATCGGTTCATGATCTGGTGGGCCGGGCAGTGCCGTCGGTGACAGACTGGAAGTACCTGAACCTAAACTATATCGAAAAAGCCTTTATCGACCAGGATTTATGCATCAAGTGCGGCAAGTGCCATATCGTCTGTGAAGATACGTCCCACCAGGCGATCACCTGCACGGTCGATGGCGAACGCAAGTTTGTCGTCAAGGACGAAGAATGCGTCGGCTGCAACCTGTGTGTCGGTGTCTGTCCCATTGAAGACTGCATCACCATGAAGCAGTTAACCGAAGGCGAAGACCCCCGCACCGGCGAGGCGGTGAATCCCGAGCACGCCGACTGGACCACGCATCCCAACAACCCCTTGAAAGAGTAGCGCCTGGGGGTTATCCGAGAAGCGGGGAAGGACGAAGGATTGAATCGCTTTGCTCAGTCTTCTATTAAGAATTAGGTCCTGTAGGTCACAACGTCAACGGTGCCAAAGTCGCTGAGAATTCCTTCTGTAGCTTTGTCCACGGAATTCTCATCAGTTACATCCAAAGTATACAGTTTGATTTTATTTTGTTGGGTTAGTTCAGTCTCTTTGTTAGGTGTCCGCATTGTAGCGGCAACGTTCCATCCTTATTCAGCAAAATATTTCGCGGTTGCTTTACCAATTCCGCTGCTTGAACCAGTAATAACGATTGTTCCCATTTTCTTATCTCCTATGGATTTTTCTATTATTATAACGTGTGGACCACTCGGGTCAAAGCTTGAATAGTAATAGTAAATAATATGAAAACTGTAGCGTTTAATTCACTATTCAGGCTTTAACCCCGTTTTCTGATTCTGGTTGTCGTTTATATTGTACCCAAGCCCCTTCTTTTTTTTCGTAAATAAAGGTGTAGTTTCGCGTCTCCCATCGCGTGAAACTCTCTTTAACGATGTTTGCGGCACTAATCCCGGCGGCCGAAAATCCTCTTTCTTCGACAATATTTTGATACCATGGCCATATCTGGTCAACTTCTCGCTGGACACTAGCCAGATCATCAATTGAGATTTCAGTTACGTAAGTTAATATTAGTATTTTTGTGCCATCACCGACCACCAAGGGCCTAATATGCCGCAATTTTATTTGGGTCCCGTTTGGTAATGCCACTAGTTTGGTTTCAACCTTCTGAGAGCAGCTAAGGAAAATGAACAATATGATTATTACAAAAAGGAAATTGTTTGTTCTCATATTTCTGCCCAACGGTTGAGCTAACCGACCGGCGCTGGATTTTTGAACTTGCACAGAAATTCACGCAAATCGGCATAAATCGCCCGGCTAGGTTAAGTGACTGGTTGGGCGCGCTCACTGATGTTGTAGTATGTTAATTAGCTTTCCGAACGGATCTCGAACATAAAACCGGCGAACACCCCAAGGCTCGTTTGCAGGGCCGTATTCGATTGGTATCTTGGCTTTCGCTACTCGCTTTAGTGCCTCATCAATGTCACTGACCTCAATTGAAATATCGGGCACAACCGTGCCGGAGCCTCCCTCCGAAGCGACACTCAATTGGATGGTCATCTTCATTTCCGAACCATAGGTTTGAACCCAGCCAAGGTCCATTAGTTTTTCAAGGCCAAAAACGCCACCATAGAAGTCCTTGGCTTTCTCTACATCCGGGGTTGCGATGTTTGCCACGATGCGCTTAATTTTCATATGATCTTCCTGTGTGCCCAACGGCCAAACTAGCGGGCCGGGCGCGTTTTGGCTTAGGCCTGGCTCGAACGCCCGGATATTTGATTACAGAAAAACCTACGAAAGCGGCACTGCCCGCCCGGTCCCTTTTAAGCGCCTAGTTGGGATGTTTTGTCTTAATGCCATTTATGTCCACATGAAAGGCATGTGGGCTTATGAACACAAATCATTTCACCACATTCGGGACAAATCCATTTCGATTTTTCATGCTGGATGAAATGCCTGATCCCAAATTCATTTATCATTTTAAGATTGTCGATCATGCTCATTCCATACTTAGTCCTGTATCGTTTATCTAATTGTTTTAACCTAGCACAGGGAAAATAATCACAATTATCAGAGCAATACTTGGTTTTCCCTTGGGTGATTTGTTCGCAATTTCGGATTTTACATGTAGTACGGTATTTTGCTTTTTGACTTTCTTGATTATCGATTTTTAGGCAACCTGGGCATGAATTCTTCTCTCGAATGTATCCCAAACATAAGCGGCAATTCATTCCACAAGGTGCAATCAAATTTGTGGGTATTGTTGTCATCTTTTTTACTCTGTTACTGTCATGACCTTGGTATTCAATTCCGCTTTAATACCAACATTCCGGGATGAGCTGCAGGCCACGGTACTCCGAGGTTTTCCTGCCATTACGCGAACCGACCGGCTTTTCCGGTCAGCTCCATCCCGCTCATTATGCCTCGCTATTTTATCTTAGACAAATCCTATTATCGACTTGCATTATACATTACTAGTGTGTATAGTTCCATAAAAACATACACAAAGGAAATTAATTATGCGCACAAATATCGTTATTGATGACAAACTTATGGCCGAAGCTATAAAGCTAAGCCAATTGAAAACTAAGAAAGCAGTTGTTGAAACTGGGTTGCGGCTATTAATCCAAATTAAGAAACAAGAGCGCATTAAAGGCTTGCGCGGAAAATTAAATTGGGATGGCGACCTTGAAAAAATGAGATTGGACAAATGATACTGGTCGACACTTCTGTTTGGATCGATTATTTCAACGGTCAAAAAACATGGCAGACGGATCTGCTGGAAAATCGTTTATCAGATGATCCCATCATCATGGGAGATTTAATTCTGACCGAAATATTACAAGGATTTCGGTCAGATACTGATTTTAGAACTGCCAAATCCTTTTTGAGCGACCTGCCGTTCCACCGGATGGGAGGGTATCCGGTTGCTGTTCAAAGTGCTCAAAATTACAGGAAATTAAGAAAAAATGGCGTAACGGTTCGTAAAACAATCGACGTCATCATCGGCACATATTGCATATTGGAGGATCTCACTTTGTTGCATGACGACCGCGACTTTGATCCAATGGTTTCACATCTTTCATTGAATATTCTATCCTCAAATGAATGATACATACTTTCATTCCAATTCCAGCCAGAGGAACGCCCCTAATCAGCCGCGCGGCTTTTTGGGTCGGCTGAATTAAGGTTGTTGGGCAAGAGAGTACTCAACTATTCTCTCCCCATAGCCATGCCCGTGCCCTACTAACAATCTTTCGATACTGGTTCCATCAGCTGATACTGCGGCAAGCGATGGTTGCATGCTGCCCTCAATTATTTGAGCAGATTGAAATACGAGTGACCCATTTGCATCATATACAAATAGAACGGCAAGATCCGGGTGCAGAACCTTTCTGACCGCAAGAAAGGCAGGCTCATCTTTCTGGAATCTAACGGTTACCGCTATTACCTTTCCAAATGTTCTGCAACCTGGAGCTTCGAGTTGAACGACCGTGGTCCCCTTCATGTCCACGACCCGGATCTCATTCTCCTCGGTGAGAAGTATGTTGGGCCGGACCTCCATAACCGGCCAACCGATAACCACAAACTCATATGAAGCCGTAGATATTTCAAGCTCATCAACTAGCACTCCTTCCGAGTTTAGTGTCCTGAATACAGTCAACCGATTTGCGTTATTGGAATTGCTGTATAAAATTTCTTCTTTATCGTTGCCGCGAACATCTTTCATTTCCAGATGTCCCAGTGCATTTACAGGATGTTTCCACAAAGTCCTGCCACTTTCATCTATTAGCAATATTCCCTCTCGATACCTGTGGTAGACTGCGAATTCGTCCTTCCCGTCTCCATCAATATCCCCGCTTTGCACGCCATCGACGTACCGGCCTTCATCTGCCGCCCCGGCTGCTCTCCACACCTCTTTCCCATTATAATCTAGCAGGGCAGCGTGCTCAAAGAGCTTGTAAGTTATGAAATGCGGTGTATCGTCAGCAGTATGTACCGGAGACACAGTCTGAAAATAACCGTCGGAAAACTCAATCCGGCTCTGCACCTCGTAACTGTCATTAAGGTACACTACTCCCCGATGAAAAGCCAATACCGTCTCTGGACCGATATTTGGCCGGTAGCTCCCTCGGATGATACGGCTTACTTTCCCAAGAGACATATCATCAAAAACCACTCTCCGAGTAAGATAATCCGAGCTTGTTGAGCCCAACAATTTCTTAAGTTCATCGGGTCTTTCCTTTTGAATAGAAAGTGCCGTTGTCAAAGATCCCATAAAGGTGAACCCAACGATGAAAAGCGGTATGACCCCAATGACACTCGCCCATCTCATCGTCCCGGTCGCATTGGGAAAGACGCGAATAACGAGCCGGTCCATTAACCACGGGATTAGAAACCATAGCGAGGATCCAAAGACACCGTATATTATCAAGGGCATGATCACGCTGAGATCGAAAACAGAGAATGGCAGTAGTGTTATCAATAGATGAATCGGGGCATCCAGGAATAGGAAATAAATGAATACCAGTCCGGCTGTGCTCGACTTCGAATTTATATACGTCATAAATGCAAACACCGCCAAGCAGAGATGAAGGCCAAACGTCACAATGCCAACCCTGAATCCTATGGTTTTCCGAATCATAATTTTCTTTGCCCAATATTATTCCCGACATAGACGTGACTGCCCAATTACGCTAATCAGTCGCGCGGCTTATTGCGTCGCCTGAATTAGCCTTGTTATGTGCTTTACCAAAATTGCCACCAAGGCTTCTCTTTAGGTGGGTTGAATTCAAGCATATTATCCATCACCTTGCCATTCAAAACCGGTTTGTATGTCGTCGTTGTCTGAGTCTGAAAATCCTCAAACTCCTGTTCACGATAAATCTTTCGGAGCAAAAATGTCTTCTTGTCAATCCAAAAAGTCACAGCACTACCAAAAATGAGGTCATGAATCCGGAAACAGTCCACCTTGTCAAAAAGGTCGTCGTCGATTCGCTTTGGTTCGCGGAACCTAATAGCACGTCGCCATTTAATTTCGCTAGGGAGCAGCATAGCCGGAACTGTTATAGCTGATCCACCGGATACGCCCGTTGCTGCAGCTACTGCTCTATCAAGTGATTTAAGTTTCAAGTCTTTATCGAGATCCCAATTAGTTTGAACGTCTTTACCATTACGATAGACTATGAATCTGAATTCTCTATTACCGTGTTTCTTTTCCCTGTATTCAAATCGAAAACGATCGGGACGGACAAAGGCAGTAGTGAAAGGCTGCTCAACAGTTCGTTTGCTATCAGGATGAATGAAAACAGTCTTGACAACACCTGAATCACTATACGATTTACTCTTGGCATATTCTTCTGTCATGCGTTTAATGATTTCCCTTGCTGCCAGTCTATCTGGATCCAGTGCCTCAGCCGAGACTGTTCTTTGCAGCGTTAAGGCTAATAGGACAGTGAAAGCTATCAATAGGACAAAATGACGATGGCATGCAGTTTTATGATACATAATTACTTTGCCTATTTGAATGCATAACGCTGTTAATCAGCCGCGCGGCTTTTTGCGTCGGCTGAATTAGTTCTGTTAGGCCGCTTCAACCTATTTTAGGTAAAAGTGTATAAATCGGTCGATAAATACTTCAAACCTGAATCACAGGCAACCGTAGCAACGGTATGACCGGGGCCCAGACGAGTCGCAATCTGAATAGAAGCCAAAACATTGGCTCCGGTTGATGTACCTGCGAATAACGCCTCTTCTTCTGCCAAACGTCTCGCCATATCCTTCGCTTCGCCAGTTGAAATCTGAATAATCTCATCAGCCAGACTATCATTCCAGATTGACGGAATGAATCCTGGCCCCACGCCTTCAATCTTATGGGGACCAGGTGCCCCTCCAGCAAGAACTGGGGATTCACTGGGTTCGACCGCAACTATATAAACCGCACTATTCAATTTACGCAAAGCTTCTGTAACTCCAGTGATGCATTGTGCGGTACCGACTGATTGGACAAAAGCATCTACCTTTCGGTCCGACTGATCCCAGATCTCCTCAGCCATTGACGCATAACCAGAAGCAGCATCGGGGTTGTTGAATTGATCTGCAAAAAAAGAATTGGGGGCGGCGCTCAATTCCTTTGCCTCAGCAATCATTCGTTGAATAAGTTTCTTTGTTGTGCGCCCCCCTTCGCTTGGGAGTTCAAGAACTTCGGCTCCCAGAGCTCGCATATGATCTCGCTTCTCTCGGCTGAATGCATCAGATGTAACAATTGACAGATGATACCCCTTAGCGGCACACACAAATGCAAGTGAAGTGCCAGTGCTCCCTCCTGTATATTCTATAACAGTACCTTCAGGAAGCAGCTTACCGCGCGAAACAGCTCCTTCGACAACAGCGCGAGCCATGCGATCTTTCATACTACCTGTCGGATTCTGGCATTCAAGCTTAATAAGTATACGTGCGCAACCAGCTGGAACAACCTGACATAGTTCCATGATAGGTGTGTTTCCGATTGAATTTAAAATATTTGCTTCAGCACCCATAATATGAAACTCCTTTTCTCGTTCTTCCTAATGCGGCCACTGAGCAGCGGCCCAAATAAATAACAAGCTTGCAAGGCCTATATGTAGAACCGCGATTTTCTCGCCGTCTGCTCCAGTGGCATTGATGGGCCTTTAGGTTTTATTTGGTTCCAGCAACCGCATCTTGGCAGAAATGATCTCGAGGTTCGATGCAGCGTTGAAGCAGAGCATGTAATGGTGAAACACTTTTGAGTCAAGATTTTTAGTTATTATAAGCTCCGAATCGATGATCTCATGTGGACAATCGCCTCGGAACTTCTTGTAGTTAAAGTCGTCGTCCCATTTCATGAATTCAATATCACTGAATCTGATAACGTGGTTCAGACCCTGCCAATCAGTAAAGCGAGGTACAAGGTTCGTTTGCGGATAACCAGCGGGCCAAAATAATTTCGATCAAGCAGGGAATTTAACGGAAATCGACATAGTTTTCCCGGTGGGGTTGAACGATTGGTTATATGGAACTTTCTTATTCCAAAAAATTATTGACACTCTGTTTACAGAAATTTTCATGTCCATGGCTCGGTTTGTGAATAAGCATACCTATACAGAGCTACGTATTGAAGGATGATTAGAGGAAATAGGGTTATAATGAACATAATTAGTGCAATTATATTCGCTATAAAATTTTGTTCGACAAATAAAATAGAAAAAAATATAATGTCGGTAACAAGAGCTGCCGGAAATATCACCTGCCATATTCTTCTAGCTAAGAACTTTCTGTTAAAACAATATCCAAATACAGCAGCAATCACCCATGGGTAGATAACAAAATATAAAAGGGGCTCAATCATATTTTTTGCAACTAATAGCTCTTGGATTGAGGTGATAAAACCGATTAGCTGTAAAGTAAGAAAAATAAAGAAATAGATTTTCCACAGTTTAGATCTCCCTTTTGGGATAATCTCAACTCCCTCTCGAATTTTCTGTATAAATATTGGTTTACACGTAGAACAAACAAAGACATTCTCGTATTTTATCATATCATCCAATGAATAAATGTTTCCGCACTGTGAGCACGAACAGGGAACACTTTTTTCAAGCTGATCGTTCATTTCAAATATATCTATAGAGTGGACGCATAAACGTAAAAATTCTCATTATATCAGCATGATAAGATAAAATACTACTTGACTTTTTTTGATATAAGTACTACTAAAATCACTCCTTTTATAGGCCTAGTTCCCTAAAACT
>Ga0209791_1000692_pt1 | contig 10650 bp, 7 predicted proteins | sample WorMetTyACAVOLI1_FD_187422 | JGI IMG/M metagenome (GOLD analysis project Ga0209791, IMG submission 187422) | Marine gutless worms symbiont microbial communities from Max Planck institute for Marine Microbiology, Germany - Olavius algarvensis... ... | reverse complement strand
AGCAGCGGCTTGGGGAACAGGTGAGCTGAGGTACAGTTGACAGTCGTCAGCATACTGATGCATATTGACGCCATGTCGCTGCACCAACTGGTGAAGCTCAGCTGTGTAAAGCACGTACAGTAGAGGTATGCTATTTTCCGTCCTTATCCCGGTCACGCCACCAACACCCAGTCACCCACAATGCCAACCTCTGGCTCGGCGTTGCGGACGTTGCAGAAAATGCGAAAACTGACACCACCCATACTATCCGACCATGGACATCTAGTACATGTATCCGACCCACGAGGCGGGGTCCTGACATTAACCGACCCACCCACGAGGCGGGCAGTAAATGATGACAATAATAATGATCAGACAACACACGCACGATTTCACAGTAAGGTAAATAGGCGGGCTGTTTGTCGGGCGCAGTTGGTCACGTGAGTGTAGGACATTCTCCCTGGACATATTCCCCCGGACACTTCCCCGCCCGGAAATTTCGTTCCCCACCTAGGACATTCTCCCTCCGGCTGTTAAAGGGAAAATTTGAAACTGGCACTAACCCATACTCTTTACCCTAACCGACCCAACCCGACCCGACCCGCGGGTCGGGTCAAGAGTCGTGCAACTCTGGGCATATCAATCCACCATGCCCTCACAACAAATCCACAACAAATCGTATAAGTGGAGTTTGAGCTATATCTCGCAAACGATACAAGATAGCGCCATAGTTACTATGGAACACTAATAGGAACTCGTATGCGATCTATAAAATGGTGTCATTTCCAATGACCTTGAACGAACGCTAACCCTGTTTTCAAGGTCACACTATGCTTTGACGCATAGAAAACCGTATCCAAACTTTCGAATGACACCAGTTTCAATGATCTTGAGTGACCTCTAAGCCAGATTTCAAGGTCAGGACATTATTCAACGTCAAATAACTCGAAAATGGTACAAGATAGAGCTGTAGTTACAATGGCGGACCAATAGTAAGTCATACATGATCTGTCGAACCGCGCCATTTTCAATGACCTTGAACGACCCCAAACCAAGATCTCAAGGTCAGCACAATCTGTCACGCTGAATATATCCGAAATGGCTAAAGATACGGCCATAGTTACTATAGAAGACGAATAGGAAACAGTACCCAAACTTTCGAATGGCATAAATTACAATGACCTTGAGTGACCTTTAACCTACATTTCAAGGTCACCATAGTATTCAACGTCAAATAACTCGACTAATAGTAAGTCGTGTATTATCTATCCAATGGTTCCGTTTCCAGTGATCTTGAGTGACCCTTAACCCATATTTCAAGCAGTGGCGTAACTACAAATTCGGGCCCCCACCTGCAAAGGCTGCAAAACAGCGATCGAACAAATCAAACTTCACGAAAGTCGAAGTTTAATCGAATCGAATGTTAACAGGTAGTCATGTTAACGGCGGGCTAACCACATTTGTTACATCATATGAATATACGTGGGCGTATACATAATCAGTGATGCTGATAGTAATTAGTAGCCTAATCATAGTATATCACAAGTTTTGAAAGTCTATCACAAATCAATTTCAACAACATGAAATTTACTACCAGTAACCAATTTACCATATACCAAACCACAGGATTTATTTATGACGTAGGGCCTACGGCGCGGTATAAAATCGATTTGATTGATTGACTGATTGATAATACCATACCAACTTACTGCAAGTCACATAAGCCAACAGCCACCAGCGTTCAGTTCACTTGCTAGGCCTAAATCACTCACTCACTGCTGTCAGTAGAAAAAATTCTTCTTGCGTGCTTTAGCAGATGCAAAAGAGTCGATAAGTTTTTCAGTTTTCATCAATTCTGCTGAGTAAAGCCAACGCACAAAGACGAACGCGATCTTGCCCCATAGTGCTCCGTAAGTAGTTCTTGATGAGGCGTAACTTTGAGAAGGACCGTTCAGCAGTAGCAACGGTTACTGGCAAGGTAAGAAACAGGAGTTGGGGGTTGGCACAAGCCCCCCCGACCCTCGTGGGCCCCCTCCGTTGCAGGGTCTGCAGGGGCAGTTGTTATGCCACTGATTTCAAGGTCACGAGGTTACTATCATCATCATCATCATCATCATCATCAATTTATTGGCTCAAAAACACGACAAAGTAACACGTGCAACAAAGCAAATCGAGCGGGACAGCAAGGACACTGATGCCACTAATAGCTGCCCTAGAAAAGTACAATAAAACTAGTCAATAACACATTTCAAAAATAAAGGAAAGTCTATAGGTACAATGGAACGCTTGAAAGCATTCAGCGTAGAGAAATTCACACTTGATGGTAGAAAGTTCCATACGTTGACAATTCTCTCTGCAAAATACCTACTTCGAGTACTGTTAACACAGCTTGGTTTGTGAAGTTTGTACGCATGGCCCCTAGTAGCAGTTACCGAGCTGAATTCAAACAAGAACTTAGCTATCGCAAACAGATCGCGCGTCAGCTGCGCACACAATTCGTCGAGGGCATCTTCGTGACCTTGAAATCTACGTTAAGGGTCACTCAGGGTCACTGGAAACGGAACCATTGGACAGATCATACACGACTTACTGTTAGACGAGTTATTGGACGTTGAATATTATCGTGACCTTGAAATGTGGGTCAGAGGTCACTCAAGATCATTGAAAGTGGTACCATTTGAAAGTTTGGGTACGGTTTCCTAACTTTTCCTACCCTAACCCTAACCCTAGGGTTAGGGTTAGGGTTAGGGTCAAGGTCATTAACAATGGCGCCGTTTGATAGACCATATGCGACTTTCTATTGGTCCGCCATTGTAAATATCTTGTACCATTTTCCAGTTATTTGACGTTGAATAATATCGTGACCTTGAAATCGGGGTTAGAGGTCACTCAAGGTCATTGAAGTTGGTGCCATTCGAAAGCTTGGGTGCGGTTTCCTATTCGCCTTCTATGGTAACTATGGTCGTATCTGTAGCCGTTTGTGAGATATTTAGCGTGAAAGAGTGGTGTGACCTTGAAAACGGGGTTAGGGTTCGTTCAAGGTTATTGGAAATGGCACCATTTGATAGATCGCATACGAGTTCCTATTCACCTTCTATAGTAACTATGGCGATATTTTGTATCGTTTGCGAGATATAGAGACTTATTGGTAGAAAATCGCAAATTTTTTAACCTCACCTGTATTTAGCGCCCCGCAGGGGGTGACCCCGTCGGAATTTTGTGAAAATGTTTAATGCTGGTAAAACTAGAATGATTGAGCTACCGTATGGTGAAAAAACTATGACGATATGTTAAGCCGTTTTCATCTGATACCGGAACGTTACGGACGGACAGACGGACAGACAGACAGACAGACAGACGAACAGATTTGCTATATCAATATCGCGCGTCAGTATGCTGACGCGCGATAAAAAATCTAAAAAAATTAAGTCTATTACACCAATTTAAAGACGATCTTATAACAGTATATCAGATCCAAATGCAGTCTTTCATTGTATGACATGTGTTTGAGTCCTGGCAGTCTTTTTGTGAAATGACGTTGGACTTTCTCAATTAGTTCAATATCCTTTTTAGGCTAGGGGACCAGACGACTGAGCAATAATCAACAATTGGACGCACGTAGACAATAAATGCTCTCATTAGCAGGTTTATGTCTTTGGACACACAAGTTCGTAGGATACAGTTAGCACGTTGATGTGCTTTCGCGGCAATTTCGCTAATGTGGATTGACGGAGACAGATCTTGTGCAATGACAATTCCCAGGTAAAGTAAAGTAAGTAAGTAAAATGTCGATTTGTATAGCGCATTACGCGAAAACACCGCTAATGCGCTAAACGAGACGCAGTGTCACTCAAAGAGATGCGTTTTCAAGTCACGTCGAAACTGATCAGGCCCAACAGCTGGATCACGCAAACTGTCAGGCAGAGAATTCCAAACTGTTGGGCCCGCAATGGCGAAAGCACGAGCGCCGAAAGTGCTGCGACGGACGCGAGGAACGATGAGTTGACGGCGACTGGCGGATCGCAGATGCTGGCGACCAGGAACCGTGGAGACCGGCACCAGGTCCCGGCTAGTGACATATGGTAGCACTGAATCATACACAGAGTATTTAACATCGAAGGGAACATGACCAATAGTTAACATATTGCATTTGCTGACATACTGTAACTGTCATGTGGAAGCCCATTCAACGATTAAATCGAGGGCACCTTGCAGCATTACAGTATCGGACACATTTACGATTTGTAAATACACTTTGACATCATCAGCAAACAATTTTACAATTATACCATGACTTTTTAACAGTTTCGCCAATTCATCAATGTATACTAGAAACAAAACTGACCCGATACCACTACCTTGGACAACACCACTTAGAAGGTTGGCAATAACAGACAGGCACTGTCCGACCCTAGTTTGGTGTGTACGATTTTTAAGAAAGTTCTGGAGCCATTTTAGAACATCACCACGAATACCATATGAGTGCAGGCGGGCCAGCAACTTTGTGTGTGACACACTGTCAAAAGCACGTGAAAAAATCAATATATGCAATCGTTACTGCTTTCTTATTCTGAACAAGTATTGTCCAATCATTAACAAACTCTAGTAAGTTAGTACATGTAGAACGCTGTTTGACAAAACCATGCTGTGCATGAGATAAAAGATTGTTACTGGTCAAATGACTGTAAATACGCTGAGCAATTACACGTTCCATAATTTTACACGCAACGCAAGTTAACGATATGGGTCTGTAATTTGAGACATCACCGGTTGTGCCTTTCTTGAACACTGGAGTGATAATAGCCTGCTTCCATTGAACAGGGAAAGCAGCAACGGACAACAGCTGGTTGAACAGTAATGACAGTGGCTTTGCCAGGCAATGTTTCACTTTTTTGAACAATACAGGCGGTGTTGTCTGGGCCACATGACAAGTTAGGCTTAAGTTTACTTATTGCCAGTACTATATCTGTCTCAGTGAACACGACTGTGTCAAGAACACTTGTTAATTACATACTGGGGACAAGATGAGATTTTACCATCATCAACAACACTAGTTGTAGCATAGAAATTATTAAACATATTTGCTTTCACAGAGTTGGATGTAATTACTGTGCCATTGCTGTTAAGCAATGCACCGATGGGTGTCTGGTACTGAATACGACTGTTAACATGTTTGTAAAATTTTCCCAAGTTGTTAGAGCGTATAACAATGATGCCCTCGACGTATTATGTGCGCAGCTGACACGCAATCTGTTTGAGATAGCTAAGTTCTTGTTTCACGCCGGCCAAATGGCATGACAATATTCCTCGGGAACCCGCTAACGCCCGGGGGCGTTGAATGCAAGGGGTATGAAAAAATCGCGATTTCCGACCAATATTTCAAATTGGCTCAAAGATAGAGCCATATTACAGTGACATACTACCAGTAATGTTAATATCCTATTCAAATAAACGGGATTTGCAATTAAGCGATATGCGATAAAATGGGCTGCATTGTAACTATACTGTTTATGAACTATTCAACGACGACTATAATGGTGTGCACTTGAAATAATCTGGAATAGTGTTATTCAAGATCACTGAAAATGACGATAACATAGTAGGCCCCTACTCTATTTTTACCGCGCCATGCGTTTGCATAGTGCGGACTATGCTGTCGCAAGATTACCGCCTGTCCGTCCATCTGTTCGTCTGTATTATGTCAAAACGTCGAATGCAGGGGTACAAAAAAGGTCAGTTTCGACCTATATCTCTCTTTATGTCGAAAATGATACAAGATAGGCCATAGTTACTATGAAACGCCAATAGGAACTCGTATGCCATCTATCGAGTGGTGCTTTTCTAAATTCACCTCTAACCCACATTTCAAGGTCATGCCATTACTTGACCCTATATATCTCAGAAACGGTACGAGATAAATACAGTATGCAATACTGATAGGACTTACATAATGCTGTACTCATTACTTAAAGGGTGTCATTTCGAATAACCCTGAGTCACCTTGAGTGACTTAGCAAAATATTCAATGACACGAAGTATTGCCCGGCCTCTGTGCGACGAGCTTTTTAGCCCTATCTTGAATCATTTCTGAGATATAAGGACATATTGCTCGAAGATCGCTATTTTTTCATACCCCACCTGCATTCAGTTCACCCGTTGGAGGGGTCCCGTACGAATGTTGCCATAACTATGATGGTGGTCAACCAGACGGTTCAAAATGTTTAAGAATGTTTATTCATCATCATCATCATTTAATTTGCTCAAAAATAGAATAAATGAAAACAGTTAAAAACACAGAAAGCGAGCTGGACAGCAAGGCTCAAAGCACTAACAGCTGCCCACTACTACACCCAGCAACATCGTCATCAATGATACAAAATTATACATAAGAACAGTACTAAAACAAGACTCGAATTCTACTAAAGTTTACCAACTAAGAATCTGCTGAAGTTCACATTTTTCAAACGAAAAGTAAACACAGATAACCGAGGCGCAGAAATAACCTCTTCCGGCAACGAATTCCATACTTTGACTGCTCGAACAGCGAAAAAATGTTGTCTACAATTAATCCGAGAAGTTGGTACGTGCAACTTGAGAGAGTGACCACGTGTTATATGGCTAGTATTGAAATTAAAAAAAGAATCAGGTGACAATGAAACAAGACCGTTGATAATTTTATAACATAGTATTAGGTCTGCGCGTAATCGTCTGAACTCTAAACGGTCAATACACAAAAGTGCGCAACGATTATCGTAAGGGTAATGGGACAATCCTGGTAAACGTTTTGTAAAACGTCGCTGGACAGACTCGAGATCATTCACGAGCTTTGCAGATACCGGAGACCAGACAGGGCTACAGTACTCAAGTATTGGACGTACATATATAATGAATGCTCTCATCAAATTAGAAATATCTTTACACAAAAAGCATCGCCATATTAGCATCGATCTTGTGTGTGCTCTGGAAACTATAGAATGTATATGTTCACGGAATGATAGGTGATTGTCCACAAGTACTCCTAAATCGCGAATATTTGCCACCGTGGGTAGTCGGTAGTGCTAGGGGTGGTAGATAACCCTATATGGATATGTTGGCATTTACCATGGGCTAACTGAAGCTGCCATGTGTGAGACCACGTAACGATATTATCTATGCAATCTTGCAGAGAGAGAACATCAAGATGCGATGTAATGTCTAAATAAATTTTTACATCATCCGCATACAGCTTAACATTGACGTTGTGGAACAGATCAACTATATCATTTATATATATTAGAAACAGTACAGGACCTAGGACACTTCCTTGAGGGACGCCGCTTTAACACAATACAGGATGTGACAGACGGATATGCAGACAGACATCGCATGAAAACATAGGCCGCGCTATGCATAGCATCGCGAGCAATTAATTAGTTGTCAACATTCACTGGTAGTAAATTTCATGTTATTTTTCGAAATTGTTCATAACGAGTAACGACATTGTTCAGATACATTACACAGGTGCGCTTATGCCATTTGAATAATAGACCCTCTCTAATCAGGCGCTGAAATTTATGCGTTAGTAATGCATTGCGCTTGCTGCCGTGGCGGAAACTTTGAGGCAGTGGCACGCGGGAGAAGCGACACGATCACACGAAATCAGATAAACTGCAACTCGCTCAAATGAAGTAGGTCCCGTCAGGTGGCCGACAGCGGTCAGCTGCTGCATGGCAGCCGATGGCTCAGTGTCAAGTGCTGTGAATGTTAGCAGTGGCGTCACCAGTTATCTGACAGTTGCTCGATTGTTAAAGCCATACTGAATAAGATGAACGTTATTTATTAACAGTTACAGTTTGTATATTACTTACGGAAGACAATCTTCAAATATCAGTCACATTTGTGAACCATGAAAAGCAAAATGGCGATGATTCAGTCATTGGGCTTATGATTATGGAGAATAATGTCATTATAGTCTTATAGGTATGCAGAACACACATACGTTAACTCATGATGCGAAATAAGTTTAAGAGTATGCTATCTACGGCCGTGCACCTAACCCAAAATCCTGGTCACGCCACTGTGATGTTGCTACTGCTACTACAATTACTCGACTCCTATCAGCCCGTTATGTAACATGTCCACAATGTGGCATGTGCACGTGACTGCATCTCTCTGCGTGCCACCGACAAGGGAGAAACACTAGAGGTGGGCGAGTCACCAATTAAAATGACTAGATTGTATTCGAATTTCTTGACCAATTAATGAAAAAAACTTAACAGTTTGAATAGGTGTGTAAGGACGACTGTCATTAACTCGCAGAACTAAAACAGCAAAAATCAAAAAGGCTGATATTACTTTTGCAGCACATTGCCATAACGTCAATGTGCTCCTAAGTAATATTAGCCTTTTTGATTTTGCTGTTTTAGTTCTGCGAGTTAATGACTGTCGTCCTTACACACCTTTTTAAACTGTTAAGTTTTTCCATTAATATTTGCTGTTTTTTACTCGTTTATCATTACCCTATCACATTCGCGATAGCGCTTTTCAGAATTTAATCAGGTTCAATATCTGCTGTAGTACACCAAATTTTGAAAAAATTCCCACAGTATTTTCACTGAGATATTTTGATTTAACTATTTTCAAAATGGCGGCCGTCCGCCATCTTAGATTTTGAAAATTTGCAGTTTTTGTCACGTGACCTTTGTCGGCATGCCGTTCTGCTTCCTGGTGCAAAATTTTATTTAGCTGAAATCGCACAATCGGTTAATGAGTTATGGCCAAAAAGGCGATTTTCAAGATGGCGGCCGTCGCCATATTGAATTTTAAAAATTTCAATTCTTGGTCACGTGACTGTAATCAGGTTCAATATCTGCTATAGTGTACCAAATGTCATTAGAATCGGACGATTTTGCATTGAGATATGGCGTTTAACGATTTTTACCGCGCGATGCTATGCATAAGCGCGGTATATGCCGTCATACGGTGTCTGTCCGTCCGCCTCTCTGTCTGACACGTTCGTGGATCATGTCAAAACGAATAAACATATCTTCGAAATTTTTCCACCATCGGGTACCCACACCATTCTAGTTTTTTCACACCAAACGGGGTGGCGATATTCCGACGGGAACCCCCCTAACGGGGGCGTCCAATGCAGGTGGGGTATAGGCAGAAATCGCGATTCTGGTCTAATAGCTGGCTATCGAAGATTGATGGACGTGCGAAGTGCCAAAACATTTACCGACGACGAAACTGAGTATATGACACAGTCGGCCACGCACCACTGGCTATCGATCAATTGCTGGACGTGCGAACTACGAAGTGACAAAAACAGTTACCGACGACCATGCAGTGTAGATTGCACAGTCGGCGACTCACCATCGAATGTTTGTTTGTGACGGCCTGCATGCAGCATGGACCAATACGCCGAAGAGAAGAGAACAGTAAAGAATTTAATTGTACGCAGTGGCATATCTGAAGCCGAAACAACTAATAATAAAAGACTGCGCTCGACGTTTTGTATTGAAGCTATACAGACACGAAGCATTGGACGGCCTCTTTGCGACAGCAGAGCTACTTGTTAATGGCGGCCGTCCGCCATCCTGGATTTCAAAAATTTGCAGTTTTTTGTCACGTGACCTTTGTCGGCATGCCGTTCTGCTTCCTGGTGCAAAATTTAGCTGAAATCGCACAATCGGTTGATGAGTTAAGGGTCAAAAAAGCGATTTTCGAGATGGCGGCCGTCGCCATCTTGAATTTAAATTCTTGGTCACAAGACTGTCATCGTGTTCAATATCTGCTGTAGTGTGCCAAATTTCATCAAAATCGGATGATTTTTCACTACTGAGATATGGCGATTTAACGATTTTCAAAATGGCGGCCGTCCGCCATCTTGGATTTGTTATGACGTCACAAGACTGCATCGCCGGACACATTTTCGTTGTGCAAATATTGTCCTGAAATTTCTTGTCGATCGGTGTTGTAGTTTCAGAGATAATTGCAATATCATAAGACAGCCTTTTGGCAGTACAATAACGGACCATGGCAATTTTGGGGGTGAGTGTGTAGTTTCTTAACGGCACATCAGCACAAAAAGGCTATTTAGTGCCATTCAAGGTTTATATGATGGATAGGATATGAAAATAACTTATAAGACAGTAAAACCTAGGAATGTAAGATCAAGGCTATTAAGCTAAAATAAAAAAAACAAATAACAAACATTAATATGAAAACATTAAAGTTGCTTATAAAAACCAGTTTCTCTGATAAAATCTATGATTTTATGTGCTTCAATATTATCAAATAAATCTTTAATGGAAGAAGCAACAAAGTGTTTATTTCGTACATCTTTAAGATCAACACATTCAACCAGAATATGCTTCACTGTAAGTGGGCACTGACAAGTACCACATTCAGGTAAGTCGTCACCTGTGAGTAGGAAAGAATGCGTTAAACAAGTATGACCAATACGCAATCTATTTAGCAATACTGAATCATGGCGCGAAAAACATGTTTTCTGTTTGTAGTAACCTACAGTAGGTCTAATAGCATGTAATTTATTTCCACCGCAGCAATTCCATACTTCCTGCCACTCGTCAAATATCAGCTTAGTTATACGAGGATACATGCCTGTGGCAGGAAGCTTCATACGAGTGACAGGTAAGGAGAGTGCCGATTTTGCAGCTGCATCTGCTT
>Ga0209791_1000684_pt1 | contig 10730 bp, 8 predicted proteins | sample WorMetTyACAVOLI1_FD_187422 | JGI IMG/M metagenome (GOLD analysis project Ga0209791, IMG submission 187422) | Marine gutless worms symbiont microbial communities from Max Planck institute for Marine Microbiology, Germany - Olavius algarvensis... ... | reverse complement strand
CTTTGAAAAGGTACAACCTGATTTCTAAATCACTAATTTCCCGTTTATAACTGCCTGTTTTTATTAAAGGCAGTATTTGATTTTCAAATTATTTTGGACAGCAATGTATGCTTTTAATTACTTATAAAGTTGTTTGCGCTAACCCGCTTTGAAACTCTTCATTCGCGGGGAAGATAATAGTTTGTCTATATCGAGTATGCTCATTAAGTTGTCCTCATAGAAGGCGACTCCCGAAATAAAGTTTGCGATTTCTCCTTCTCTAAAGGGGCTGTCCTTAATATCGCTGTCTATTCGATCCAGTGAAAGCATACCCATAATTTTCTCAACAACAATACCCACTTTCATGTTTTGATTGTGTATGATGATAAACCGATTATTGCCCCTCCCTCCTGAGGAAGGAATTCCCAAAAAAACCTTTAAATCTACGAGGGAGATGATCTCACCTCGTACGTTGCTGATGCCCAAAACCCAATTCGGCAGGTTTGGCAGCCGAGTAATTTCCGGCCGATGCCCAATTTCCGAGGCACTGGCAAGCGGCAGGGCGAATATGTTTTTCTCCAAGGCAAACAGAATGAATTGGCTATGTACGTTCGTGCTAATCTCAGCCGGTTCCAGGGATTTTGCCGCCAGGTTGTTTTCCGGAAACGCGAGTTGACCTGTCTCCCTGTCGATTTCAGCAATTAATTCACTTAGCGATGGACGAAATGGATCCGATCCGGCTTTTTCGGCCGTGCTATTGCCGTCTCCCGATTTATAGATTGTATCCATGATAGATAAGCCTCCCTAAAGGAGTGTAACCGATCATCGGTTAGCAGTTTTTGCCGGAAAGCATTACCAATTCTCCGATCATACATCTTCTACATGAGTTTTGTGGCAGTGGCCAGCAAGTCTTCTCCGGTGAATGGTTTGGTCATGTAAGCATCCGCCCCCTGTTTTTGCCCCCAAAACCTATCGCTTTCCTGGTTTTTACTGGTCAACAGGATCACTTTGATGTTATTGAGATTGGTTGAATTTTTTATCTGTCGGCAGACTTTGAAACCGTTGAGTTTAGGCATCACTACGTCGAGTACAATCAGACCGGGTCGCTCAGACTCAGCTTTTTGCAGGGCCTCCTCACCGTCTGTAGCCGTTACTATCTCATACCCCTGCGATAGAAACGGTTCACTCATAAGCTTCAAATCTGTAGGACTGTCATCTACTATCATGACTTTAAATTTACGCATGTATCATCCTCCTATTTCTCAATTTAGATGCTTTTCAATTGTTTCTAATAGTTGCGCCGGCTCAAATGGCTTGGCTAAATACGCTGCCGAACCCGCCACTTTGCTTTTCATTTTATTGAGAATTCCATTTTTGCTTGTCAGCAAGGTCCAGATGGTTCAGTGCTTCTACAAATTTACCCATATTGAGATAGACCATACCCAACCAGTAGCAGACTTGAGCATTTTCTTCTTGAGCTATAACTCGTGAATACCTCTCAATCGCTTCTTTTTGAATCTTTTCGTAACCGATGTGGTTCAACTCCAAAAACAGATTGTGGATCTGAAAATGGGATCTGCAATTCGGAAACGTGAGGGCACCACTTTCCAATGGAATCCAGCAGAACCGACAGCGGGCGAAAGACTCTTTATTCACTCGGTTTTTAGCTTGTTGGAATTTTCTGACCTCTTCGATAATCTCCGGATCTTCGGGCGCAATCTTGGAGACATTATTTAATGACATTTCAATAGCTTTGACACTTTCAGCGATCCTGGAAAACCACAGCCATCCATCGCGGCTGTGTCAATCTTTTTTAAATGGCCGTACCAACCGCATTTTCGCATTTTTATAGTGGTGCCCCTCCGCCGCACAGATGGCTTCCTCACACAAATCAGCATGCGCTGTGGATGCACTATTTTCATCTTTCAGCCTGGCTGCTTCAAGCAGCAGAGCCCCTAATGACGCCTCAATTTCCCGTGGCACATCTGAGTCGGCGTCCTGAATTTCAATATTCGTGTCCTCTTTTTTTTTCGAATATTTGTTCTATTTCTGCCATCGGATTATTGCATTAGTCAAATTACATGATTCTAATCAACTTCGACTATATCTGTTTGTTGCAAGGTTAGTGCCAGAATAAAAATATCCTTGGAATTATAAAGAATATTTTAAAAGGGCACTTATAGGTTCAATTGCCCAATTTAGTCAAAAATTTGACATAATGGCGTAATTTCTCCCTGGAGGTCTGGGGCATACCAAGAAACTCACAGCCAAATCCCACATGTTCTAACTCATCAAAGTCTCGTACCCAGGTGACTTTTATTATTCATGGCAATCCTCATAAAGAGAAGTCTCTGGTTGCAGTAACAACTATTTTGGTTCAAAATTGTTAGTGCTCAATTAAAACTATCGGCCAATTGGCCTAAAACATTAACGCTAAATTATAGAAGTTCAAAAGTTCCATAAAATCACTCCGTTTGGCAGTGCCTATTTTTATGACGACTTACTTTGGATCTCGATCGGACCAACGGAAGGACAACTCTGTTAAATAACGACTGACATGTTCTGGACTCATGCAATGAAAAACGCCGGTCTTTACCCTTTCAAGCATGGCATTAAAAGATTGGCTGTATTAATGTGGACATTGCCCCGGATTAGAAGTCGTTGCGATAGCGATAATTCTGCTTAAAGTTCGAAGTAATAGATTTTTCAGGCTGGTATGATATAATGTTTCAAGCACAATCTTGAAAAGGAACAGCCCTGACAATGAAAAAGAAGCTTCAGTACCAAGGCTATCACTTGCTCGCTTTTCTCTTGCTGGGAGGGCTTCTTTACCATACCATCCTGGTCTATCCGGACGGAGAAACCAGGTTCTGGAAACTTTCTTCGTCGCAGTGGATCTGGTTTTCCTGGATCTTTGCAGGCATATTCCAGTTCTGGATAGCCTTTTTCTGGAGGTTGGAGCTTTACGGCGGTAGGATCAGCGCCTGGATGGGAAGGGCCGGCTTTTCGCTTTATCGAACCGGATACGTCGTTTTCGGCTTGCTCCGGCTCTTGCCCCTCATCCCCATCGCCCTGACCTCGCGAGGTACTGCATCGGTGCCGGCATGGATTTCACTGCCTTTCCTGGCTCTCACTATTCCGCTGTCGCTGTGGGGTATGTATTGCGCGACGGTCTATTTCGGGATCACACGCGCCAGCGGCGCGGATCATTTTATTCCGGCCTACCGAGACAAAAACCTGGAAAAACGTGGCATTTACAAGTACATCCCCAACGTCATGTATACGGTGGTGCTGCTGGCGCTTTATCATCCGGGCCTGATCTGGCAGAGCGCTCAGGGGATTATTGCGGCGGCAGCGCACCACGCGTTTGTATGGGTGCACTACTTTTGTACCGAAAAGCCCGACTTGAAGGAGATTTACGGAAACAGACCGTTGGCGGCGCTTAGGAGACCAGAGTCGGATGATCAAGGTGCTTAAAAACCAGGGATATCATTTGCTTTGGTACGTCGTGATCGGTACTTTCCTTGTTGCCGTAGTAGGACAGTTTCCAGAGCGATACAACCGCTTCTGGGGTCTATCGGCCTTCGAATGGATCGCGGTGTCGTGGATTCTCGCCGGCGTTCACCAAGCCTACATTACGTTCCTCGCGAGATTGGAGCTTTATTTGGGAAAGATCCGGGCCTGGTTCGGAAGGGCCGGTTTTCCGATTTTCAAGGTGGGATTCTACCTCCTCGGCCCCGCCAGGTTGGCGACGGTCATACCCATCAGCTTGGCCACGGTAAACACGCTGCCCCTTCCCAGGTCGGTTTCCGTGGCGCTCATCGTGGTCAGCGCACCCTTCATTCTTTGGACCTTTTACTCGTTCATTTTTTACTTCGGCTTACACCGAGCCGCCTGCGCTGACCACTTTGATCCAGCCTATCGCACTGGAGCCATGGAAAAAAGAGGCATTTTCCGGTTCCTGTCCAACCCGGGATACTGTTTCGGGATTTTGATCATCTACCACGCGGGTCTGCTGTGGCAGAGCTCGCTCGGATTGGTGGCCGCGGCAGCCCATCATGCCTTTATCTGGTGCGCGTACTACAGCTTTGAAAGGCCGGACATGAAGGAGATTTACGGTCCCAACGTCTAACCTGCCCGGCGCTGTAGGGAAAAAGAGGGACGTCCGTTATATAATTACATATAAAAGCAGCTGTGATATTGATCCTGTATGCCGCGTAAAGCCCGCATAGACGCGCCTGGCGCACTACAACATATCATCATAAGAGGTATTGAGCGCAAAGCCATTTTTAAGGATGATTCTGATCGAGATAATTTTTTGGATCGACTAAGCGCCCTTGTATCTGCGCCATGGACATCTGTTGCAAAATCGGTACAAATCGTTTTTGTGTGAGCTGCAGATCAGTTGTGCGGATGTTGCCCGAAAGTTGAAAATCAGTCCAGCGACGGTAAGCCGAGCCGCTAGTCGAGGGAGAAGCTTTCCAAACGTTTTCTAATATATCCCGTCCAATTCTCGCAGATAACCATGGTCTTGAGCCTTCCTGTTTTTATCCGGTCAATGTCAGCGCGGATTTTATACCGAAATCAAAGAATCAGACGCTATCGAGCTCGAAAAATTACCCTCAGTCTCCATCGATGTGAAGAGTCTTAACCGGCCAGTTTCTGAAGACATCTCGCTTGCCGTGGGCACAAGCTAACATTGTCGTCTGTGCAAAACCATGCAACAATAAAAAAAAGATAGGATCGGTGGCTTCCCCGGTCAAGGGAGGCTTCCTAGGCTGCTTTTTTAAGTAAGAGCCGAATCAGAGGGATTAAAGGTGTCAAACCCTGAATTGTGAATACAAGCCCCTAACCCGGACAAGCCGGAAGTGAAGATTGAAGATTGCAAATTGAATATTTGTGGATGTCGCTTCGCTCCGTGCTTATTTGAATTCAAAAAAAATCTTGACAAATTGCGGCCATCCGGTCTTTATTGTCCGTATTTGCTTGGCTGTCCGGATTTAGGGGAAAGCCGGGCGTAACCCTTCTTTAAAAAACTTCAAAAACGATGCGATCACTTTCAAGCCGCCTGGCGGTATCGTCATGGCCACATGGCAAGACACTGGGCACAGCGTCGCCGGACGGCGGTTGGAGGTCAATAGTAACCTGATTTTATTGATCATGCCAAAGAATTAAGATTTTATCTTATTGATATTTTTCTCACATTGAACCGGCAAGTCGCCGACTTCGAGCCCGAATACTGCTGCGGATCATTTATCATCGGCCGGTGTGAGCCAAACAACAGCCGATGATCGATGTCTCTGATTGACGGACCGAATCTGAAACCCTACCCGATGCCGACCTTCGGAATATTGATGCGCACGGCGGCTTATCTCTGACCTTTGGTTTTGAGCCTGAAAAAAGCTTGTCCATCTTTTAACGGGGGAATGCCCCAATTACCAATTAACTTTTTTTAGAAAGGAGGTCAATCATGGGACGCAAGCTTAAGTTTTCGAGTCATTTCTTATTGGTCACGATCTTGTTTTTGGGCATCATCGGCATTGGCGCCGGCGTTCAGGCCGGCGACAAGATCGTCATTGGCTGGACACCGCCCGATATTACCGGTGTTTTTAAAACTGCGACTGACTACTTCGAAAAGGCGGCCCAAGATGCCAAGGCGCACGGTATCGAGGTGCAGATCATTTCTCAGTCACCGGCCACCCATGTGGCCTTTGCCGATCAGGTGGCCATCATTGAAGACTATGTCCAGCGCAAAGTGGATGTGATTGCGATTTCTCCGATCGAAGTGGAGGTCATCAAACCGGTGATTAAAAAGGCCAACCTGGCCGGCATTCCGGTCATTATCGTCAACCTGCTTGAGCCCATCGAGGGGGTCGAGGTCGCCTCTTATATCGGGTTTGACAATACGGACGCCGGCCGGATTTCGGCTTACACCCTGCTGGACTATTTCGGTGGGCCCGGTGTGCTCGGCAAAGGTGACCAGGTCAAGCTCGCCCCGGGAGCATATCTGGATCTGGCCTGGTGGCGACAGCTGTATCTGAAGGTTGATCCTAAAACAGCCGATATCACGGCCAACGTCGCGGTTATTGAGGGCATCGCCGGGGGCTTCTTTTCAACCGCCCGGCTGAACGGATTTCACGAGGTCGTGGATGCCTACCCGGGAATTAAGGTCGTCGGTACGTTGCCTGCTGATTGGAACCGCGAAAAAGGAATTCAAGCCGCCGAGGACTTCCTCACGGTGAATGCGCCTGGAAGCCTGGACGCTATCTGGGCCGCCTCGAATGAGATGGGCCTCGGCGCCATGCTGGCTTGTGACCGGGCCGGCCGGTTGGAAATCAGCGGCAAGGGGGCCGGACCCGCTGGCGGTAAAGTCGCTATTTTTACCAATGACGTGACGCCCGAATCCGCCAATCGGATCCGGGAAGGCAAGATGATTGCCGAAACTCACCACGGGTTCCCCGAGTGGGGCTGGTATGGTACCGAATTTGCCGTGACCATCGCCCGCGGCGGGAAAGTTCCCTACATCTTCGATATCCGGCCGCGGACGATGTACCAAGACAACGCCGACCTGTTCTACCCGACCCCGGCCCTCGAGCCCATCAATTGGGATGTCATCAAAGGCGGGGGATCACCGCGGGTAAAGTAAACCGCAGGTTTATCCGGACCGGGGGCGGTTGCCGGACGCAACTGCCCCTCAACGCGAGGCGAAAAATGAACGGGAATTTAACGAATAAGGTGGCCGTCATCACCGGTGCCAGTTCGGGCATTGGCCGGGCGACCGCGATGCTCTTTGCCGACAGTGGGGCCAAAGTCGTGGTCGTCTGCCGCCATCCCGAAAAAGGGATCGAGACGGTCAAGCGCATTGAAGCGAACCACGGTCAAGCCAGCCTGGTTCTGGGCGATGTTGCGCAGGATTCGCAGGTCCAGCGCCTGGTCAAAAAAACCGTGGCGCAGTACGGCGGTCTTGATATCCTGGTGAACAATGCCGGTATCTACCAGGAAGGGGATGTGCTGAACCTCACCGAAGCGGATTGGCAATCGGTATTGGCAACAAATTTAACCGGTGTCTTCCTTTGTATGAAGCATTGCATAGCCGAAATGATTAAGGGGGGCGGGGGCGTGATTGTCAACGTCAGCTCTGAAGCCGGCCTGGTAGGAATCAAAAATCAGGTGGCTTACAATGTTTCCAAAAGCGGGGTCATCGCCCTGAGCAAAAGCACGGCCCTTGATTTTGCGGCCGACAATATCCGGGTGAACTGCATCTGCCCGGGCCGAGTCTTAACCCCTCTGGTAGAAGAAGTTATCGCCGGTTCGCAGGACCCTGTGGCCACCCGGCGCAATCTTTCCGAGGATCGGCCGTTGATGCGCATGGGAGCACCGGAGGAGATCGCCGCCGCAATACTATTTTTGGCGTCAGACGACGCGCCCTATACGCTTGGCGCCGTCCTCGCGGTGGACGGCGGTTACACCGTCCCCTGAATTTGTAAAAAATTCAGGCCTGGGGGACGTTTATTTCTGGATCTGATCAAAAATCGCAGCGACTTGGCAGATGGAATCTTCACCATTTCTCCTACGAGCAGAAGCCGTCGACAAACGCTTTCCCGGGGTGCACGCCCTTGACAAGGTCGATTTCGACCTGCAGCCGGGCGAAGTGCATGTTCTTTTGGGTGAGAATGGTGCCGGCAAATCGACCTTGATGAAAATTATCAGCGGAACCCTGTCCAAAGATAGCGGCCGAATTTTTTTCCGCGACCAAGAAATTGATCTGATCAATCCCTACGAGGCGCGCAATCTGGGCATCGGCATGGTCTATCAGGAGCTCAGCCTTTTGCCGAGCCTGAGCGTGGCGGAAAACATCTTTCTGGGCAATTTCCCCAAACGATCCCTCGGTACATTGCACTGGTCCCGCCTGTTTAAAGCCACCCATCAACTGCTCGATGAATTCGGCGTCCGGATTGACCCCCGCCAGCGGGTGGGCACCCTTGGTATGGCGGAAAGACAGCTGGTTGAAATTGCCAAAGCGCTTTCCATGAAGGTCCGGATCCTGCTGTTGGACGAGCCCACATCGGCGTTGTCCGACGAAGAGCGCCGGCGGCTTTTCGATACGATTCAACGCTTGCAGGAAAAAGGCGTGGGCATTGTTTATGTCTCCCACCGGCTGGATGAAGTGCCCCAGATCGGCCAGCGGGTGACGGTTCTCAGGGACGGCAGGAAAATCGATACCCTGCCGGTAGCCGCCGCTGACCAGAACCGCCTGATCCACCTGATGGTGGGCCGGGAGTTGAAAGGGCATTTCCCGAAAGAAGCGGTCGACCTGGGACGGGAGATTCTCAGGGTTGAAGGCCTGACGGTTAGAAAGAAGCTTTTCAACCTTGATCTCACGTTGCGGGAAGGCGAGATATTAGGCCTGGCCGGCCTCATGGGGGCCGGCAGAACCGAGCTGGCGCGCGCCCTGTTTGGTATCGATAAAATCGACAGCGGGACGATCTTTGTCAACGGCCGGCAGGTCAACATATCCTCAGCCTGGCAAGCCATTGAAGCCGGTTTGGGATATCTTACCGAAAACCGCAACGATGGCTTGATCGCGCGTCTGTCCGTGACGGCCAACATCATTTTGGCCAGTCTGAAGCGGCTGTGCACCATGGGGTTTCTGCGGTGGCCCAAGGAAAAGAACTTATCCGAACGATATATCAGGGAGTTAAATATCCATGCCGCCGGCTTTAAACAGAAAGTTGAGTTGCTCAGCGGCGGCAACCAGCAGAAGGTGGCGCTGGCCAAATGGATGTGCAGTCACGCTAAAATCATGATTTTTGACGAGCCTACCCGGGGCATTGATGTGGGGGCTAAAATTGAAGTCTTCCGGTTGATGAATCAGCTGGTTAAAAAAGGCGTGGGGATTATCATGATTTCATCCGAGCTGCCTGAAATCATGGCGATGGCGGACCGGATTCTGGTCATGTGCCGCGGATCTTTATCAGCGGAGTTTCAGCGGGGGGAAGCCACCCAGGAAGACATCCTCAAATATGCTGTAATCGGTGGAGAATGAAAATGGCTCAAATAGAAAAAGTGACGGAGGGAACCAATTCGAGTTCTGCTTCCACTTTTGTGTCGCCCCGGCAGTTTGGCCTGGACGGGACGGGGTGGTCGAGATTGCTGCGCGGCGGCCCCATCATCGCATTGTTGTTTTTGCTGATCTATTTTTCGATTGCCAGCCCCCATTTCGGCACTTTGAGCAACTTCAAAAATATTGCCCAGCAAAATGCGTATCTGGTCATTCTGGCCATCGGACAAACCCTGGTGATTACCGGGGCCGGGATTGATTTGTCGGTGGGGGCCGTCATGGCGGTCTCCGCCTCGGTCATGGCGGTTCTGGCCACCCAGAAATTTATCATCCTGGGGATGGCCATCGGTCCTATCAACGTCTGGCTGGCCATGCTGATCGGGCTGGCAGTCGGCACCCTGGCGGGCGCTTTGACCGGGGTGGTCATCGCCAAAGGCCGAATTCCCGATTTTGTGGCGACCCTCGGGATGATGGAAGCGGCTCGCGGCGCGGCCCTGCTGGTCACCGGCGGATTGCCCGTGCCCTCCCATCTGACCGCGACCGAGCTCAAAGGCTATTTGCCCCAGCCGATAATCTGGATGGGGGGCAGCGAGATATTCGGCCTGCCGACCGGGCCGCTGATTGCCCTGGCCGTTGTCGTCATCGGATGGATCATCATGAGTCAAACCGGATTGGGACGGGCCATCTTCGCCGTCGGGGGCAACAAAGAGGCCGCCAGGGTGTCGGGCATCAAGGTGGATCGCATCAAAATCGCCACCTACACCCTGATGGGGCTGATGGCGGCCATCGCGGGCATCGTGCTCACCGGCCGGATGAATTCGGCCAACGCCCTGATGGCCACCGGGGTCGAGTTGAAATGCATTGCGGCGGTGGTGATCGGGGGGAGCAACCTCTTCGGCGGCGAGGGGACCATTATCGGCACGTTGATCGGCGCCATCATTATGGGAGCGCTGGGCAATGGTCTCAATTTGCTGAATGTCTCGGCCTTTTGGCAGCGCGTCATTATGGGGATTGTAATTGTCGTCGTCGTGGTCTTCGATCAGTGGCGCCGGCGCCGCTTCGGCACCTGAATGCAAAGCGGTTAAAGAATTTTTTCATCACTATTACTAGTTTGAAACCTTATTTTCTTACTCACCAATTAAAGGCAGCAAACTTATACGTTCATTCCCGCATACAGGTTTACAGAAAAGCATTCCAAAAAGACCACTTGTAACGTTGACAATGGATGGCCTGGAATTATGTTAAAATTGTTGTGTTAAATCATTAACTTATTAATTTGAGGAATTTTATGGGTCAAGGCTTTGTGGCGCCCGACTAATTCGCAACATATCATCATAAGAGGTATTGAGCGCAAAGCCATTTATAAGGATGATTCTGATCGAGATAATTTTTTGGATCGACTAAGCGCCCTTGTATCTGAAAGCAAAACTGGTTGTTATGGCTGGGCGATTATGACCAACCACGTGCAGTTGCTTTTAAAAACCGGTTTGTCACCGGTGGCTACCGTGATGCGGTCCGCCGAAGGCGGATTAACCGGTTATGCGGTGAGCGTTAACCGCCGACACCGGCGCCATGGACATCTGTTTCAAAATCGGTACAAATCGTTTTTGTGTGAGCTGCAGATCAGTTGTGCGGATGTTGCCCGAAAGTTGAAAATCAGTCCAGCGACGGTAAGCCGAGCCGCTAGTCG
>Ga0209791_1000683_pt1 | contig 10739 bp, 3 predicted proteins | sample WorMetTyACAVOLI1_FD_187422 | JGI IMG/M metagenome (GOLD analysis project Ga0209791, IMG submission 187422) | Marine gutless worms symbiont microbial communities from Max Planck institute for Marine Microbiology, Germany - Olavius algarvensis... ... | reverse complement strand
TTATTTGGAAGCTTGCAATGCCATCGTCGCTGGCGCGTAAATTGTGTGTGCTCGGAATTTCGATTAGTTCGCGTTCACCGGGAGATGCAACACTCATAATATCTCGTATTTCTTCCGGATCAGTCCATTTGTCGTGGGTTCCATATATCCATGTTATTGGTGATTCGATTTGAGCCATGGCTTCTCGTGCATCAGAAGTCGTGGTATAACCCAGATGTATTATATCGGCAATCATCCTGTCCATATCGATTTGCTGTCCACACAGATTCATTGTACCGACAGGTATGCCCATTCGATGGTTGGCTATTGCATCCAAGCCACAGAGCATATTCTTCAAAGCGTTTTGAGCGGAGGCAACACCCATAACCGAAATCCAATGATCGGCCTGTGGGTTCTCAAGTGATGTCTGAAGGCGTCTTGCTTCAAGCGCGGCCATATCAAAGGTTATTAGGGCGGTTTTATCCACTTGGACTTTCCCGTTGTTATGAACCCAATTCATGGTGGTTTCCAAATCGGTATATGATTGATTGATTCGATAACCAACCATTTCATTACCTGGTCGGACATCGGGATTGGAATTGGCACTTTCGCCGGGGCGATTTGTGCCATCATATCTTAGTACTGCGATATTTTCGCCGACAGCGGCAAAATTAGTGAGAAGAGTAAGGACCAGGGTTGCAAATGATTCCTTTTTTCTGGCAAAGGCGGGAGGAATTATTATGACAATGGCAGGCAATTTCGGATTGTTAACATGCAGCAAACCAACTATTTCCCGTCCTTGATAATCCTTATACGAAACGCGTTCGGATTGAAGCAATCTTTTATTCCTTAGAGGTCTTGACGGTCCGTGCCAGGTTTCAATCCAATTGTCTGGGCTGTATGTGATTGCATTTGCGGTTTTGCGTCTGATGCCGGTTTCCAAACCCACTCTATAAACTATTTGATTTTCCGTGTTACCCAGGTGTTCCACTATGTGTCGAATTTCACCTGGTATTGTTTCTTCTCCTACCGCGATTTCCAATGTTCCCCCAATCACCGGAATCATAGCAGGTAAGGATTCCGAATATACTTCCACCTGCATGCCTTTTCGGCTTGAATTCAAAATCTGCACGGGTACTGGTTCACTGATGGAGGGAATTCTCAGTTTGATTCTGTCGCTGCTGGTTTTTCGTTTTTCCGCGCGTTTTTCGCCGCGGTAGACGCGAACTGGAATTTGAAATTCTCCATATCCACCGTTCCAGGACTTGCGCTTGGCTGAGAAGAAATAGGATGCGCCATCTCGAGTGAAAGAGAAAAATGTCGGATTGGATACAGTTTCCGGAGAAGCTACCTTGAAATTAATGCCTTCGAATTCCTCAATGTGTGTTTCAATAATGCACAGGTTCTCTTCATCGAGAAGATTGACAGTGCTGGCCTCATTTCGCAGCTTGTGAAACATAGTTATCGCTTGAGTTCCGCTTATTTGAAATCTCTCGGATGATTCATCCTTAATCATTTGTTTGTGATACTCGAGTATGGCAAGATTGTGTGAAGTATCGCTTACGAATTGTTGAAGTTTATCTTGACTTGCCGCGTTCATTCTCACAATGGATAATCCAGCTTGAAATGGATTTTCCGGTCCGCTGTCTATTAGATAGACGACGCGTGTTTCAATCGATATTGGACAGGAGAATACGGGCAGATTCATTTCCAAAGAGAGCATGTCTCCACTCTTCAGTTCGCCACTGCCCTGAATTAACACCCCCCTGGTGGATATGTTTTGCGCCGAGTAAATAACTAAGTCTCTATTTGTGCATTCGATGTCCGTAATGGTGCAGCGCATTCTAGGTGCGCGTCGAGATTGAAGCGATATCGGTTCACTTTGGTTTGTATGTTTCTCCAGGCTGTCGATCCAGCGATTCACCAGAAGTACCTGAGCATTTGTTTCACCGGAGAATTCGAGCCCGAATTCCCAACCTCCCACACCTTTGACATTGCGTCTAATCTGGCAGGGGATACCCTCTCCACCGATACCCGGGAGTTTTACCGAAATGCGCTTAACCTTGTTGAAATCAATTGGTTTGTTGATGATGACACGCATGCCGCTGCGACTGAGATCCACCATGGTTGCGGGGATTTTTTCCTTCTCACCTTCTAACCGGACAAATTCTTCCAGGTGATAGCGGACAACTCTGCGTTTCTCCAAAGTGGGCCTCGAAATGTTTGTTTTGTAACTGCGAGATCGGCATATGAGCCAATTGGCTAGACACAATAAAGTAAAAACTCCAAAAAAACAAGCTAATTGAGATTGCTTTGTAATCACTTGTTATTAAATAATGGTACTCTTTATTTATGAAGCCAGACGCCCTTCTAAAATCAACAGCTCTGTTCTCAACCTGTACGGACAAAGATTTAACCACAATAGCCTCTTATAGCCGCTTCATGCGGGTTAGTGATGGAGAGGCAGTTTTCAATGCCGGTGATTCACCTGATAGGCTTTATGATATTGCCAGATTCCTTTCCGGTGATTGCTTTGGTGAGTTGGACATGTTCACGGAGGAGAAGAGAAACGCTTCAGCGATTGCAGTTGGTGAGGTTTCCCTGCTCGTGTTTCCTGGTGGGGATAGCAAATTCAGGGACGTTTTGAATTCGCAGCCCAGGGTTAGCGCCCGCCTTTTACATGCTTTTCTGGTGCAAATTTCAGCAAAAATTAGAGAGGTTAACGCCTTGGTTAAAGACAATTCTCCTTTGATTCAAGAACTAAGGCGCAAGGTTTACCTGGACAAACTGACTGGCTTGAATAATAAAACCTATTTTGAAGAAACCCTTACATTGCTGATAGGCGAAAGGAAACGGGTTGGGTTAATAATGTACAAACCCGACAATTTTAAGGAAATCAATGATGCTTACGGTCACGAGGCAGGCGATAAAACACTGTGGCGAATCGGAGAAGAGTCGAGCAGCATTGTTCCCAACAGGGATTTGCTTTTTCGCTACATGGGCAATGAGAATGCTGTTATTCTGCCGGATGCTGACAGGTTTGATTTGATTGAACTTGCGAAGAAGATTAAAAATGGTTTGCAAAATTTGGATTTGAGCGAGTTCCTGGATGGCAACATGGTGTCACTTACTTTTAGTTTTGGATTAGGGCTTTCGCCTGTTCATGGTGAGGATGTCGCGACTTTGGTTGAGGCTGTTCGTTCGCTTCCGCTGGACGGCCGCCAGCGTGGTGGCGGTGTTGTTTTGTTTCCGGAAGAAGCCCGCGATTATGGATAATAGAATCAGCAAGCTTGATATTTTTTCCAGTCTGGATGCAAGAGAACTAAGAAAGATTCAACGCTTTCTCAAAGAGCTCAGGGTGCCTGCAGGGGAAACAATCTTTCGGGAAGGGGACGAGGGGCTGCTGATGTATGTCATTCTATCCGGCACGGTTTCGATTTCTATTAAAACAGCCGATGGCGAGGAAGTGGAGGTTTCTCGAATATGCGAGGGGAGCTTCTTCGGCGAGATGTCCATCTTGGAGAAAACTGTCCGCTCCGCAACTTGCAGAGCTCTTGATTCCTGCCATATGCTTTCGCTCGATTGGAAGGGATTTAGAACCCTCATGATTCGCCAACCCAGGGCATCTATTAAGGTGATTCAGCACATGCTCAATACTGCCACGAGTCGGTTTCTGAAAACAGGCTCGTTTCTTTCGGATATGTTGAAATGGGGGGAGAATGCGCGAATTCGCGCCGTAACGGATGACTTCACTGGCCTGTATAATAGACGCTTTTTTGATGATGCCTTGGTAGATGCGGTTTCAAAGGCGAATCGGAATGACAAACCCGTTTCACTGATTGTTCTTGATCTGGATTATTTCGGTGAGCTTAATACCAGGTATGGCGAAGCTGTTGGGAATCGGGTAATTCTGGGAGTGGTGGAGGTGTTTAATTCCACCTTCAGGAAAAATGATATTCTTGCACGATACGGAGGAGATGAATTTGCCCTTGTACTACCGAATACTGAAGGAAAGGAAGCTCTGCGACTCTGTGAGTCTGCCGTCAAGGCGATTCATGCAATGAGTATATTTGATGAGCACAATAGTTCTCTCGTGGAAGTCAGTGCAAGTGCTGGAATTGCTCAATGCCCTTCACATGCCAATTCTCCGAAAGCTCTGTTGGAGAAGTCGGATAAGGCGCTGTATAAAGCCAAGGAGACTGGGAGAAATCGCCCCATACTGTTTTCTGGTTAATTCCCATACTCGGATGAGAATTCCCAATCCATTTTCTTTTGACTGACGAATGTGCCTCGGGTGGGTCTTCCACTCTGGTTTCGGTATTCAAGATGGGATAGTTTGGTGTCGTATGAGAATGAATTATCTCTCGTGATCGGCCGGGTTTGATTCCGTGTGCAGATGCAACCGCCTTCACATAAAAGGCCTTATTTGTTGTATACTTAAAAACACACACTGGTGAATACATCATAGCAAACCTGTTACCCGGATGAACAATATGAAAAGAATCAGTATCGGCACTCTTTTTCTCATAATTCTCTCCCTGGTTACAGCCTGCGCTCCAACAGAGGATGTTGCTGAAAGTGAAACTTCCTTCTTAGCCCTCATATCTTCCGATGATCAGGATATCGATGTCCCAGTTCTAAGCGATTCGGAACTGCTGCATCAGGCAGAGATGTCTCAATTGGATCTTGAAGCTTTTATTGAACTCTATGAAACAACCTCCTCCGAACAGGAATTGCTTCTGAAAGACAACGTGGATTTGTCTTCTATCACAACCAACTATTTCGATATAGGAAATTTCGACGTCTCATTGATGAAAACATCGGGGAAGGCTGAACCTCTGAAGATTGTCGATTATGGCCCTACCGGAGAACTGCCCATAGAAATGAAGAAGCCCACCATCTATGTTCAGTTTAATCAACCGATGGTTCCGGTCAGCAAGTTAGGGGAGCCTCTCCGAAAGAGTTCCATCATGACTGTCACACCAGAAATATCCGGTACATATCGATGGTACGGTACAAAGATTTTGAGTTTTGAACCTGACAGTCCGATGCATCGCACTCGGAGTTACTCTGTCCAGATAAGCAAGAAGGCTACCTCCATACACGGCTCAGAACTGAGGGAGGATTTTGAATATACAATTCTGAGCGAATCCCTGGAAATGCTTTCACTGATGTTCGGCACCTGGGAAGAACTTCATGATGCAACGATTGAGATTCCTCCTGAAAAAGCAAAACGGGTATTAGTTACATTCAATCAGACTGTTGATCCGGAAATCGTCGGTGAGTACATCCAGATTCTGGACGGGCGGAAGATTCATCCCATAACTGTTTCAAGGCCGGAAGAACCTGAAGTGTTCTGGGAAAGAGGCTTCATAGAAAGGACTGTCCTGCTTGAGGTGCAAGAAGACCTAAGCACGGAGAGCCGGTATAGGGTGCGGCTGCTGGCCGGAGCAAGAGCCAATTCGGAATCAAGCCCCCGGAAGGAAAACCAGTATCTGAATTTTCATACACTCACATCTTTCCGATACCTGGACTATAAGGATTATGGTTACTATTTTTCATATGATTCTGAGGGTGTAATGAACCCGATATTTCTCGAGTTCTCCCATTCGGTCGATCCGGAATCTTCAAAGAGAAGTATATCTACCGAATTCGAAGGGCTAAACATGTCGGATCATGTGAAGATTTTCGGTTCAAGAATCCGTGTGGCGAACCTGCCGGTAGATTATGAATCCACATACAAGCTCACCATCAGCGGAGAACTGAAGGATATCTACGGGCGTTCTCTGGGAATCGATAGAACTATTGAAATCGAAGTACCTCCTGCCATGACCTACTCCCATTTTCCCGGCAATGACGGTCTAAACAGCCTGGAAGCGCAATTTGATCCTGCTGTTGTTTATGAATTTCAGAATACTGATAGAGGAACCTTCAAGATTAATGGAATCAGCCAGGACCCGGGACTGAAGGAGGCTATCAGGAATCAAGCCAACTTCAAACTGATTGATCTGATACCCTACATGAATTCCGAGGGCTTCGGGAAGGTAGATTTGGCCTGGAGCTTCATCGAAAAGTACAAGAACTGGAAGGGAGAAAACGTAGAGGATTGGAATAAACGGTCTATGACTGTCCAGGTGACAGATCTCGGACTGACTACGAGATATGCTTACAACAAGTTTCTTGTCTGGGTGAACCGATTGTCAACCGGGGAGCCTGTCAGTAATTCGAGAGTAATCCTTAGGGGTGTCGGAAAATTCAAAAAAGAAGCTGTCACTGATTCCTACGGACTGGCTGAAATAGCGTTGGAAAAGGGCGAGTTTAGGCATGGTTTTTACAATGCTCAAACCGAACGTTATGAAATACGCCTTGCCGCGGAATTCGGCAGCGACAGGGTGGATCTGCCCGTATCAAACACTCAAAGTGGCTATCGGTTCAGTATAAGCACTTCCCGACCCCAGACTGCCGAAAGAGCAATCCCCCGAGTTTTCCTTTTTTCCGACCGGGGAATATATCGTCCCGGAGAGACTCTGACATATCGGGGAGTGGACTGGAACCAAAGACTGGGTGTCTTCACCCCCTATTCCGGTTCACACGATATATCTATCCTCAAACATGAGGGTTGGAAAAAGAAGGAACTAACCTCGTGGAACGGCCGGACTAGCGAATCCGGAGGATTCTTCGACACCTATGATATTCCGGAAGATATGGAACCGGGGGACTATACAATTCGCTATGAACGATACGGCGTCAGGCGGGATGAAAAATTCCAGGTGGCTTTCTTCAGGCGACTCAATTTCCAAGTACTACTGAAACGACCGGAGCGCACCTTTTTCCTGGGTGATACGGTTTCCATACCATTAGAAGCCAATTATCTTGCAGGAGGAGCTCTCACAGAAGGAGATATGTCTTATTTCTGGACCAGAGCACCTGTCCGTTTCCGTCCAAGTGGAGATGGATGGAGGTTTTGGGTATTCGGTCCCAAGGGATGGGAACGGGAGAAGGTTTTAAGTTCAAATGAAGATACACTGAGCCTGCAGGGAACTGCAAACCTGGAAATTGATACTGCCGATCACAGTCTCAAGGGGAAGTCTTACAGGTACGTTGTTGAAGGCACAGTTCAGGACATAGATCGTCAGTCCATCAGCGCCGCTACTTCCGTGATAGTTCACCCGGCATTTTGGTATATAGGTGCCCGAATAGGTAGCAGTGTGGAAACAAACCGGTGGAGCAGGTTTGTCCCAATAGACAAGGAGATGCTGATTAGCTTTGCCAAAGTTGGCGTGGACGGGTTGCTAAGAGCTGAGCCCGGCGAAAGCGAAGTTGAACTGATCAAGGGTTCTTACAAGGCCATACATCAGAAGAGCATCGGCGACAGAATCAGCACCCGGTACGAATGGGTGGAAGAAACACTTCAGAGCGGTAAGGTGAAATGGAAGGATGGTTATTCCGAGTTCAGGTACACTCCGGAAGAATCGGGCAGCTACAGGTTGAGAATCACCGGCCGGGACAATAACGATAGGGAAGTAATCACGGATATCAGTTTCTACGCCAGCGGAGGCTCCTGGGTTAGATGGATCGGAGAGAATGTAGAAGACATCACTCTTGAAGTTGAACAGGATATCTACTTCCCAGGAGACAGCGCTCGGATTCTTGTCAGATCGCCGTTGGAAAAGGGCAAATATCTGATGACGATAGAACGGGAAGGGATTCTGGAAGAACGGTTAATCGAACTCGATCCCGCAGACCCCATTATCGAAATCCCCATAAAAGAGGAATGGGTGCCTGTCATGTATGTCACCCTCTCAGGGTACATGACTAGAACAGCGGAACCGCAATCCTACTATGAACCGGATTTTGGCAAGCCTAAAGGAATATTCGGAGCAGCAGCCATCAACATCTCAACCAGATCCCGTGAGTTGGATATGGAAATCACCTCAGACAAAGCGCTTTACCGTCCGGGCGACAAAGGGGAAATTACCGTCCGCGTCACCAGCGATGGTATACCTGTTTCCAATGCGGAAATCACATATCTGGCGGTAGATAGAGGAGTTCTGGATATCATCAATTACCACATTCCCAATCCACTTAGTTATTTCTATGATATCGACAATTTCGATATGTACGGAGCAGGAGACGATTCCAGACGCCTTCTTATGGCTCCTGTCACTTACGAAATTTCAAATCTACGTGGTGGAGACGGAGAAGAAAAGAAACTGCAGAGGAGGGAAGATTTTACTCCACTTGCGGTGTTTGAACCCTTCCTCACCACTAATCAGAACGGAGAAGTTCGAATTCCCGTCGAGTGGCCCGATACACTGACTACCTATCGATCTACGGTGATTGCCCTGAAGGGTCAAAAAATCGGTTATTCGGAGGATGAACTCTACATTAAAAATCCCATCAATGTCAAAACCGCCCTCCCCCGTCAGATGCGGGTTCGAGATACCAGTTTTGCCGGTGTGGTTTTGTCCAATATCGACGATCGGGATCATGAAGTCAGTGTAAAGATCCGCTCAGATAATATCGGGCTTCCGGGCACGGTTGAAAAGACTGTTATTGTTCCGGCTGGAAAGAGCTATGAGGTTCCATTTGTTCTCGAAGGAAAGACAGCCGGTGAAGGAGAGATTATCTTTACCATTAACAGCGAAGTTTTAAACGAAGAGCTCGTGGATACCATGCTTGTGGAGGCTCCCATCATCAAGGAGAGCTTCACTACAACGGGAATCGTGTCGGAAGAGGTATCCGAAGAAGGATTACTGATTCCTTCCAATATCGGAAAAGGATACGGATCGTTGGCACTTTCTCTGGATTCCAGCCAGGCACCCTTCCTGCGGGAACAGTTGAAATCTCTTTCGGCCCACAGAAACTTCAATTTCACGTTCGATTACCTCTATGCCGCAGTTCCGGGTATTGTCGCTCCGGAAATTTCTGCCCTTATGGGCAGAAGATTTGAGAGGGATTCCCAAAGAAAGCTTGAGAGCTTCCTGAAAATCACCTCTCACCGCCAGATGTCCGACGGGGGAATTACCTCCTCGGAGAAACGTCTCTCTCGAATAAGCGATCCTTACTGCTCTCTCGTAACTCTTCATATGCTGCAAATCCTGAGCAATCAGGGGCGATTGGAGAAAAATAAAGCACCAGAACTTAGCAGACTGAAAAAGTACATTTCCGGGAAGTTTCCATATGCAACCCTCTATTACCAGCTCTACGCTCATTACGTATTCACCCTTGGGGGTGATTTCAACCGAAAGAGAACGAATTGGCTGGAGTCTCATGAAGATGAACTTGGAATCAGCGGCTATGGTCTGCTCGGAGCAATCTACCAGCTTGAGGGCAGGGGAAGTAAGGCGAAGACGATTTACAGTAAGGTAAAAAACTTTGTATCCATTGGAACCAGGGGTGTTGATATCCGGGACACTTATGAGTCCAGGTTTTACTTTGATTCGGGATACCAACAGCTCGCACACCTTCTCCGCCTTGGAATCATGGTAAGAGAAAATTCGGAGATGATTCGGCGATATACTTTCAGTTTGGATATTCAGAAAGGGCCGAGAAACTGGCTGGATTCCCAGGATCGCCTCTGGATGGCAATTGCATTGAATGATCTTCTGATAAAAGAAGATCCGGGGAGAAATGATTTTACCGGCGAAGTGGTTCTCAAGGATCAAACTTTGATGAAGGAGGCCTTTTCCGGGCTTTCGAAAAAACCGGAAGAGGCAGCTTTCAGCCTTTTCAATCAGATTATCCCGATTGTCGGTGAGAACGAATTGAGCAGTCTCCAATTTCGTAAGGAAGGAACGGGAACCCTGTTCTATGCGACCACCCTCAATTATGCGCTACCCAATGAAGTGGCGCCCGCAAGGGACGAAGGTTTATCAATCTACACTCAAATTGAAACTCTGGAGGGGGATTTGGTTGAAGAGGACGTACTTGATCTGGGAAAAACCTACCGGATGCGGGTTATCCTCAACACATCTAAAACCAGGAGTTATGTGAATCTATCCGTTCCGATTCCCTCGGGAGCTGAGATTTTGGATCCCAGCTTCTCAGTCTCATCTAGCTTTTTAAACAAAGGCGGCGTTCAGTCTGAAACCTGGATACGGGAAACCAAATACGGTGATGATATTAAAGTCCTTGCAGAAGGATATGTCTGGTTCCATAATAGGTATCATTACCATTTCAGCCCGAATCAGATGATTTTCAACAATGAAATCCGATATTCCTGGTCGAGCCTTTATTACGGACAAAGAGAAATCACCTTCCTGTTTCGGTGCACCACTCCCGGAATCTATCCAACACCTCCAGCATCTGCGAATCTTCTCTTTGAACCGGAAGTGTTTGGCAGGGACAGAGGAAAGTTGATTGTTATCCGTTAGAAAGAGGTGGACTCTCAGTCTGCTTGTTCTGGCGGCCGGAATCTACTCCATCCTGCGTTTTTCCCCATATCCGGACTACTTGAAATTCAAAGATTCCAGATACAGTCTGCCGGTATACAGCAGACAGGGCACACTCCTGGCCGTCCTCCCGTTGGAGGAAGGACTTAGGCGGCAGAAACTCTCTTTGAATTCTCTAAGTGACAGGCAAATCTCAATCATACTGAAGAACGAGGACAGCCGGTTTTATTTCCACCCCGGGGTTGATCCGATAGCTCTTGCAAGAGCTTGTTACCTTTACCTGAAAAGCGGCGAGTTCAAATCCGGTGGATCGACCATCACCATGCAGCTGGCTCGGATAATTTCCTCCGGATCGACTGGACTCAA
>Ga0209791_1000677_pt1 | contig 10803 bp, 10 predicted proteins | sample WorMetTyACAVOLI1_FD_187422 | JGI IMG/M metagenome (GOLD analysis project Ga0209791, IMG submission 187422) | Marine gutless worms symbiont microbial communities from Max Planck institute for Marine Microbiology, Germany - Olavius algarvensis... ... | reverse complement strand
GCACCGAGTTTGACCTGGATATTTTTTAATTCCAGCCGCAGTTCTTCTCTCAACTTTGCATCGAGAGACGACAGAGGTTCATCCATCAGGAATATATTGGGCTCTCTCACCAGCGCCCTGCCAATGGCCACCCGCTGCATTTCTCCGCCGGACAATTGAGTCGCTTTGTTTTGCAGTTTATCCTCGATGTGCAGTGTTTCGGCAATTTTATGAACGATCTCGTCAATTTGATTCCGATCCAGGCCTCTCAAAGGTGAGCGGAGGGGAAAGGCTAAATTGTCATATACCGTGTACCGTGGGTATAGAGAATATTGCTGAAATACAAACGCAACATCCCTCTCAGCCGGTTGCGCGTTGGTAACCATTTTGCCGTTGATAAAGATATTGCCTTCATCCGCTTTCTCCAGGCCGGCGATCAATCTCAAGGTCGTAGTTTTACCCGCCCCCGTCGGACCCAACAAAACGATAAATTCACCGTTCTTCACGGTAAACGACAGGTTCTTAACGGCATCGACCTGCTTGAAACTTTTCGAAATATTTTCTAGTCGGACTTCGGACATTTTATCCCAGGCAGTAATCAGGTAATAAATTCGCTCTTAATGGCATTGCCGCCGTCACCATTGAAGATAACAATGCTTTTGGAATTGAATTTTAAATTTACGTTATCATTTATTTTAACGTCAACATTGTTGGGGGACCTGACCTTGACTCTTCCGACGGCGGTATCGAGGGTGATTATCTTTCGCACACCCAGATATTCGACCCCGTATACCTTGGCTTGAAAACCGTCATTGCCCCCATCCACGATCTCAATATTCTCAGGCCGGACGCCTAAATAGTTTGAATCTGATTTGCTGTTCTCATGAATTTCAGGGATCGCCAACCGGCAGCCGTTTATCATCACCGATTTACTGCCCTTGGAAATTCCTGCCGAAATTGGCAAAAGATTCATGGCCGGGCTTCCGATGAAATTTGCGACAAACATGGTTCTGGGTTTATTATACAGGGTCAGCGGATCATCTGCTTGCAGGAGGACGCCTTTATCCATGACGCCGATGCGGTCACCCATCGCCATGGCCTCATTTTGATCGTGGGTAACATAAATCGTGGTCGCATCAATATCGATATGCAGTTTTTTAAGCTCAGAACACATCAATTCCCTGAACTCCGCATCCAATGCGCCCAGCGGTTCGTCCATTAAAAAGGCTTTCGGTCGCCTGATAATCGCCCGGCCAAGCGCCACACGCTGGCGGTCTCCGCCCGACAGGCCGGACACCTTTGATTTCAGGATATGTTCAAGGTGCAGCAGTTTCGCGACCTCGCGCACTTTGCTTTTGATTTCCGACCTGGCAACCCTTTGGGTTTTTAAGGGATAGCCGATATTTTTCTCGACATTCATGTGAGGATACAGCGCAAACAATTGAAACACAAAAGCAATATCTCTTTGTGAAGCCCTTAAAAAGGTGACATCTTCCGAATCTAGAAAGATTTGGCCGCCGGTCGGAAACTCCAACCCGGCGATCATCCGCAAGGTGGTTGTTTTTCCGCAGCCGGACGGCCCCAGCAACACAAAAAAGTCACCATTTTTGATGGTTAAATTGGTATTGCTCACTGCGGTGAAATCACCGAATTTCTTCTTCAGATTTTGTGTGACTATTTCAGCCATATCATATTACTCATCCGGAAAGTGACTAACGACGACAAATGCCAGGGTTCCGAATAAAATGAATTTGAAAGAGTGCGAATATAAATCAATCGAAAACGGCTGCATCAGCATAAACACGCCCAATCCGATTACGGCGGTCGCGATGTTTTCCAGCGGTCCTCTGCGCAATATGCGGTACTTTTTATTTCTTTGCGGTTTAGAAGTCACTTTCTCACGGCTCCAAAAGTAATGCCCCTTAGTAAATGCTTTCTCAGCAAAATCGTGAAAACCACGACGGGCAGTAAAAAAACCATCGTCGCGGCTGAAATCGCCGGCCAGTCGAGTCCGCCTTCGCCGATAATCGTCGGAATAAAGGGCGGCAGGGTTTGGGCTTCCCGGAACGTCAGCAATATAGCGAACGCATATTCATTCCAGGCAAAAATCAAACAGAATATGGCCGTAGCCGCAATACCGGTTGCCGCCTCGGGCAGTATAATCTTAAAAAATGCACTCAACCGCGAGTAGCCATCGACCATGGCTGCTTCCTCATATTCTTTGGGGATTTCGTCTATGAAACCCTTCAGCAGCCAGACGGAAAGGCTTAAGTTGACAACCGTATACAGCATAATCATCCCCAGATACGTGTCATTTAAGCCAAGCTTGCGGTACATTAAAAAAATGGGCACCGCGGCCGCAATCGGCGGAAACATGCGGGTTGATAAAATAAAAAACAACAGGTCATCCTTGGCCGGAATCTTAAATCTGGAAAACCCGTAAGCGGCCAGGGTGCCCAGGAAAACCGAAAAAAACGTCGACCCGAAACCGATGGCGATTGAGTTTACAAACCGATGGAAGAACCTTGACGGCCCGGCAATGACCATTTGTCTTTTGCGGACGATTTTTTCATACCAGGTCGCCGGTGGCGGCAAGGATTCCAGATATTCCTTTGGCTGGCGGGTTCTTTGCGTGAAAAGATTTACAAAGCCTTCCAACGAGGGTTTGAACACCAGCTTGGGTGGGTACGTAATCGCATCGGGAACACTTTTAAACGCCGTCGCAACGATTAACAGCAAGGGTATTATCGTGATCATTACATACACGACGATCAGGACGGCTGCGAACTTTCTGCTTCTTGATGAGGGCTCAAGAGGGGATCGGGATGTGTCTAACTTTGGTGGCATTTTTTCATTTCTCTTTGATTCGATTTAAAAACTTAACATATATGTTGCCGGCACCAAATACGGTAACAAATAGAATAACGGCGAACGCCGAACTGTATCCGGTCCGCCATTTCTCGAAAGCCGCTCGTTTTAAATGGATGGACGCTAATTCAGTCACTGACCCGGGTCCGCCGCCGGTAAGTTCATTGACCATGTCAAACATCTTGAAATTTTCTATCCCCCGAAATAATACGGCAAGCATCAAAAACGGAAGGACGGAAGGCAGGGTGATATGGATGAACTGCTGCCATTTGCTGGCCCGATCGACTTCCGCGGCTTCATACAGATAATCGGGTATGGATCTCAACCCGGCCAGGCACAACAGCATGACGAAAGGCGACCAAATCCAGGTATCGACGATGATGATGCTCCACGGTGCCAGCGCGACATCCCCGATCATTGAAAATTCACCAAAGTCGTAGAAAAAATTAATGATGTAGTTAAAAATACCGGCCTGGGGCTGATATATGTAGGTCCAAAATACGCCAACCACCGCCGGCGACAGCATCATCGGCAACACCACAATGGTCGTGAAAACTTCGTGGCCCTTGAATCGCTTGTTTAAGAGCAACGCCAGCGTTAGTCCAATGAGTCCTTGCAGCAGAATGGTCCAAAACAGAAAATGAGCCGTAACCTGCAGATTGGCCCAAACATCTTCATTGGACAATATTTTTTTATACCACTTTAACCCGACCCAGGCGATTTCCACCCCTCGTCGGTTGGCCTTGTAATTGGTAAAAGATAAATAAACCGACCATATCAGCGGGTAGATATTTATAAACACCAAAAGGATGAGGGTCGGCGCGGTAAACAACCAGGCGATAGCCCGGTCAGACATGTTTAAAAGCTTGTTGTTTATTCTTTTTATCATTGTCTTTCCAACTCGACCTGACAATATCGTCCCAATCTGGATAAACCGGAAAGAATAGCCACCAAGGCACCAAGACACAAAAGATGTTTGTTGTAATTAAACTTCGTGCTAGATCCTGACACCTGAACACTGACACCTGAAACCTTCATTTTGTTACATCATGTTGTCAGAAAAAAGGCCCTAGGCGACTAATTGATCGGCTCAAATGAGTACCCCTTCCGCAATGCTGGCTGGACACTCCGCCGTTTCAGCCGGAGTGTCCGTTTTCAAACCTTAATCATATTTGCCTTCTTCTTCAAAAACCTCTTTCCAGTCTACAATCAGTTTATCGAGGGCTTCCTTCGCGGTGCCCTTATTGCCCACGACGTAGTCATGAACGCGTTTTTGCATCGGCAGCATCAGTTCCACAAAAGTGGGCTCTTGCCAAAAATCCTTAACCTTGCCCATGGAGTCAAGAAATCCCTGGGCGTAGGGTTGCGATTTGGCAAACCCGGGGTCCATCAGGACAGCTTTATGACAGGAATATCCGCCCAAAGACCACCATTTCTTTTGAACTTCGGGTTGGGCAAACCATTTAATATACTGCAGCGCTAGATCCTTTTTGTCCGAATAGGCGACAACCGACATTCCCTGTCCGCCCAAAGTTGCACCGGAAGTCAGCTGGTCCGGGTTGGAAAAAAAGCCGGTTTTGCCGAAACCAACGTTTTCAGACTTGTTGATTCCCGGAAAAAAAGCATACCAGTTCATTTGCATGGCGACCTGTCCCGAATCATACGCATCCAAATCGGCGACCATATACGCATCGGAATGGCCCGGGGGCGTACAGCAGTCGTAAAGCTCTTTATAAAACTCCAATGCAGCAACCGCTTCTGGGCTGTTGACAAACCCTTCCATGTGGTATGGCTTTTTAGGATCTTCATATTGAAAACCCCAGGCGTACATCGCTGCCGTCACGCCCATGGTGATTCCTTCAGAACCTCTTTCCGTAAATATCGCAACCCCGTATCTTTTTTTGCCATCGACCGTGCGGCCTTGGAAAAATTTCGCAATATCCATTAATTGGGTCCAGGTTTTGGGTACATCCAGTTTATAACCGTATTTCTTCTTAAATTCTTCCTGAAGCTCCGGCTTGGAAAACCAGTCCTTGCGGTAAACCCAGGCATTCGCATCGCCAAAAGCAGGCAACGCATAATAATTGGGGGTTCCTTTAGGCCAGGTGGAATAGCCGTAAACCGTGGGGGCTAAAAAGTCATCCATGCTGATGCCTTCTTTATCAAAGAAATCATTCAACTTGACGTAATGCCCATAGACAGCACCACCGCCGATCCATTGGCTGTCGCCGATTAAGACATCGAAGGTTTTGCCGCCCTGGTTAAGTTCATTCAGCATCCGGTCGGCAAAATTAGTCCAGGGAACAAACTCGAAATTAACCTTAATGCCGGTTTGCTTGGTAAAGTCCTTGGACAGCTCAACCAATGCATTGGCCGGGTCCCAGGCCGCCCAGCCCAGAGTTATGGATTTGTCCTGGGCATAGGTTGTGCCGATAGCAACCAATGTGATCAAAATACCTACAAGTACACCGATTTTAAATCTTTTCATTTGGCTACCTCCTTTTAATAAAGGTTATGATGAATATATCGATCCCCCTCGTCACTGAATTTCAACCTCCTCGTCTCTAAATTAAAAATGTCTGAGCACCAACAAGTTTATTGCTAAGCTAAACCAAACGGCCTGTCAAGAGTGTTTTTCAATTAATTTCAAATCCCCCTCATGGTTTACCCGGCTTGGGTCATACTTTGCTGCCAACCAACTCGAACAGCTGGTGCGCATAGTCTCTGATCATCGATTCAATTTGCTGCTGCTGCGCAGAATCGGCCAGAACAGGTATTTCAATTGCCAGCGTTCGCCGCTCCTTATTCGGTTTCAACGTCTGCTTGACCACCCGGTACTGATAATTGGGGTGCGCGGCGGTGTAGGCTTTCAAAAAAGTTTCACATTCCTTGACCGTAAAGTGACATACATCGAATATAACATCTAAATGGCGGGCCGGGACCGGTATGGTATAGGAGGGATTGGTGATTTGGGTAACAAAGCTTTTATTTTTATTTAATTTCTCGGCGATTTTAATGCGCGCACCGGATGGCCGTTGATTGACATATTTCTGAAGTATTCTCTTATAGGCGACAATCAGTTCCTCCTTGCTTTGGTCTGAAGCCGGCTCCATAATGACTTTATTCACACAAGCCTCCATCTTCCATCAACGACTGCAACGCTTATTATATATACGCTTTTCCGGAAAGCTCAAGTTACCGAAAAAGACACCGGTAAAAGTGCAGTGGGAGCGGCTTTTTGCCGCGAGTTTAAATGACTAATATCACTTTGATTTGGTAAGACCCCTCTACTGGATACAAGTCGGTTTAGGTTTTTACTAAACTAAATCACACCAAAGCATAAGTCAACAGAGATCCACACAATTTGGTATCTTACCACAATATTGCAAGAAGGGTGGCAGTGGGCCTCTTTCAATCCGCCGCCCTTGCTTTTCAAAGTGAAGATCCGGGCCCCGAAGACCCAGCATTGGTTCACTTCAGAGGGGTGATGAAGGTGGCAGATATTGCCAGCAGGATTCAGGTTTCAGGTGTCGGGTGTTCCGCCGAAGGCGGACCGCCGGTCAAACAAACGCCCGGTTAAATCGAAAAAAGAAACTTTGCCAAATCGGCGAAGTATCACATAAACGCATCCGACGTTTCGTACTCGTACTCGTGCTCGTCCTCGTCCTCGAGGCTTTTGAACCGCATTCAGTATCGACGACGAGCACGATTTAAATTCCCTGATATGGGGTTAATATAGATCAAGTTTCATACGAGGTGTTAGCAACTGAAGTCGACCCGCCAGATGGAAGTCACCTGAGAATTGGACTTTCATTTACTGCTGGGGATTTTCTACCCAATCCGGGTTCAGGAGACTAGGGAATCGCTTTGTGCTGACACCTGACACCTCGTATGAAACTACATTGAAATGACGAATGTCGAATGTCGATTGACGAATGGTGGAATCGCTTCGCTCAATCAATTTAAAATGGACAGAATACCTTAAATCCAAAATCCGCATTCCAAAATCTAAAATTTGCTTTTGGAAGTTTCTGTTCTCCGATCAGACTGGCCGTTTTTGGGCCAGAGGCTGCCGCTCGTATGAAACTTCTGAGGAATGGATTCGATTTTATTTTTTTTAGACAGGATTTGCAGGATTGACTGGATTGTTTTCGCCTCCGGCGAGGAGCCCTTTCGGCCGGAGGCCGTTCTATCCCGATGATCCTGTTGACCTGCCCGCTCGTGCCTTTATGCATGGCCTAATTTTTGCTGGGCGGAGCCATATATGTCTATTTGTTTGGTAGGCAGATTGCTCTTGCATGGCAGGCGGGTCCTGTCCAATTTTCTTTTAAAGATGAGAATCCATTCCTATTTTTGCCGTATTTTAAATGTTTCTATTTTTGATCAAACTGGCCGCTTTTCAGGCCAGCGGCTGGCCTGACACCGGAAACCATTAATTGCTTGGACAGAGTGGCTAGCCGAATGCCTCTGACCTCGCCCAAAGGACCAGGTTTTCTGCGACAAAATAAAAAAGGCCTCAAAATTGAGACCCATTTATTCAATAATCACTTACGACTTGTCAATTGATTGGTGGGGTCCGACTCCGTTTACCTCCGTCCGGTGCACGGAGTCGGCGGATGTTTCTATCTCTTAGTCCCTTTGACTTTCTTTCGGCCCAGGACTCCCATCCCCATCAGGGCGGAGCCAAGGAGCAGAAGGGTTCCGGGCTCGGGTGTGGGAATGGCTCCCTTAGCATGAGCAGACGAGCCGTAGTCGCCCTGAATCGTTGTCGGAGCGAAGTTATCGGCCGCCGAATTGCCTCTTAAGGTTACGAATAGCTCGGCACCTGCAATCTCCGAATCTGAAACGTACCCATCTGCGCCGTTATCTGCGTCCGTGTCGGTCCAGAATGTAAAGGTTTCACCCGAATTAAAGACATTGCTTTCGGCATACTGGAAGTCGAGCGTTATGGTTTGGGCGTAGCGGCTACTACCAGGGATAAAATCGCCGAAGGTAAAACCTTGAAAACCGGTCAGATTGGGGTTATTCGGATCTTCGGCAGGTCCGGAGAAGCCGTCAAGATACGGCCCTTTTGTATCAAAGACCACATTGCCAGCGGAATTGCGGGTGTCGATCACCACTTCCACGATCAATGCACCACCCGTCCCGCCGGGACTTGAATTATTCCTAATCGTGAACTTATCCGGGCCACTAATGTCTTCGAAATCGCTGATTACATCCAAATTGATCAAAACAGCTTGTGAGGCTGCGGGAACAAACAAGGCCAGAATCAGCGCCGTGGCGATTATTATTGCGAATTTACTCATCTTCTTATCTCCTATGCCATTGCTCAAAGATCAATAGAAAAACTGCGCACGATCTTTAGTTTGCCACCCATGCCGAACCCGATGAGTTTTGGTGGACCCGTGTCTTTCTTTCTCCTGATCACGCGGAGTTCTGCTTTTTGCCAAAATACTAAAAGCTTGATTCTAAATTATCAGTGCAAAATTAATGCAAAAGATTCTGAAATTTTATTATAATTTCACGAGTCTTTTTTTATCAAAAATATTAATAAGTTATTAAAGGCGTTGGATTTATTCTAACTTCGACCTCACAATAATGTTACGAGAATGCCATAGTTATTGGGTAATTTAAGTAATAATTTCGTAGAATTTATGTAGTTATCTTCACAACAACACTTCACTCATAGTTCACTGATCCGGCCAATTCGGTAGGGCTTCGTTTAAAAGCGCCGCTAAGTTGTTGGAGCTTTTACGCTGATAAAAAGAATCAAATTTGCTGCTAAAGCCATATCGATGGGGCGTCGACCTGATTTGGTAGGCGGCGGACTGTTTCGCTCCGCAGGGGATTAGTCAGTGCTGAAATGGGGATCAAATCTGCGTTTAACTCTTGCTTTATAATATCAAAGGTCAAACATAGACTGACCCTCCAATTCACTCATGAAAGAATTGACATTCAACTATTACTCGGCTAATGAGGAAAGATTATGGCGGACAAGTAATCCCGCTCCAAGGCTTTAGATTTTCGAATTTGAATGAAATAGCTTGAAAAGGAGATCGAAATTGCGTGATCAATTAATTTCGGCAATGCACAACGCCATCGAGCATGTCGAGCAGTGGCCGAAAAAGGAAGTTCAGATATTTCACCACAACGACTCCGACGGGCTGACTTCCGGAGCGATTCTGACCCGAGCTTTTGAGCGGGCCGGCTTCAGAATCAGGCGCTATTGCCTGGAGAAGCCCTACCCGGCCCTGCTGAATAAAATCTATGAGCAAACGGGTGAAATCATCATTTTTGCCGACTTTGCCGGGCGCATCGCCCCGCTGCTGTCGGAACTAAACCAGGGGCGCAACCTGACCCTGATTCTGGATCACCATGTGGCGGAGGCATCCACCGACCCGCAAGTCCACAACCTGGACCCCGATCTGTTCGGCCTGAAGGGTGATCGGGACATCGCAGGGGCGGCCACTTGCTATTTGTTTGCCCACACCTGGAACGCGGCCAACCGGGACCTGGCCGTTCTGGCCGCGATCGGCGCCGTGGGAGATAAATTTTTCGTGGACGGCTGCCTGGTCAGTGAGAACCGCGATGTGACCCTGGAAGCCGTAGCTCAGGGCAAACTGGAAATCCGGCCCCGGCAATTCGGTGAACGCTATTATCTCAATACGGCCGACGGACGCCAGGTACCCTGCGATGAATTCGGCGCCTACCTGGACACCCTGGGAGCCGCCGGCTATTATCAGAACGGCCCGGACATGGGTATTAAAGTCTGTCTGGATGGTCCAACAGCCGCATCCGATAAAATGCTGGAAGAGCTCAAAGCGGTTCAGGCCAGCGCCTTCGAGCAGGAAATCCAGCGCATCAAAGCGGGGTCCCTCAAAAAGACCGAGCACATCCAATGGTTTCAGGTGGACAATCGTTTTCAGCCCATGGGCGTCAAAATGATCGGTGTTTTTTGCGACGCCATTAAAAATTCCGACTTCATCGATCCCAGGCGTTATGTGGCCGGCTATCAGATAATTCCCAATGAAATTCCCGGCATCGGTCCCCTGGCGATGAGTGATGTGAAAATTTCCATGCGGGTTTCGGCTTTAATGGAAGAAGAAATCCGGGGCGGCCGATCCATGGGGCTGAATATATTGCTGCCCGAAGCCACCGACAAACTCGGCGGTTTTTCAGACGCCTGCCACAGCCTGACCGCCGCCACCACTGTGGCGATCGGCAAGGAAGAGGCCTTGATAAATGAAATGGAAAAGGTATTGGAAGTCGGAAGTCGGAATGCGGAAGTCGGAAAGAAAAAAAGCTCATAGCTGATAGTTCATAGCTCATAGCTCATAGGTGATAGCTCATAGCTCTTGGCTCATAGTTCATAGCTGATAGTTCATAGCTCATAGCTCATAGGTGATAGCTCATAGCTCTTGGCTCATAGTTCATAGCTGATAGTTCATAGCTCATAGCTCATAGGTGAAAGGCCAAAGGTTAAAGGCTACAGTTAAGAAGCTTTACAGACAAAAATATTATTGTTTGATCCGCTATTGCCTTCACCTTCAAGCGAAGCGCTCTTCAAGTGAAACGATCCTCAAGCGAAGCGCTCTTTTCTCCGATCGGCTTGAGTTTGATAGATGTTGGAAGTGCAATATAATAATAAAAAATAACCAAAATACCATCTACAAAATAAAGGAGAAAAACCATGGGTTTGGGAACCGCTTTCGGAAAAACCATCCTGATCGGGGATCAGTTTGTTTTAAATGAGGTACCGGCCATTGTGTCTTCAATTCCCTTTGAGACCGAATGCATCGTCGAACGGCTGACAGATGGCGACGGGTGGATTTTGGAAGACAACCGCATCGAAGTGCCGGGCTATAGAGCCTGCGCATAAACTTAAAATTGATCAGAATAAATTACAAAATTGTAGGTCCAACATTTTAAATTTGGTCAATGTTCTTTGAAAAATTG
>Ga0209791_1000674_pt1 | contig 10830 bp, 7 predicted proteins | sample WorMetTyACAVOLI1_FD_187422 | JGI IMG/M metagenome (GOLD analysis project Ga0209791, IMG submission 187422) | Marine gutless worms symbiont microbial communities from Max Planck institute for Marine Microbiology, Germany - Olavius algarvensis... ... | reverse complement strand
GCCCCAGACCCCGCTGGGGGAGCTTACAGCGCTCCCCCAGACCCCCTAGCTGGATTTAAGGGGCCTACTTCTAAGGGAAGGGAGGGGAGGGAAGGAAAAGGAGGGAAGGGGGTGGGGGAGAGGAGTGGGATGGGATGGGAGGGAAGGAAAAGGAGGGAATGGTGGGAGGGAGGGGAAGGGGAAGGGAGGGGAGGGGAAAGGGGAGAGGACGTGGAGGGGCCCGGCAAGTGGTCTGCCCCGGGGCCCGTGCTGGCTCTCGGCGGGCCTGGGGGAAGGAGAAAAAGAGTGAGGGGAAGGGGAGGGCAATTAAGACCCCCCTCCTAAATGCGCTGGCTACCGGCCTGGTTCCGGACGTTCCGTCCCACAAGTCGCGCAGAAGTGTTGATATTTACGACCGTTATACACCAATCTTGCAGCCGCATTGAGCACTGACTGCAGATCACACAGTGTGTTGTAAGGGCGACGACGCAAATCAATGGAGAAAGCCAAAATTTGACCCCTCACCACGCTCAAACCCCATAGCGACAGTCATAAAAGTTGGCAGCGGTGATTATGTCGTGGACCCCTACACCTGTGCAAAAGTTCGTCACGATCCGCCCAGGGGTTTCGTTTCCGCGCATGCGTGACTTTGCGCACCAAAACGTGTTACTTTTTTCCGTTTTTCCGTTTTTTTGGGGTTTTTGCAACTCGCTACAGCCAAGGCCCCTAGATCGATTTTGATGCAAAATATGCCACAACACGCGGTTCCGTGCAAGGATGTGCTTTTGCGGGGTCGTGATCATAAAATCTAACATTTAGACCCCCATTTCCCCAAATTAGCGCCATTTTGGGGACCATTTTTGACGGGACTTAAAAAATTTTCGCCTAAAAATCGCTTAACAATGGGGATGCTCCCCTTAGAACACCTCTTAATCGTCATCGTAGACGCCTAAAAGTGGCATAGTGAATAGGCAAATAGGGGTCAAAAATTTCATACGAGTGGTAATTTTTGACCCCCTAACTAAGGGTCACGTGATGCAGCGCATGCGCAACCCCAAAATTGCCATGGTCCGTTACCTACAGCCAAATGGCCAACTTACGATATTGCAAGTATCTCTGAAAGTATAACACCGATCAACATGAAATTTCAGGACAATATTTGGACAACGAAAATGTGTCCGCTGATGCAGTATTGTGACATCATAACAAATCCAAGATGGCGGACGGCCGCCATTTTGAAGATCGCTAAATCACCATATCTCAGTGAACAAGAAGCCCAGCTAGTGCTGAGATGGCCGACCGTACGAGAGCAGTGTAGTGGTAGTTACCACTTTAACGGGGGCTAGTTCCCCCCTCAGTGGGGGGATTCGGACCTCCGTCTAACACATGGTCAGTGTTGTCAAGGGCAAGGTGTGTGCCAAAAATCATCCCGATCGCTTAAGCCGTTTGGCCACAATACACCAACGTTACAGACGGACGGACGGACGGACGGACGGATTTCCTTTAGCATAGGCCTGACCTAACGGTCGGCCAAAAATCATCTGATTTTGATAAAATTTGGTACACTAAAGCAGATATTGAACCCGATGACAGTCACGTGACCAAAAATTGAAATTTTTAAAATTCAAGATGTCGGCGACCGCCATCTTGAAAATCGCTTTTATGGCCATAACTCATCGACCAATTGTCCGATTTCAGCGAAATTTTGTATGAGGAAGCAAAACGGCATGTCGACGACAGCTACATCACGAAGACTGCAAATTTTTATAATCCAAGATGGCGGACAGCCGCCATTTTTAAAATCGTTAAATCGCCATATCTCAGTGAAAAATCGTCCGATTTTGATGAAATTTAGTACACTACATCAGATATTGAACCCGGTTACAGACACGTGACCAAAAATTGAAATTTTTAAAACTCAAGATGGCTGTTGTACATATGACGTAAACCAATTAAGAACAGTGGAGCGAATACCATATGAAGACACAAAGTACCACCATGTGGTCGACACTGTCAAACGCGGCAGATAGGTCGATCAGCGTAAGAGCTGCCAGATCGCCACGATCCAGTGCTTCGAGAATGTAACTGACCACTCGAAGTAGGCTACTGCAGTCTCAGTTGAGTGGTAGGCCGGTACGCTGACTGCATTTCAGGCAGCAGCTTGCACTCACAGAGATGTCGGATGAGTTAACGAGTAACGAGTCGCTCAAGAACCTTCGACAAAACACTAAGGCTTGATATCGGTCAGTATGACTTCTTATCAGACGGGTCCAGATCCGGCTGTCTGCAGCGCGATGCTATGCAAGCGCGGCCTATGTCGTCATGTGGTGTCTGTCTGTCCGTCTGTCCGTTTGTCTGACACGTTCGTACATTCTGTCAAAACGAATAAATATATCTTCAGAATTTTTTCACAACCGGGTAACCACGCCATTCTAGTTTTTCCTTACCAAACGGCACAGCAATATTCCGACGCCCCCCCCCCTTAACGAGGACGCCGAATTCAGGTGTGGTAGGCAGAAGTCGCGATTCTGAGCCAATATCTGAGTTTACTGCATGCTGTTGACGCTGCTACCAGCCAGGTGTTGTCAATACGACGTCGTCGGGCCACCGTCCTGCAAGTTGTGACACTTCGTTGGTGGTAAGCGGCGGTGTTTGTTGATGGCGGAAAAAAACGGCTAAATTTTTATGACAAGAAGTTTCAGCGTTACGCCAAAGACAACAGAACAGCATTTAATTGCAAGCAGCGATAAATCTGTGGCGTATGTAACTAACAATAAAGACTCTGTTCGACGTTTTGTACCATTGAAGCTAACTACTGACAGACATGAAGCATCGCGCGGCCTTTTTGCGACAGCAGAGCTACTTGTTTAGTAATGGAGTGATATATGCTGCCTTTAACTGCGTCGGAAACACTCCGGATGACAGCGACCTATTGAACAGTTCGGTGATGAATGGCTCCAGCACATCCGCATTGTCTTTGAGAAGATGCGTTGGCAGTGGGCCGGTGGCGCACTGCTTGGCAAGAAGCTTGCGAACAGCGTCGATGACGTCATCAACGCTGAGAGCGCAGAAGGATGACAAATCGCAGTCCGGTGGCTTTATATATATAAAGATACATATCCGACGTTAGGTGCACCGTGGGCAAATTCTGGTCATTAGGTGGACCGTGAGAAATATCCATATATTCGGCCTTAGGGAGACCGGTGTCTCCGTAGCGTTTTCGTCGGCAATATACCGATCTTAGGTCTACTTAATTTCGGTATATTATACCCCGGAAATGACTTTCGAAAATCCGACCTTAGGTGCACCGTTGGCAAATTCTGGTCATTAGGTGGACCGTGAGAAATATCCATATATTCGGCCTTAGGGAGACCGGTGTCTTCCTACTCATTTGTTGCCACAAGGCGAAAAAAGTTGTGTAAAAATGAAAACAGTTGAGCTACAAACAGAGTGTATGTTGCTATTCGAGTAGGCCGGTCCAACAACTTGAAGCTCGCTCCCTGCGCATCTTAGTTTTACAGTCAATAGCATTTCCTTATTTTGTTTCATGTCTCATCAAGTGAAGACATTTTTTGCCTTTGCTTAACTAGTCCATGGAGCGCGCCAGATGTTTTTAAAATAGCTTACGCTATAGAAATTCATTTTTAGTTGGTTATGTAAAAAAACTTAACAGTTTAAAAAGGTGTGTAAGGACGACAGTCATTATCTCGCAGAACTAAAACAGCAAAAATCAAAAAGGCTGATATTACTGTTGCAGCACATTGCCATAACGTCAATGTGCTCCTAAGTAATATCAGCCTTTTTGATTTTTGCTGTTTTAGTTCTGCGAGATAATGACTGTCGTCCTTACACACCTTTTTAAACTGTTAAGTTTTTTACATTAATATTTGCTGTTTTTTACTCGTTTATATTATCACATATAAGATACTGCGATAGCACTTTTGAAAACCTCATCAGGTTCAATATATGCTGTAGTACACCAAATTTTGTCAAAATCCAATAATATTTTCACTGAGATATGGTGATTTAACGGTTTTCAAAATGGCGGCCGTCCGCCATCTTGGATTTTAATAATTTGCAGTTTTTGTCATGTGGCCTTTGTCGGGATGCCATTGTGCTTCTTCACATAAAATTTCGCCGAAATCGGAAAATCGTCGATGAGTTATGGCCACAAAAGCGATTTTCAAGATGGCGACCACCGCCATCTTGAATTTTAAAAATTTGAATTTTTGGTCACGTGGCCGTCATCAGGTTCAATATCTAATGTAGTGTACCAAATTTCATCAAAATCGGACGATTTTTCACTGAGATATGGCGATTTTACTATTTACAAAATGGCGGCCGTCCGCCATCTTGGATTTTAAAATTTTGCAGTTTTTGTCATGTAGCCCTTGTTGACATGCCGTTCTGCTTCCCCGTACAAAATGTCGCTGAAATCGGACAATCGGTTGATGAGTTATGGCCAAAAAAGCGATTTTCAAGATGGCGGCCACCGCCATCTTGAATATTAAAAATTTCAATTATTGGTCACGAGACTGCAATCTGGTTCACCAATTGCTGTAGTGTGCCGAATTTTATCAAAATCAGACGATTTTTCACTGAGATATGGCAATTTTACGATTTTCAAAATGGCGGCCGTCAGCCATCTTGGATTTTAAAAATTTGCAGTTTTTGTCATGTAGCCCCTGTCGACATGCCATTCTGCTTCCTCATACAAAATTTCGCTGAAATCGGACAATCGGTTTATGAGTTACGGCCAAAAAAGCGATTTTCAAGATGGCGGCCACCGCCATCTTGGATTTTAAAAAATTCAATTTTTCGTCACGTGACTGTCATCGGGTTCAATATCTAATGTAGTGTACCAAATTTCATCAAAATCGGACAATTTTTTACTGAGATATGGCGATTTTACGATTTTCAAAATGGCGGTCGTCCGCCATCTTGGATTTTAAAATTTTGCAGTTTTTGTCATGTAGCCCTTGTTGACATGCCATTCTGCTTCCCCGTACAAAATGTCGCTGAAATCGGACAATCGGTTGATGAGTTATGGCCAAAAAAGCGATTTTCAAGATGGCGGCCACCGCCATCTTGAATATTAAAAATTTCAATTATTGGTCACGAGACTGCAATCTGGTTCACCAATTGCTGTAGTGTGCCGAATTTTATCAAAATCAGACGATTTTTCACTGAGATATGGCAATTTTACGATTTTCAAAATGGCGGCCGTCAGCCATCTTGGATTTTAAAAATTTGCAGTTTTTTTCATGTAGTCCTTGTCGGCATGCCGTTCTGCTTCCTCACACAAAATTTCGCTGAAATCTGACAATCGGTTGATGAGTTATGACCAAAAAAGCGATTTTTAAGATGGCGGCCGCCGCCATCTTGAATTTTAAAAATTTCAATTTTGGTCACGTGACTGTCATCGGGTTCAATATATGCTTTAGTGTACCAAATTTTATCAAAATCGGATGATTTTTCACTGAGTTATGTTGATTTAGCGATCTTCATAATAGCGGCCGTCCGCCATCTTGGATTTGTTATGACGTCATAATACTGCATGGCCGGACACATTTTCGTTGTCCAAATATTGTTCTAAAATTTCTTGACGATCGGTGTTGTAGTTTCAGAGATACTTGCAATGTCATATGACATCCTTGTGGCTGTACATAACGGACCATGGCAATTTTGGGGTCGCGCATGCGATGTATCACGTGACCCTTAGTCGGGGGTCCAAAATAACCACTCGTATGAAATTTTTGACCCCTATTTGCCTATTAACTATGCCACTTTTATGCGTCTACGATGACGATTAAGAGGTGTTCTAAGGTGAGCATCCCCATGGTTAAGCAATTTTTGGGCGAAAATTTTAGTTAAGTCCCGTCAAAAATGATCCCCAAAATGGCGCTAATTTGGGGAAATGGGGGTCTAAATGTTAGATTTTATGATCGCGACCCCGAAAAGGCACATCCTTGCGCGGAACCGCGTGTTCTGGCATATTTTGCATCAAAATCCATTAAAGGGCCTTGGCTGTAGCGAGTTGCAAGAACCCAAAAAAACGGGAAAAAACTAGCCGAGTAAACACTTTTGGTGCGCAAAGTCACGCATGCGCGGAAACGAAACCTTTGGGCGGATCGTGACGAACTTTTGCACAGATGTAGGGGTCCACGACGTAATCACCTCTGCCAACTTTTATGACCGTCGCTTATGGTGTTTGAGCGTGGTGGGGGGGTCAAATTTTGGGTTTCTCCATTGACTCGCGTCGTCGCCCTTACAACACTCTCGCACTACCGTGCGAGTGTGTGATTCAGTTATACGCTACATAGTGCAAACTCGATCATTAAGCACTAAAACAACCATCGACGCACAAGGACTTCACCACTTCTTCGATGAGAAGATATCCACAGTCCGCAAGTCCACCGCTCTGACGCTCCACCACCGTGCTTCGTTCCTGCGCCACCGGACTGCGATTTGTCATCCTTCTGCGCTCTCAGCGTTGATGACGTCATCGACGCTGTTCGCAAGCTTCTTGCCAAGCAGTGCGCCACCGGCCCACTGCCAACGCATCTTCTCAAAGACAATGCGGATGTGCTGGAGCCATTCATCACCGAACTGTTCAATAGGTCGCTGTCATCCGGAGTGTTTCCGACGCAGTTAAAGGCAGCATATATCACTCCATTACTAAACAAGTAGCTCTGCTGTCGCAAAAAGGCCGCGCGATGCTTCATGTCTGTCAGTAGTTAGCTTCAATGGTACAAAACGTCGAACAGAGTCTTTATTGTTAGTTACATACGCCACAGATTTATCGCTGCTTGCAATTAAATGCTGTTCTGTTGTCTTTGGCGTAACGCTGAAACTTCTTGTCATAAAAATTTAGCCGTTTTTTTCCGCCATCAACAAACACCGCCGCTTACCACCAACGAAGTGTCACAACTTGCCGGACGGTGGTCCGACGACGTCGTATTGACAACACCTGGCTGGTAGCAGCGTCAACAGCATGCAGTAAACTCAGATATTGGCTCAGAATCGAGACTTCTGCCTACCACACCTGAATTCGGCGCCCTCGTTAAGGGGGGGGGGAGGCGTCGGAATATTGCTGTGCCGTTTGGTAAGGAAAAAACTACACTGTGTTTCAAAAAAAGTTCACCCTTTTGCTTTTCGCAATAACTAAGTCAGATGTTGACCGATTTCAATAATATTTGGTGGGAATGTAGCTGAGTAAATTTGCAGCAAACTGGTGTATTCCTTTCATTACACGGTAAAACATATGCATGAATATTATACACAGTAAAACGGTAAAGTTTATTATGCAATTACGTCACACGGCGCAAGGGTTAACGACGCAACACAAACAAGCGAAGTATCCAAATATCAGCCAGCCTAAATTAGACAAGATCCAGTTGCAATGTTACAGCAGATGTTCGAAGTGACGGCCAAAATTCGATCATGGTCGCTGAAAGTGAAAACCATGCATGTTTACACGAAAGCGTCGTCTGCTACCAGGCAAAGCGGCGCACGTTTACACTGTGGCGGCGCACGCACGTTAGGTGCCCATCGAATTAAATAAGTAAGAGAAAAAAGGTAAAAATAATATTACGCCGTGACATTAACAAAGACCTGTCACGCCAGTAATATGATGCAAGACTTGGTAGAAGCAACTCATATTTCGATCAGAAAAGCTGTCTGAATCGCGATATTTCAATTGCTTCATTATTGAATTGGAAGAAAATTGAATCTCATTTTGAAACTTGAAGTAGCGACGCTCAACGAACAAATCTCACATTTGTTGCATAATAGTTTTGTCGCAAATTTTGTCAGGTACATTTCTGCCAAATATTATTTAAATCGGTTTCCATTTCACAGTGTTATCATGAAAGTCCTAGGGGTGAACTTTTTTTGAAACACAGTGTAGAATGGTGTGGTTACCCGGTTGTGAAAAAATTCTGAAGATATATTTATTCGTTTTGACAGAATGTACGAACGTGTCAGACAAATGGACAGACGGACAGACAGACACCACATGACGACATAGGCCGCGCTTGCATAGCATCGCGCTGCAGAAAGCCGGATCTGGACCCGTCTGATAAGAAATCATACTGACCGATATCAAGCCTCAGTGTTTTGTCGAAGGTTCTTGAGCGACTCGTTACTCGTTATTATCATCGACGGTTCGACGGATTGTCCGATTTTAGCGAAATTTTGCATGAGGAAGCAAAACAGCAGGTCGACAAGTGCAACATAACAAAAGCTGCACATTTTTAAATTCCAACATGGCGGACGGCCGCCATTTTGAAAATCGTTAAATTGCTATATCTCAGTGAAAAATCGTCCCATTTTGATGAAATTTGGTACACTGCATCAGATATTGAACCCGATTACAGTCACGTGACCAAAAATTACAATTTTTTAAATTCAACATGGCGACTGCCGCCATCTTGAAAATCGCTTTTTTGGCCATTACTCATTAACCGATTGTCCGATTTCAGCGAAATTTTGTATGAGAAAGCAGAACGGCATGCTGACAAGGGCTACGGGACAATAATGCAAATGTGTAAAATTCAAGATGGCGGACGCCGCCATTTTGAAAATCGTTAAATCGCCATATCTCAGTGATAAATTGTCCGATTTTGATGCAGTTTTGTACACTACATCAGATATTGAACCCGGTTACAGTCACGTCACCAAAAATTGAAATTTTTAGAGTTCAAGATGGCGGCGAGTCTGACCTGCAACCGACCTACATTGGCCTCAAATCGGCGTGGCTTCGCGCACAAGATCGCTCCAAATGCCGTTCAGTTGTGGAGACGGCTATGCTCACCACTGGGCGTGCCACCTGATGATGATGATGATGAAACGGTACAGCAATATTCCGACGCCCCCCCCCTTTAACGAGGGCGCCGAATTCAGGTGTGGTAGGCAGAAGTCTCGATTCTGAGCCAATATCTGAGTTTACTGCATGCTGTTGACGCTGCTACCAGCCAGGTGTTGTCAATACGACGTCGTCGGACCAACCACCGTCCTGCAAGTTGTGACACTTCGTTGGTAGTAAGCGGCGGAGTTTGTTGATGACAAAAAGTTTCAGCGTTACGCCAAAGACAACAGAACAGCATTTAATTGCAAGCAGCGATAAATCTGTGGCGTATGTAACTAACAATAGAGACTCTATTCGACGTTTTGTACTATTGAAGCTAACTACTGACAGACATGAAGCATCGCGTGGCCTCTTTGCGACAGCAGAGCTACTTGTTTAGTAATGGAGTGATATATGCTGCCTTTAACTGCGTCGGAAACACTCCGGATGACAGCGACCTATTTAACAGTTTGGTGATGAATGGCTCCAGCACATCCGTATTGTCTTTGAGAAGATGCGTTGGCAGTGGGCCGGTGTCGCACAGCTTGGCAAGAAGTAAGTAAGTAAGTAACAATGTACTGATTAAGGTGACACTATCACGTCAAAGACATTGCAGGGGCACCGTATAAAATTAAAAAGAAAGAAAGACAGAAAAGAAGAAAAAACAAAACAAGTGCGTCAGTAAAACTGACACAAACCCGCCATTCGCATTCCAAATAGCTTTTCCACGGAGCACAGATTTCGCAGGGTTTCTACAGGGAGGGTCAAAAAGTAGAGACCTACAGTCTGAAATTTCCGTTCGAATCGAATCTCGAATCGAATCGGCGGATAGTCGTTTACAGCTTCAGTGTTAAATTTTTGTCGATTGCCATATAGGACAGATGTGCGGATTCTTCAAAACTATTGCGCGATCGCTACTAGGCTACTATTGTGCATGCTCTAACTACAAGTACATGAATTAATTAAACTTAGTATAAATCCCAGTAGCAATGCCGAAACGATTGAAATTTGTCGTTGAACAGTGAGTGTTGTTTATGGTACGACGGCAAACGTGGCAGGCGAGGCGATTCGAAATTTTCGAATCGGCCCGTCACTTTCGAATCGAATCGAATCTGGACGTCCGATTCGAATTCGAATAGAATCTGGAAGCTTCGCATGTCCCGATCAAAAAGCTACATTCGCTGCTTGTAAGCCTCTATTTTTAGCGGTCACTGATATAGGGGACGTAAAGGCTAGAAATGGTCCGAAATTCAATTTTTTTTCGAACTTTTGGCCCATCCTTTGGAACCCCTTTGCCAAAGTGGATGGCTCTATGCCAGAATGTGCGCAGGTCTGTGCCCTACATATGCGACTGCAGTCCACCGCACTTGGCGACGCTAAGAAAAACAGAAACGGCAGACGGCTGAGTCCCTATAGGCGTAAGCCGCAAAACTGGTATTATGTCACTCACTTTTTGCCTCACCCTGTAGAACCCCGTGACCGATGGGTCCAAACACATGCGACAGTTGGATAGGGGACAGATAAAGCTTTTTTCGCTACGCTGCTTATATGCCTCTATTTTTAATAGTTTCTGAGATATATGGACGTAAATTCTCGAAATGGTGAAAAATTCGAAATTTTTTCGAACTTTTTGGCCCACCCTGTAGAAACGCCTTGGCCGATCTTGACGGTTCTACACCAGAATGTGCGCAGGTCTGTGCCGTACATATTGGACTACATTTGGCATCGCTGAGAAAAATAGAAATGGTAGCTGTCCTATGCACGAATGAGACCACCCCCCAATTTTTTGAGTTTTTAACTCCCCCTCCCCCCGCCCCCCAGGGGCCGATGGATCCCACAGGGGGAGGGGGCACGTCGGCAGACATTGTCCGTACACAAATAATATTTGGTGTGGATCCGTGCACGCGTTGCTGAGATATCGCTCAAAAACCGCCAAAATGCAAAAATTCCCCATTGACTCCCATAGTAACGAAAATTTCATTTGCCCCTTTTTCCGCCCGCCG
>Ga0209791_1000669_pt1 | contig 10921 bp, 9 predicted proteins | sample WorMetTyACAVOLI1_FD_187422 | JGI IMG/M metagenome (GOLD analysis project Ga0209791, IMG submission 187422) | Marine gutless worms symbiont microbial communities from Max Planck institute for Marine Microbiology, Germany - Olavius algarvensis... ... | reverse complement strand
ACCTTACGGCAACATTTGGCACGCTTCGTACGTAAGACGTTGTCTTTTTCCAAATGTATTAAAATGCATGAGATTTGTTTAAAGCTCTTCATACATCGATATAATACCGAATTATTGCCCATTGTCAGCTAGTTGTTATCCAGGATATCACTTCTAAACTACTCACTACCCACTTTTTTTCATCACACGAAGCCACAAAGTCACAAAGGGAGGCAGGGAGATGAAGGAGAACGACTCGGTAAACTCGTCGTCTCTACGCCAAAGAGAAAAGATGGAATCTCACGGGAACAGATACTTACCTTACAATCTTTACATCTTTCTTTACATCTTTCGCGGTTCCAATTACCGATCACAGGGTACGCGCGCTCTGTCCGTACCCACCCCTTCTGTTGCACAATTGTCCGATCGAACCGTCAGTGAGCCCGCGGACCGCGGGTGGAGAACCATGAACTATCCCACGATCGAGTCCTATGTCGGCAACACGCCCCTGGTACGCCTGCAACGGCTGCCGGGTGAGACGGACAACCGCATTCTCGTGAAGCTGGAGGGCAATAACCCGGCGGGATCCGTAAAGGACCGTCCGGCGGTGAACATGATCAGCCGCGCGGAGGAACGGGGCGAGATCGCGCCTGGGGATACCCTGATCGAGGCCACCAGCGGGAACACGGGGATTGCGCTGGCCATGGCGGCCGCCATCCGGGGCTACCGAATGATTCTGGTTATGCCCGAGACCGCGAGCCTGGAGCGGCGCGCGCTCATGCAAAGCTTCGGCGCCGAGCTCCTGCTGACGCCCCAGGCGGGCAGCATGGAGGCGGCCATCGACCTGGCGCGGCAAATGGAGGCCGAGGGGGAGGGCCGGATCCTGGATCAGTTCGCCAACCCCGACAACCCGCGCGCTCACTATGAGGGTACGGGACCGGAGATCTGGCGCGATACCCAGGGCGCCGTCACGCACTTCGTCAGCTCCATGGGCACCACGGGCACCATCATGGGCGCGGGGCGCTATTTCAAGGAGCGGAATCCCTCGATCCGGATCGTGGGCGTGCATCCCAAGGGCGACGCCCACATACCGGGTATCCGCCGCTGGCCCGAGGCGTATGTGCCCAAGATCTACGACCCGTCCGGGGTAGACCGCATCATCGAAGTCTCCCAGGACCAGGCGGAACGAACGACCCGTGAGCTGGCGGCGCGGGAGGGTATCTTCAGCGGCATCTCCTCGGGGGGCGCGGTCGCCGCGGCCCTCGAACTCAGCGCCGAGTGCAGCGACGCGGTCATCGTGGTCATCATCTGCGATCGGGGGGACCGTTACCTGTCCACCGGGGTTTTTTCGGCCTAGTACACTTGCGCACAAATACCGGAAACAAAAAACTACGAATCACGCGAATCGACGCGAATGGGATAGTTATACGCTTACGGGAGCCTTCGGTGCGATTGGTAGCCCGCGTAGATACTAGAGTTGTTCCTCTCGATAACTTTATGATATATAAGGATATTATTAGATTAGATAGGCCGGATTGAGAGCAAAAAGAACCGGTTCGTTAATGAATCAGTTCTTTTTGCTCTCAGTCGATTCATGAAATTTATAAATATCAGAGAGTTATCAACGGGAACAAGTCTATTGAAAACTCTTTGGTTGGTTTTATAAATGAACGTAATCGTTCAGACCAACCGTATTATTCCAGAAGAGAGGGCTAAAATCTAGAATCAGGTAGCGGGAAAAACGGGGGAAATCGGAATGATTGCCGATGAACCAATCTACTCGATCACTTCAAAAATCACCACTACCCGCTATCCTATTCTGAACCAGGGCCCCCGGCCCCTTGCCGCAAAACCCATCTCGACCTATAGACTTCACCCATGAAAAAACTGCTGAAATCCCTCGCCGTCCTGTTGTTGCTCCTGGTCGCCGCCCTGGCGCTGGTTGTCTTCGTGGTCGACCCCAACGACTACAAGGACGAGATTCAGGACAGATTCGCGGCGGCTACCGGTCACGAGCTGGTCATCTCGGGGCAACTGCGGCTTGCCCTACGGCCCAGGCCGGTCCTGGAGGTCACGCAGGCGTCCCTGCCCGGAGCCTTCGGTGAGCAAGGGCCGACCCTGGCCGACATCGGCCGGTTACGGCTTTATCCGCGTTTAGGGCCCCTGCTTACCGGACGTTTCGAGTTGGCCCTGGTTCGGGTGGAGGACCTGGACCTGCATTTGGTCCGTGACGAGCAGGGGCGTGAGAACTGGGCTGTCGATAAGGCCCCATCGGTGTCGATGGGGAGGGTCCGGGCCACGGGACCACGGGCCTCGGCGCCGGCGTCCTGGTCGCCGGTTTTGTCCACTGCCTGGGCCGCCGAGGCCCCTCCTGTAACCACCGGGCCCGTTGTCGACCAGGTCGAGGTCCTGGATGCCCAGGTCATCTGGGATGATCGCCGGTCCGGACGGCGACTGGCGTTCGATGGCCTGGAGATCCTGGCGGGCCCGATCGGACTCGACCGGCCCGTGACCTGGCGGGTGACGGGGGCAGTGCGTGCCGATGGCGGGAGCCGGCCCGCCGCGTTGCGCGCCGAAGGCGATCTCCTCCAGGTCGGCGCCGACCCGTGGCCGATGAGGCTGGAGCCGCTGAGGGTACGGCTCGAAGGGTTCGACCTGGGACCTGATCTTGCCGTGGATCTCCTGCTGCGCACCGGGGTGAATGCGAATCTCGATGCCGGCCGCTATCTGGCCGACCAGGCGGTCGTCGAGATCCGGGCCTCGGGTGCGGCCCTGTCCGCGGGCGAAATCGAGGCCAAGGTCGGTGCGCGCCTGGATCTGGACCTGACCGCCGAACGCCTGCGTATCACCAGCCTCTCGATCCGTTCCGGGACCCTCTCTGCGAACGGTGAAGTAGTGGGACAGGGGTTGCTGTCCGCCCCGACGTTCTCCGGTGATCTGAAGCTCGACGAGCTCGATCTGCGTGCCTGGCTGACGCAACAGGGCCTGACGTTGCCGCGGACGGCGGACGCGGAGACCTTCCGGCGCCTCGCCCTGGATGCGGATTGGCGCCTGAAGGAGGGACGATTTGCCGTGCCGGACCTGGTTCTGGGCCTGGATGAGACCAAGGTCACCGGAAAGGTCGAGCAGGTCTCGACCAGTCCCCAGGGTTACCGCTTCGACCTCGTAGCCGATCGCCTCGACCTGGACCGCTATCTGCCGCCGTCCGAACAGGGGTCGGCGCGGCCGGAGACCTCGCCGCGACCCGTGCCGGTGACCAAGGTCTCCACCACGCTCACACCCACGGGACCCGGCAAGGGGACGGTGCCGGTGTCCGCCGTCCCGGACAAGGCCCCGCCGACCCCGGCGGCGCCCGCCCCCGCACCAGCGCAACCCCCGGTCACCGCGGGGCCCATCGGCGGCCTGAACCTGGAAGGTCGCCTGCGCATCGATGAGCTCGTATTGTCTCGGCTCCGCTTCGGTGATACCGACCTGGGGATTCGGGTCGAGGATGGGAACCTGAGCATCGACGATCAGATCGGGCGTTTCTACGCGGGCAGGTTGGCGGGCAAACTCGGCCTGGACCTCCGGGGCGCCGAGCCCAAGGTCACAGTGACTCAACATGGGGAGGAGATCCAGCCCGGCCTCTTGCTCGCGGACCTGTCCTGGGGCGACCGATTGAGCGGGCACGGTGAGTTCACCGCCGACCTGGTCGCCACCGGCCGGGACATGGATGCGCTACGCCGAAGCCTCGCCGGCACCCTGTCTGTTCACATGCCGCAAGGGGCGATCAAAGACGTCAATCTGGAACGGATGGTCCGGGAAGCCCAGGCCCGATTGCAGGGTAAGGTCCCACCCCAGGACCTACCGAGGCATACCGACTTCAGGGACCTGCGCGCCGGCGCCAAGATCCGAAACGGGGTCCTCGATAACCGGGATTTGACCGCAACCGCGGACCATCTGCGCATCACCGGCGCCGGCGCCCTCGACCTGGTCCGGGAACAAATCGATTACCGCTTCCAACCCATGTTCGTCGAGCCGCCGCGAGGTTGCGGCATCAAGGAGTTGGAGGGGATCCCTATCCCTGTGCATCTGACCGGGCCCTTGGTTCAGCCCCGCTGGAACCTGGACCTGGGTAGCGTGCTGAGTGAGGTGGCCAAACGCAGGTTCGGCAAGCAGGGCGAGGATCTGTTGCAATCGCTGGAAGAACGCACCGGAATCGAGAAACTGGAGGAGGGCTTGAAGGACCTGGACCTGAAAGATCTGGACCTGAAGGGCCTGAAGGGTCTGTTCGGGCGCTGACAAGTAGGTTGGGCAAAGGCGCGTACCGCCTGGCCGACAATTGAAACGCCGATCTTTATCGCGCCGTGCCCAACGTCTCAGCTGGACCGAACAAGCCGATTGCCGATCTTGGCGACCTGGAAGGCGGCGAGCCGGGAGCCCGGTACGCTGGGAACGCCGGCATCCTGCCGGCCTTGGGCCGGCACGGAGGATCGAACAGGCAAGGAGAACTCCTGGAGCTACGGCGCTTTGTTGTGCGGACCAAATGCGGGCGAGACGCCCGCGCTCCCAGGAAGGAGGACGGTGCGATGGAGACGGACCAGGTAGCGGCCCCCCTGTTGGCCTGGTTCCGCCGGCATGGTCGCAAGGACCTACCCTGGCAACAGGACCCGAGCCCCTACCGGGTCTGGGTCTCGGAGATCATGCTCCAGCAGACCCGAGTCACCGTTGTTCTCCCCTACTTCGAGCGCTTTCTGGCCCGGTTTCCCACCGTAACGGACTTGGCCGCGGCGGACCGGGACCAGGTCCTGCACCTGTGGTCGGGCCTCGGCTACTATGCCCGGGCGCGCAACCTCCATCAGGCGGCGCGCCTGATCGTCACCGCCCACGGTGGATGCCTTCCGAACGACATCCGACAACTCCAGGCCCTTCCGGGCATCGGGTGTTCCACCGCCGGGGCGATTCTGTCCCTGTCCCGCAATCAGCGTCACCCGATCCTGGACGGCAACGCGAAGCGGGTCCTGGCCCGCTGTTTCGCGGTTCCCGGTTGGCCCGGTCGCGGCGCCGTGCTGCGCCGATTGTGGGAGCTGGCGGAGGCCTGCACCCCGCGGGCAGAAGTCCGCGCCTACAATCAGGCCATCATGGATCTCGGCGCCACCCTCTGCACCCGTCACGAGCCGGGCTGCGGTCGCTGTCCCCTCGCCCACGGCTGCCTGGCCCTGCGGGAAGGGCGGCCGACCGCCTTCCCGGAGCCGAAGCCGCGCAAGACCCTGCCGGTCCGTGGGTCACGACTGCTGGTAGTGCGTAATCCGGCGGGGGAGGTGCTGCTGGAGCGGCGGGCGCCGACCGGAATTTGGGGCGGGCTCTGGAGCCTACCCGAATGCGCCCCCGAGCAGGATGCCTCGGACTGGTGCCGGCAGCACCTCGGCATTGATCCGCGCCGGGTTGAAATGCTCCCGGTCCGCCGTCATACCTTCTCCCACTTTCTTCTGGACATCGAGCCGTTGCTGATCGAACTCCAATCCGAGTCCAAGGCGATCGCGGACGACGATCAGACGCTCTGGTGTAACCCGCGGCGGCCGAGCACCCTCGGCTTGGCCGCGCCCATTGCCCGTATCCTGCGGGAAATCAAGCATTCTTCCGACACCCTGAAGGGGAAATCCAAATGAGCCGAATGGTCCAATGCAGTAAGCTTCACCAGGAGGCAGAAGGCCTCGACCGCCAGCCCTACCCCGGCGACCTGGGCAAACGCATCTTCGAGAATATCTCCAAGCAGGCCTGGCAGGACTGGCTCGGCCAACAAACCGTACTCATCAACGAGTACCGCCTCAACCCCATGGATCCGAAGGCCCGTCGCTTTCTCGAAGAACAAATGGAGAAATTCTTCTTCGGCGAGGGCCTCGAACTGCCCGCGGACTATAAGCCACAGGGTTGATCCGGGCGCGACCCCTGCCCAGGCGCCCGTTGCCCCCACGAAGCCGTTGCCTGTCCAGGGTCCGGTTCCGTAAGTTATTGGCGTCACTGATGCTGTCGAGATGATGGACGAACAGGACAAACCTGCCATTGCGCAGCGGTTTCGCGGCTTCCTGCCGGTGGTGGTGGATGTGGAGACGGGAGGCTTCAACCCCCAGCGCCACCCGCTGTTGGAAATAGCCGCCAGCATCATCCATATGGACGACAATGGCCTGCTCCTCCCCGCCCCGACCCTATCCTGCCATGTGCTGCCCTTCGTCGGCTCCGAGATCGATCCGCGGGCACTGGCCTTCAACGGCATCGACCCGGATCATCCGTTCCGGGATGCGGTCCCGGAAAAAGACGCCCTCACCCGCATCCTCACCCCCATCCGCAAAGCCGTGAAATCATCCGGGTGTAACCGCGCGATCCTGGTCGGGCACAATGCCGGCTTCGACCTGGGTTTCATTAAGGCCGCCGTGGAGCGCACCGACTTCAAACGCAGCCCGTTCCACGCCTTCAGCGTCTTCGACACCGTATCCCTGGCGGGGCTTGCCTATGGGCAAACGGTTCTGGCCCGAGCCGCGCAAACGGCGGGCCTGGGCTGGAAAAGCAGCGAGGCGCACACGGCCATCTATGATGTGGAGCAGACGGCATGGCTGTTCTGCGGGATCGTCAACCGGTGGCGGGAGCTGGACCCGGAGCGCCCGTGGGAGCCGGCGAAAGGCGCGGAGAAAAATGAAAGATGATTGAACCGCGGAAAACGCAGAGGGCGCTGGTTCAGTTTAGTTAAAAAATATTTAAAATCAACAAGTTACAGTGCCCCGCGAAGATCGTGGATTCTGCTTCATTTTCAAGGTGTCAGCCTAAGAGGCTGTCTAGGAACCCCCTTGATTTATAAGGCCAGACGAAAATTAACTCTCTGTTTCCAAAGGTTTTAGCCAGAGAGAGTCTGCCTAAAAAGGCAGTCTCTAATATTTTCCGCGAAGCTGGAATTGAACGGAACCAGTGCCGGATTCCCCGACACAGAGAGTATGATCCGGTTGGCGCGGGACGTTGGGAGCTACCGGTTTTCGCGCTATCCTGGTGTTATATTGGTCCCATACGGATCCTCTCCGTACCCATCCCAGGCCACCATGTACCAGTTGCATCTGCTCAGCTACAACATCCAGGCGGGGATCCATACCCGTCAGTACAGCGAGTATGTGACCAAAAGCTGGAGGCATGTACTGCCGCACCGGGAGCACCTGTACAACTTGGGTCGCATCGCGTCCATGTTGGGCGAGTTCGATTTCGTCGGCCTGCAAGAGGTGGATGCCGGTAGTCTGCGTAGCGGTTTCGTCGATCAAACCGAGTATTTGGCCTCCCATGCCCGATTTCCCTATTGGTACAAACAGGTCAACCGAAATCTGGGAAGGATCGCGCAGCACAGCAACGGCGTTTTGAGTCGGGTACGTCCATTCGAGATAACCGGGTATAAGCTTCCCGGGCTTCCCGGACGGGGCGCCGTGGTGGTGGAGCTCGAAACCACCGACGAGTCGGTCCTAGCCGTCTGTATCCTCCACCTGGCCCTCGGGTGGAGGGCGCGTCGTCGCCAACTCGACTCGATTCGGGAGCTGGCCGCCCGCTACCCCTATTTGGTCCTGATGGGGGACTTCAATTGCGATTGTGATTCCCGTGCGCTCAAGGAGCTGGTGGCGGACACGGACCTGCGCGGACTCGATTGCGCACTCAAGACCTTTCCGAGTTGGTGCCCGCGGCGCAACCTGGATCACATTCTCGTCTCCGAGAATCTGCGCATCATCGGGGCACGGGTCCTCGACTACTCGGTTTCCGACCATTTGCCGGTGAGTATGAAAGTTGCGCTCCCCGAGGGTATCCAGCTGGCAACCTGAGCCTCGTCAGTCGTCCTGAAGATAAAAATGCCGCCATTCGCATCCGGTGGCGCCTTCGAGCAGGGCCATCAGGGTCGGCGTCGGCGTGGCTTCCCCGGGAAAGACCTCCTCGACCTGAATAAACAGGCGCCCGAATCCCGCCTGTCCCTTCCAATCGTAGTCCCAGGGCGGGCTCGCTTCGCCACAGGCCGGGCAAGCGATCTGCGCCGGTCCGGGGTGTTCCCGGCCGGGCACTGTCTCCTTCCAGTTCCGCAATGGACTGCGGCAATGGCGACACCGTGGCGGGCGGGTATTACGACCGCTCAGAAATACCGGCCGCGGGAAAGGGCCGGTGAACCGGATGTGGCAGAAAGGGGCATCGCCCCTGGGTAACAGCTCGATCCGAACCGAGCAGCCCGCGAAGGTTACCAATTGCAGAAAGCGCTCGCCCACGGCAAATGCGTCATTGCCGCCTTCCAGTGGGCCCCCCAGGAGGCCGGCCTCGGAGAGGACAGCCGTGAGGAGCGCCCGATCCGGGAGCAAAAATGGGTCTTGTGTTCTCAGCAGAAAGCGGCCGGTATGTGCGGACATGCTACGCGGAAGGGGTGATCGAATAATCCGACAAAACCGTCACCCTACCGGATGCGGATGGCATGGACCCTCAGGGTAACCGAATGATAACGCGAGACAGAAAGCAAAGGTAGTTGCCTCTGCTTTTTAGCGATTTATCATTCGGGAGCCCTGCGTTCTTCGCGTCTCCGGGGTTCAAAAGACAGGCAAACCAGCTGCTTTTTTCTCAAGTACATTGCATCAGCACCCGTTTGTCACAGAATGCAGGGTAGCTTGTACGGTTGGAGAAAATATCAACCTGTCCCTCCGGTCATTCCGCATTCGATGCTGATCGGTTCGCTCGCCCCCCCCGCAAAATACCGATTTCGAGAGCGTGGACAAAAACAAAGGTAAAAGATGATCGCTGACAGCGCCTTCGAGACGAAGCACACACAGCCTTGCGCGCTTCCCTTGACTCCCGGAGATAAAGTGGATAATCATGCCGGTATCGAAAACATGCAAACATGGCATACAATGATGACTGCTTTTCCAATCCTACTACTCGCCATCCTCGCGTCTCCTTGTACCTTTGCCGAACCGCCGTCGTCCGAGCAAATCCATACCTCCGACGACAAGAAGGAGCTGACGGCCGGGGGGCGTTATGATGCGCAAGATGTCGGCGTGGCCAAAGATCCCCAAAAGGCCATCGAGCTATTCTGCAAGTCCGCTCGTGAAGGCGATGTGGACGCCAAGTTCGAGCTCGGTCGGCTCTACGCCTTCGGGCCGGGGGTAAAACACGATTGGGGCCTCGCCGCCGCTTGGTACCGCGAGGCGGTCGAGGGCGGGCACCCCGAGGCGCAGGCAATGCTCGACATCCTCGGGGTAGAGGACCAGCGTGAAGCCTCCTGCCCACCGGCACCGGATACCCGGAAACCGGATACCAACCCCTCTGTCCCCGCCGGACCGCCGTCGTTCGAGCAAATCCATGCCTCCGACGACGAGAAGGAGCTGACGGCCTGGGGGCGTCGTTATGCACAGGGTTTCGGCGTGACCAAGGATCCCCAAAAGGCCATCGAGCTGTTCTGCAAGGCCGCTGGTGAAGGCGATGTGGACGCCAAGTTCGAGCTCGGTCAGCTCTACGCCTTCGGGCCGGGGGTAAAGCACGATTGGGGCCTCGCCGCCGCTTGGTACCGCGAGGCGGTCGCGGGCGGACACCCCGAGGCGCGGACAATGCTCGACATCCTCGGGGTAAAGGACCAGCGTGAAGCCTCCTGCTCACCGGTACCGGATACCCCCCCCTCTGCCCCTGCCGAACCTCCGTCGTTCGAGCAAATCCATGCCTCCGACGACGAGAAGGAGCTGACGGCCTGGGGGCGTCGTTATGCGCAGGGTTTCAGCGTGGCCAAGGATCCCCAAAAGGCCATCGAGCTGTTCTGCAAGTCCGCCGATAAAGGCGATGTGGACGCCAAGTTCGAGCTGGGTCAGCTTTACGCCTTCGGGTCGGGGGTAGAGCACGATTGGGGCCTCGCCGCTGCTTGGTACCGCGAGGCGGTCGCGGGCGGACACCCCGAGGCGCAGGCAATGCTCGACATCCTCGGGGTAAAGGACCAGCGTAAAGCCTCCTGCTCACCGGCATCGGATACCCGGAAACCGGATACCAGCCCCTCTGCCTCTGCCGAACCGCCGTCGTTCAGGCAAGTCCATGCCTCCGACGACAAGAACAAGCTGACGGACTGGGGGCGTCGTTATGCGCAGGGTATCGGCGGCGCGGCCAAAGATCCCCGGAGGGCCATCAAGCTGTTTTGCAAGTCCGCTCGTAAAGGCGATGTAGACGCCAAGTTCGAGCTGGGTCAGCTCTACGCCTTCGAGCCGGGGATAAGCGCGATTGGGACCTCGCCGCCGCTTGGTACCGCGAGGCGGCCGAGGGCGAGCATCCCAAGGCGCAGGCAATGCTCGACATCCTCGGGGTAAAGGACCAGCGTGAAGCCTCCTGTTCCCTCTATGTTCCCGACAAATCCTACTCCGCTTTCGAGAAGGTCGCCCGCATGGTGCAGGACATGGCACCGGAGTATGAGTTGGATCCCGACCTGGTGCTCGCACTCATCGAGAAGGAGTCCCGCTTCAAACCCAAGGCGCGTTCGCACAGGGGTGCCAAGGGCCTGATGCAGCTGATGTCGGGGACGGCCAAGGATTTCGGGGTCAAGGATGTGTGGGACCTGGAGCAAAACCTCAAGGGCGGCATGGCCTATCTGCGCTGGCTACTCGACCATCTCGAGGGAAAAGTCGAGCTTGCGCTGGCCGCTTACAATGCCGGTCTGGCGAACGTGAGGCGCCACGGGGGCATTCCTCCATTCCCGGAGACCCAGGCCTATGTCAAGTACATCCTCAAACGCATCGGTCGTGAGGTCGACGCATCGATCGTTTGGATAGGAAAGTCGAGCTTGCGCTGGCCGCTTTACAATAGACTTGTTCCCGTTGATAACTCTCTGATATTTATAAATTTCATGAATCGACTGAGAGCAAAAAGAACTGATTCATTAACGAACCGGTTCTTTTTGCTCTCAATCCGGCCTGTCTAATCTAATAAT
>Ga0209791_1000656_pt1 | contig 11023 bp, 2 predicted proteins | sample WorMetTyACAVOLI1_FD_187422 | JGI IMG/M metagenome (GOLD analysis project Ga0209791, IMG submission 187422) | Marine gutless worms symbiont microbial communities from Max Planck institute for Marine Microbiology, Germany - Olavius algarvensis... ... | reverse complement strand
GTACCAGATTGTACTCGTCAGCCACTAGTGAAGCAGTCCGGTGATAGTAAGACAGTAGATGAGTAGATGAAGGATGTAGATGAGTAGTGGTACCGGTTTCGTACCAGATTGTACTCGTCAGCCACTAGTGAAGCAGTCCGGTGATAGTAAGACAGTAGATGAGTAGATGAAGGATGTAGATGAGTAGTGGTACCGGTTTCGTACCAGATTGTACTCGTCAGCCACTAAAATTAAACACAATGTTTAGTTAATAACAGATATTTTAATATTTTTAAGGGAACGGGAAGGTAAAATGTAAAGTATGTTGGTAATTTAGATGATAATTTTGATAACGGGAATAAAATTTAGTATAAGATATCTGTTATTAAGTCCATCTAAGAATGTTATGACATATATATGTAAAATAAGTACCTTTGGAAGCAGTACTCAGTATTAAAATCAATGTTAACGTATTTTAATAATGAATTAATCAATCTAGGTGTCTTTTATAAGCCAGTAAAATGGTTCCAATATATTTGAATTATATCGGAATGTATTGATAAGAAGATTTCTATACTATTTATAACTGTTTTTGATAATAGAGTGACCTTTATATATGTTCTAAAGCATATTAGTCAGTTATTTAGTAAGTTTTAATGGTAAATATTAAGCTTTCATCACATTATTCAAATAAGCCTTAGCACGTGGGGGGCGTATCTGGCCCTAATTTATCTTATAACACCATTTATAGCTGTTTTAGATAATAAAATAACATTTTTGTATGTTCTAGAGTATATTAGAAAGTTATTTAGTAAGTTTTAATGTTAAAGATTGAGCTTTCATGACATATTTCGAATAAGCGTTAGCACGTGGGGGGCGTATCTGGCCCTACTTTATCTTATAAGACCATTTATAACTGTTTTAGATAATAAAATAACAGTTATATGTGTTCTAGAGTATATTAGTGAGTTATTTAGTAAGTTTTAATAATAAAAGTTTAAACTTACGTGACTTTATTGAAGAAGATATATCTCAGAACTACGGATGTAAACACTGAAAACCGGAAATATTAGATAATAGTGATGTTATAATATTTTGGTTTTGGATAAGAGAGTACTGTTTCCAATGGTTTCGATACGATATTCAATCGTTGCAACAGGATCAATACAGATACAAATGCGATACTCTACGGGTTAGGATTAGTAAAACTAAGAAAAACTTAGTTATGAGATCGCAAACTACAGCAACAACTATATCGTGAATGTTCAACACGTAATATATCACTCAATAGTCCATCGTAAATGTTCGACTTCGTAGTAACATCAGATGTCAGAAATCGCTTAAGAGTTCATAATTCAATAGTTCATATGTAACGTCTTAATAATATTATTTATATGTAATATCTTACATAAGCAATACTTAACTATTTCATAGTGTTAGTACAGTAATTAGGGTTTTTAAGGAATTAAAGTACATCAGATTTAAAGGGTAAAAATACCCAATTGAAGAAGGTTCCTTCGTGTGATTAGGGTTTAGTAAGCCCTGGTTAGGGCCAGTTTTCGATATAATTTAGACCTTTATGGACTATAATTATGTTATAGTGGGTAATAATTTAATCCATGAGGATATCTAGTATTTAGTGTTTTTATCCAAGAACTTTCTTTGTCTTTCCTATGAACGGTGTCAGAAATAGTTTCTATAGGTGTAACTTTAAGATCTTTAGATTCGTGCATTATTTCATTAAAGTGTATTCCTATGGCTGTTTTTTTATGAAGTTTAACATCTGATCTATGGTTATTAATTCTCTCTCGTAATGGTCTGTGACTTTCTCCTACATATTGCTTCTTACACTTAATACATGTTATTAAGTATATAGTGTCGAGAGAACCACAGTTCATGTTTTCTGTAATAGCAAATGTTTGTTGTGTTGTAGAACTGTGAAAGAAGGAACCGGTTTGTATTTGCGTACATAATTTACAACGTATTTTATTGCATTTATCTACACTATATGTAACATTGTTTTCACTAGCTAATTCTGCAAGGCATTGAATTAAATTTTCTGTACTGGTATTTGCTGTGGACGTGTTACTGTATTTGGCTCTAATAAGTATGTTGCTAAGGTTTTGACCTTTCTTAAATACTATTTTAGGAGTAGAATTACCGAAAGTGGTTTTAAATTCTTCATTATTAAGCACATATGTATTCCACAATTTATTAAGAACAGTATGAAGGTTTTGTTTGGTACATACGTATTCAGGTCTGTAAGTTAAGATTAGGGGTAGAAAAGCCCCACCTTTGGTAAAATTACTGAATTCTTCTTGTTTCTGTGTAATGGTTTTATATCTTAGACTATCTGTTCTTTTTATATTAAGAACTTTATAAATCTGTGACTTAGTTTCTAGTATTGGATAGCCTCTATCGGTGAATTTATGTAGTAATTTATCAAGTTCTTGACTAAGAATTTCATCATCTGTGATGATTCTTCTGTATCTTAGTGCCTGTGAATAAGGAATGGCTTTCATTATGTGTTTCGGATGAGAGCTGTAATATGATAGGTATTGTTTTTTATCAGTTGGTTTAATGTATAGAGTAGTTTTAAGTACATTATCGCTTATGTAAACGGTGGTGTCTAGAAAATTAACTTTATCTTTACTATATGTAAGTTCAAATTTAATGGTAGTATGGAAATTATTAAGTTTATCATAAAATTTTAGTAGTTCAGCTTCTTCTTTATACCATAGAAAGAACAAATCATCTATTAATCTTCCAATAAATGATGGTTTGTATCCATTATAGTTATCTAGAAACTTATTTAGTAATTTATACATGAATATATTAGCTATTCGAACAGAAGCTGGGGCTCCCATGGGTGTTCCGTACAGTTGACTATAGTATTCATTATTGAATTCTAGGGTACAATTAGAAAGCATGAGTTGTAACAATTGTTTTAAATATATGGTCTTGACTGGTAATACTTTAGTCTTATAAGCATGCCAGCGATGTAAAGTGTTTTCATAATGTTCACAGATAAATTCTATAGCTTCATCTTGTGGAATATTAGTATAGAGTGATACGACGTCCATAGTAACTAAGAATGTATCACTAGTGACGTTTTTGTGACATTCGATGACTTGTAAGAAGGCTGTAGTATCTTTGAATAGGAACGGAATTTCTGATTCAGCTACTAATAGTATTTCATGAATGAGTTGATTCATACGATAACACGGGCCGTTAATTTGTGACACTATAGGTCGTAAGGGGTTCCCTGATTTGTGAATTTTAGGTATCCCATAAAAAATGGGAGTTTTAATCTTATAACTAGTTAAGTTAATGTATTGTTTTTCGGTTAGACAATTATCATGTAATAACGTTTTAAGTAGTTTATCTACTTTACACTTAACTATTTGACTGTCATCTTCTGAAAGTGATTTATAGACATTTTCATCTCTCAACATAGTGTAAATCTTTTCTTCATATGTGTATCTATTCATGATGACAATACCACTATTTTTATCTGCTTTCTTAATAATAAGTTCTTTATTTTGTTTTAATTGTTTGAGTGCAGTTCTTTCATACTTAGTAAGGTTTTGAAATTTATGCTGTTGTTTATACAGTATATAAATTTCTTGTTTTAGTTCTCTACATAGTTCTGTAATGTCTTTGTTCAGTTTATGTGGCCAATAATTGGGGTTTTCTTCAAATGCTAAACGTGTATTGTCTATTTCATCTTCACTTTCTTCTTCTTTATCTCTGAAAAAATGAAAAAGCTGTAATTTTCGTTCAAAACGTATCATATCTTGATCTAGTTGTGTATAAGAGAAATACTTAGTATATGGAATGTAATTAAGTCCTTTATTTAATACTGCAATCTGATATTTAGTTAGAACAGTATCAGACAGGTTCGTGATTACACTCTTTTCTATAATCTTATCAAATTTCTTTATCTGATTTCTTTTATTTCGTTTATTATGGGCATTACCTCGTTGTAGACGTCGACGAGGTTTGTTGTGTTTAGTGTGCTTTGTACTTCTATGTTTCTTTCTTTTATTCTTATAAGAAGGTGGTGAAGAAGAAGACCGTTCTGTGTAGTTGCCGGTCTTATTAATTAGTTTAAACGATGTGTTTCTGCACGCGGATAATAATTTTGATGCCGTCTTGTCTCTCGTCTGTCCAGGGTTTCTTCTATGGTGGGGTACTCCTCATGATAGTTAGAGTTTCTTCTAGAGAATATTTCGTCTGTGTAATCTGAAAGGTCACTGTCGTCATGTTTTCTTTGATTTTGTCGGTAGTAAGTTTTCGTGCGGTATGAAGGGATTCGGTTTCTGTTTTGTCTGTATCGATCTTCAGGAACTTGATCATTATAGTATCTTCCTCTGTGTCGATCTTCAGCAACTCGATCATCATAGTATCTTCCTTTCTGTGATCGTGTGTCGGTAGTTGGACGGTTTCTTTTTGTACGGTCTTGGTATCTGTTATATTGTGTTTCCGAAGGTCTGTCATTTCTTCTAGGTTGTGTGTATTCAGTATGTGGTCGTCTGTCTGTATGTATGTATGTTTCTCGTTGCTCGTCGTGGATTTGTCTTTTCCTGTTAGTTCTGAAATCGGTTCTAGCGTTGTCTTTATTACTACGTTTAACTGTACGCCACGCTTTAGCAAGGATTGAGCGTGGAGTGTTTCGTGTGAGTCCTTCTGCAGTCATTAAGTGTTTCATACACGAATCAATTGTCATGTTGTACATTTGAGCGTTAACATTTTCTGTAGTGCCTTTCAATTTCTTATTTAGTTCCTGTATGAAATGGCCTGGAAGTCTGTTTGGAATAAAGTCTGCATTAGTTCTGATCAAATAGTCTGTTTGTCCTTCTTTAATTTTCTTTGTCATGTTGACACATTTGGAGCCGAAAACATAGAACTGAGTTAGTTCTTTTCTAACTGTTCTGAAAAGGTTAAGTTCTGTTTCATTTCTGCAGTCTTCTTTTAGTGTAGTTTCTTCAAATGAACGTTGAATGTCATTTAGTGACCTGATTTGTTCTTTGTATAAGCGTTCAAGATTGTCTGCCTTTGCTGTATTGAAGCTACATGTGTCTTGTGTTGTCGTGTTTGATGTAGTTGTTGTCATGTTTGATGTAGATGTTGTCTTGTTTGATGTAGATGTTTGTTCTGTATTCTGTGTTGAGCCTATGTTAACTTGGGTAAGGAAATTCATTAAATTGTCTCGTGTCGTTCTAGTGATTACCAAAATGATTGGTGCTGCCCAGTCTTCCACATCTGTCTGTGCTACTTGTGGACTTGGTACAGAATTGGCAGTAAACACATCGTTAATGTTAGTAGTAGTGTATGCGATAGGGGGTTCCATTTCGTCTTCACTGGAATTATGTACTTCTGCTTGTGTAACTATTGTAGTGTGTTCAACATTGTCATTACGTTGGCTTTTGGGTTGGCTGCTAAGGTCATCGCCTGACCGTTTACCAGACGTAGACATGATACACAACAACAATAATATATCATAAGTACAATAGTAATATCAGATGGACCTAGTGAAGCAGTCCGGTGATAGTAAGACAGTAGATGAGTAGATGAAGGATGTAGATGAGTAGTGGTACCGGTTTCGTACCAGATTGTACTCGTCAGCCACTAAAATTAAACACAATGTTTAGTTAATAACAGATATTTTAATATTTTTAAGGGAACGGGAAGGTAAAATGTAAAGTATGTTGGTAATTTAGATGATAATTTTGATAACGGGAATAAAATTTAGTATAAGATATCTGTTATTAAGTCCATCTAAGAATGTTATGACATATATATGTAAAATAAGTACCTTTGGAAGCAGTACTCAGTATTAAAATCAATGTTAACGTATTTTAATAATGAATTAATCAATCTAGGTGTCTTTTATAAGCCAGTAAAATGGTTCCAATATATTTGAATTATATCGGAATGTATTGATAAGAAGATTTCTATACTATTTATAACTGTTTTTGATAATAGAGTGACCTTTATATATGTTCTAAAGCATATTAGTCAGTTATTTAGTAAGTTTTAATGGTAAATATTAAGCTTTCATCACATTATTCAAATAAGCCTTAGCACGTGGGGGGCGTATCTGGCCCTAATTTATCTTATAACACCATTTATAGCTGTTTTAGATAATAAAATAACATTTTTGTATGTTCTAGAGTATATTAGAAAGTTATTTAGTAAGTTTTAATGTTAAAGATTGAGCTTTCATGACATATTTCGAATAAGCGTTAGCACGTGGGGGGCGTATCTGGCCCTACTTTATCTTATAAGACCATTTATAACTGTTTTAGATAATAAAATAACAGTTATATGTGTTCTAGAGTATATTAGTGAGTTATTTAGTAAGTTTTAATAATAAAAGTTTAAACTTACGTGACTTTATTGAAGAAGATATATCTCAGAACTACGGATGTAAACACTGAAAACCGGAAATATTAGATAATAGTGATGTTATAATATTTTGGTTTTGGATAAGAGAGTACTGTTTCCAATGGTTTCGATACGATATTCAATCGTTGCAACAGGATCAATACAGATACAAATGCGATACTCTACGGGTTAGGATTAGTAAAACTAAGAAAAACTTAGTTATGAGATCGCAAACTACAGCAACAACTATATCGTGAATGTTCAACACGTAATATATCACTCAATAGTCCATCGTAAATGTTCGACTTCGTAGTAACATCAGATGTCAGAAATCGCTTAAGAGTTCATAATTCAATAGTTCATATGTAACGTCTTAATAATATTATTTATATGTAATATCTTACATAAGCAATACTTAACTATTTCATAGTGTTAGTACAGTAATTAGGGTTTTTAAGGAATTAAAGTACATCAGATTTAAAGGGTAAAAATACCCAATTGAAGAAGGTTCCTTCGTGTGATTAGGGTTTAGTAAGCCCTGGTTAGGGCCAGTTTTCGATATAATTTAGACCTTTATGGACTATAATTATGTTATAGTGGGTAATAATTTAATCCATGAGGATATCTAGTATTTAGTGTTTTTATCCAAGAACTTTCTTTGTCTTTCCTATGAACGGTGTCAGAAATAGTTTCTATAGGTGTAACTTTAAGATCTTTAGATTCGTGCATTATTTCATTAAAGTGTATTCCTATGGCTGTTTTTTTATGAAGTTTAACATCTGATCTATGGTTATTAATTCTCTCTCGTAATGGTCTGTGACTTTCTCCTACATATTGCTTCTTACACTTAATACATGTTATTAAGTATATAGTGTCGAGAGAACCACAGTTCATGTTTTCTGTAATAGCAAATGTTTGTTGTGTTGTAGAACTGTGAAAGAAGGAACCGGTTTGTATTTGCGTACATAATTTACAACGTATTTTATTGCATTTATCTACACTATATGTAACATTGTTTTCACTAGCTAATTCTGCAAGGCATTGAATTAAATTTTCTGTACTGGTATTTGCTGTGGACGTGTTACTGTATTTGGCTCTAATAAGTATGTTGCTAAGGTTTTGACCTTTCTTAAATACTATTTTAGGAGTAGAATTACCGAAAGTGGTTTTAAATTCTTCATTATTAAGCACATATGTATTCCACAATTTATTAAGAACAGTATGAAGGTTTTGTTTGGTACATACGTATTCAGGTCTGTAAGTTAAGATTAGGGGTAGAAAAGCCCCACCTTTGGTAAAATTACTGAATTCTTCTTGTTTCTGTGTAATGGTTTTATATCTTAGACTATCTGTTCTTTTTATATTAAGAACTTTATAAATCTGTGACTTAGTTTCTAGTATTGGATAGCCTCTATCGGTGAATTTATGTAGTAATTTATCAAGTTCTTGACTAAGAATTTCATCATCTGTGATGATTCTTCTGTATCTTAGTGCCTGTGAATAAGGAATGGCTTTCATTATGTGTTTCGGATGAGAGCTGTAATATGATAGGTATTGTTTTTTATCAGTTGGTTTAATGTATAGAGTAGTTTTAAGTACATTATCGCTTATGTAAACGGTGGTGTCTAGAAAATTAACTTTATCTTTACTATATGTAAGTTCAAATTTAATGGTAGTATGGAAATTATTAAGTTTATCATAAAATTTTAGTAGTTCAGCTTCTTCTTTATACCATAGAAAGAACAAATCATCTATTAATCTTCCAATAAATGATGGTTTGTATCCATTATAGTTATCTAGAAACTTATTTAGTAATTTATACATGAATATATTAGCTATTCGAACAGAAGCTGGGGCTCCCATGGGTGTTCCGTACAGTTGACTATAGTATTCATTATTGAATTCTAGGGTACAATTAGAAAGCATGAGTTGTAACAATTGTTTTAAATATATGGTCTTGACTGGTAATACTTTAGTCTTATAAGCATGCCAGCGATGTAAAGTGTTTTCATAATGTTCACAGATAAATTCTATAGCTTCATCTTGTGGAATATTAGTATAGAGTGATACGACGTCCATAGTAACTAAGAATGTATCACTAGTGACGTTTTTGTGACATTCGATGACTTGTAAGAAGGCTGTAGTATCTTTGAATAGGAACGGAATTTCTGATTCAGCTACTAATAGTATTTCATGAATGAGTTGATTCATACGATAACACGGGCCGTTAATTTGTGACACTATAGGTCGTAAGGGGTTCCCTGATTTGTGAATTTTAGGTATCCCATAAAAAATGGGAGTTTTAATCTTATAACTAGTTAAGTTAATGTATTGTTTTTCGGTTAGACAATTATCATGTAATAACGTTTTAAGTAGTTTATCTACTTTACACTTAACTATTTGACTGTCATCTTCTGAAAGTGATTTATAGACATTTTCATCTCTCAACATAGTGTAAATCTTTTCTTCATATGTGTATCTATTCATGATGACAATACCACTATTTTTATCTGCTTTCTTAATAATAAGTTCTTTATTTTGTTTTAATTGTTTGAGTGCAGTTCTTTCATACTTAGTAAGGTTTTGAAATTTATGCTGTTGTTTATACAGTATATAAATTTCTTGTTTTAGTTCTCTACATAGTTCTGTAATGTCTTTGTTCAGTTTATGTGGCCAATAATTGGGGTTTTCTTCAAATGCTAAACGTGTATTGTCTATTTCATCTTCACTTTCTTCTTCTTTATCTCTGAAAAAATGAAAAAGCTGTAATTTTCGTTCAAAACGTATCATATCTTGATCTAGTTGTGTATAAGAGAAATACTTAGTATATGGAATGTAATTAAGTCCTTTATTTAATACTGCAATCTGATATTTAGTTAGAACAGTATCAGACAGGTTCGTGATTACACTCTTTTCTATAATCTTATCAAATTTCTTTATCTGATTTCTTTTATTTCGTTTATTATGGGCATTACCTCGTTGTAGACGTCGACGAGGTTTGTTGTGTTTAGTGTGCTTTGTACTTCTATGTTTCTTTCTTTTATTCTTATAAGAAGGTGGTGAAGAAGAAGACCGTTCTGTGTAGTTGCCGGTCTTATTAATTAGTTTAAACGATGTGTTTCTGCACGCGGATAATAATTTTGATGCCGTCTTGTCTCTCGTCTGTCCAGGGTTTCTTCTATGGTGGGGTACTCCTCATGATAGTTAGAGTTTCTTCTAGAGAATATTTCGTCTGTGTAATCTGAAAGGTCACTGTCGTCATGTTTTCTTTGATTTTGTCGGTAGTAAGTTTTCGTGCGGTATGAAGGGATTCGGTTTCTGTTTTGTCTGTATCGATCTTCAGGAACTTGATCATTATAGTATCTTCCTCTGTGTCGATCTTCAGCAACTCGATCATCATAGTATCTTCCTTTCTGTGATCGTGTGTCGGTAGTTGGACGGTTTCTTTTTGTACGGTCTTGGTATCTGTTATATTGTGTTTCCGAAGGTCTGTCATTTCTTCTAGGTTGTGTGTATTCAGTATGTGGTCGTCTGTCTGTATGTATGTATGTTTCTCGTTGCTCGTCGTGGATTTGTCTTTTCCTGTTAGTTCTGAAATCGGTTCTAGCGTTGTCTTTATTACTACGTTTAACTGTACGCCACGCTTTAGCAAGGATTGAGCGTGGAGTGTTTCGTGTGAGTCCTTCTGCAGTCATTAAGTGTTTCATACACGAATCAATTGTCATGTTGTACATTTGAGCGTTAACATTTTCTGTAGTGCCTTTCAATTTCTTATTTAGTTCCTGTATGAAATGGCCTGGAAGTCTGTTTGGAATAAAGTCTGCATTAGTTCTGATCAAATAGTCTGTTTGTCCTTCTTTAATTTTCTTTGTCATGTTGACACATTTGGAGCCGAAAACATAGAACTGAGTTAGTTCTTTTCTAACTGTTCTGAAAAGGTTAAGTTCTGTTTCATTTCTGCAGTCTTCTTTTAGTGTAGTTTCTTCAAATGAACGTTGAATGTCATTTAGTGACCTGATTTGTTCTTTGTATAAGCGTTCAAGATTGTCTGCCTTTGCTGTATTGAAGCTACATGTGTCTTGTGTTGTCGTGTTTGATGTAGTTGTTGTCATGTTTGATGTAGATGTTGTCTTGTTTGATGTAGATGTTTGTTCTGTATTCTGTGTTGAGCCTATGTTAACTTGGGTAAGGAAATTCATTAAATTGTCTCGTGTCGTTCTAGTGATTACCAAAATGATTGGTGCTGCCCAGTCTTCCACATCTGTCTGTGCTACTTGTGGACTTGGTACAGAATTGGCAGTAAACACATCGTTAATGTTAGTAGTAGTGTATGCGATAGGGGGTTCCATTTCGTCTTCACTGGAATTATGTACTTCTGCTTGTGTAACTATTGTAGTGTGTTCAACATTGTCATTACGTTGGCTTTTGGGTTGGCTGCTAAGGTCATCGCCTGACCGTTTACCAGACGTAGACATGATACACAACAACAATAATATATCATAAGTACAATAGTAATGTCAGATGGACCTAGTGAAGCAGTCCGGTGATAGTAAGACAGTAGATGAGTAGATGAAGGATGTAGATGAGTAGTGGTACCGGTTTCGTACCAGATTGTACTCGTCAGCCACTAGTGAAGCAGTCCGGTGATAGTAAG
>Ga0209791_1000646_pt1 | contig 11196 bp, 8 predicted proteins | sample WorMetTyACAVOLI1_FD_187422 | JGI IMG/M metagenome (GOLD analysis project Ga0209791, IMG submission 187422) | Marine gutless worms symbiont microbial communities from Max Planck institute for Marine Microbiology, Germany - Olavius algarvensis... ... | reverse complement strand
AAAAATGGTGCTTTTCCTTGCTTCCGACCAAAGCAGCTACTCGACTGGAAGCATCTTTATGGCGGACGGCGGAATGAACACTTGATAGGCGGTGCGACCGGAAAACTGGGGATCAAATCCACGCCCCTGTATACCAGTATCCGCGAATTAGGGATTCGCATTCTGAACGGGTTATGAATTCATGATATCGTCAATCACTTTTTGGCGGATCTGTCCCTATTAGAAATGTTATATCAGCTGTAGAAAATTGGAACTGGATTGAGTTTAAATATTAAGGGCTAGCTACTTTTCATCTTGGCGCCGCGCAGGGTGTGGCGTTTCTGAGCCGACAGCACGGCCTTGCGCATGCGCACGGATTGGGGGGTGACCTCCAGCAGTTCGTCTTCACGGATAAAGCTGATGGCCTGTTCCAATGTGAACGGTTTGATGGGTGACAGGATGACGTTATCGTCTTTGCCGGAGGCCCGCATGTTGGTCAGTTTTTTTTCCTTGCTGGGGTTGACGTCGATATCCTGGCTGCGATTGTGTTCGCCGGCAATCATGCCCTCATAAAACGGATCACCCGGCAACAAAAAGAGCCGTCCACGGGGCTCCAGGTTAAACAAGGCATAGGCCACAGCCTTTCCGGTCCGGTCGGCCACAATCGAGCCGGTAAACCGGCTGGGACACTCTCCCCGGAATTGATTGTAGCCGTCGAATAAGGAATACATGATACCGGTACCCCGGGTATCGGTCAGAAACTCATCGCGGTATCCGATCAGCGTGCGGGCCGGCACCGAAAACTCAATACGTACCCGTCCCTTGCCGTTGTTGATCAGGTTGGTCATCTTGCCCTTGCGTAAAGACAGTTTTTCCGTCACCACTCCCAGAAAGCGTTCTTTGCAGTCAACCAGCAGGCGCTCCATGGGTTCTTGTTTTTGACCGTTTTCATAACGAAAAATTACCCGGGGCCTACCAACGCAAAATTCATATCCTTCCCGGCGCATGGTCTCAATCAGGATGGCCAGTTGAAACTCCCCCCGGCCCTTGACCAGGACGCTGTCCCGCTCTTCAGTGTCGGCCACTTCAATGGCCACATTGACCAGGGTCTCTTTTTGCAGACGCTTCCGAATGCGACTGAACTGGATAATTTTTCCTTCCCGGCCCCCAAATGGCGAGTTATTGAAGCTAAACTTCATGGACACTGTCGGTTCATCCACACTAATGCGCGGCAGTACCAGCGGCGCCTGCTGATTGCAGATCGTATCGCCGATCTTGACATCGTCAATGCCGGCCAGCACGACGATATCCCCGGACTGCACCTCGTCTGCGTCCTTTAGCTGCATGCCATCATAAACCTGGAGTTTCGTAACTTTGAGCGGTAAGCTGCGTCCGTTTTCGCCCAGGCACACCAGGTTGTCATTCGACCGGGCCGTTCCGTTTGAAATTCTTCCGACGACCAGGCGGCCCAGATAATCCGAGTAGCCCAGATCCGAAACGAGCATCTGAAACGGCGCACTGCGATCATAAGTCGGTCCGGGGATCACCTCAATGATGGTATCGAAAAGCACATGCAGGTTCCGGCCCTGCTCTTCCAGAGTTTTTGCGGCGATTCCATCCCGGCCGACGGCATAGAGCAGGGGGAATTCAAGCTGCTCTTCGGTGGCATTCAGATCGATCAACAGGTCGTAAATCTCATCGAGGACCGCTTCCGGCCTGGCATCTTTGCGGTCGATTTTATTGATGACCACCACAATCTTAAGGCCGGCTTCCAGGGCCTTTTTAAGAACGAACCGGGTTTGGGGCAACGGGCCTTCCGAGGCATCCACCAGCAGGATGGCACCGTCGGCCATGGACAGGGCCCGCTCCACTTCACCGCCAAAATCCGCGTGGCCGGGCGTGTCGATAATATTGATTCTGACTCCATCCCACAGGACCGAGCAATTTTTGGCTGCAATGGTAATGCCACGCTCTTTTTCCAGGTCGAGGGTGTCCATCAGCCGTTCGTCGACCTCCTGGTCAGCCCTGAACAGACCGCTTTGCCGGAACATGGCATCCACCAGCGTGGTTTTGCCGTGGTCAACATGGGCGATGATGGCAATGTTTCTCAAATTTTCATTTGTCACTAATTTCGGCACGTAAATATTTCCTCAACTGCTTTTATTTCCGGACAAACCGGAAGGAGCAATATAACCATCAGCGTCCGAATTACAAGAATTTTTATTACTTTATTGCTCTTGTTCATCTCACATTTTCCTGTTATGAGCAATGAACCATCAAATCAAATCCGGTCTCACTTTCATCTGGTTGCGGGGTCAACTGCCACCCCGTGCCTACCACGGGATGACTTGGATTACTTCGTTCCAAACTGAGAAAGGCAAAAGCACGTCAGTGCGTTATCCTTGGCCTTGCAATCCCGCCGCGGCAGGATTTGTGTGGCCAGAATCAACAACTCAGTCAAGACTGCATGTTTATGGTATTCTCGGAACCACCCAATGCCTGAGGAATTACAACAACGACTAATAATATTTACCCGCTATCCGGAACCCGGTACTACCAAAACCCGCATGATACCGGAGCTGGGGGCAGAGGGTGCTGCCGAACTCCAGCGTCAAATGACCGAACATATCAGGTCAAGGGTAGACGAACTGCGCGAATTACACCAGTTAACGGCCGAAGTCCGCTATGAGGGCGGCAGCGAAAAGCTAATGACGGAATGGCTCGGGCCCGGGTTCTCATATTGTCACCAGGGCAGCGGTGACATCGGCCTTCGGATGGGGCGCGCACTGCAGGACGCCTTTGGGCAGGGATGCGAAACCGTGGTGATTATCGGATCCGATATCCCGGATATCAGCACAGATATCATGCAAAAAGCGTTTGAGGCACTAAGTCAAAATGATCTGGTTCTAGGACCAGCAGGTGATGGGGGCTATTATCTAATCGGGGTGCGACGGAAAACTTTCAGGCATTGGAATCCACAGTTATTTAACGATATCAGTTGGGGCACAGATAGGGTATTGCCGCAAACACTTGGCATCGCAAATAAATTAGGGCTGAATTATAACCTCCTCGATACGCTGCGGGATGTGGATCGGCCCGAGGATCTAATCGTATGGTATCAAGCGGCGGGCTTGGAGTCGCCATCAACTCCATCCAAACTCATATCCGTGATCATACCAACCTTAAATGAAGCCCAGGCCATTAAAGCAACCATTTCAAAACTCAAAAAATACAGGCAAACGGAAATCATTATAGTTGATGGGGGCAGTCAAGACCAAACAGTAGAAATAGCAAAATCAATGGATGTTAGCGTCCTGACATCAGCAGCTTCCAAAGCAACACAAATGAATACCGGTGCGGCGGCGGCAACCGGTGATGTACTCTTGTTTCTGCATGCCGATACTCGTCTACCGGAAAATTTCGAAACCTGTGTGCTGGAAGCGCTGGCCCGGGATGAAGTTAGTGCTGGAGCATTTGCACTGGGCATCGATTCGGACGCCGGTGGCCTCCGCTTCATTGAGCGGTTTGCCAATTGGCGATCAGGTTTTTTTCAGATGCCATACGGTGATCAGGCGTTGTTTGTCTCCCGCAATCTTTTCCATGAAATCGGAGGATATCCGGGATATCCGATTATGGAAGACTTCGAATTGGTCCGGCGACTAAAACAAAAAGGCAAAATTGTTATTTTGCCGGAATCCGTGCAAACTTCACCCCGCCGATGGTTAAATTTTGGTATATTAAAAACCTGGCTGCTTAATCAGATCATTGTCATCGCATACTACCTCGGTATCTCTCCCCAACGCCTTTCACAGTGGTATCGTCGTGAAAAGGGAAAACCCAACCCGGACAAGCCGGAATTGAAGATGGAAGATTGAAGATTTTTTGTATCGCTTCGCTCTGTCTTTTCAATTCAAATCGATGGCATTGCTAAAATATTCAACCCGGCTACAGCATAAATTATGTGCAAATATGATGGGATTTGAATAAATAGGGCCTAATTGAGCGTTTCAGATTTCAATGACCAGCAATGGTTTATTCCCACCTGATCTCTTATTTTACAAGGCGGAGAAATTATCGCTAAAGTTTTAGCGGTTTTTCCCGATAGTATATGAGGCCAAAAATTCGATACCAGTAATTGAAATAGCCTGACAGGTGCGTTTCTGTGAGAAATATTAATTAATTTTAGATGCTTAATATAGATATAGAATCCTTCAGAAACAACAGGCGCCGAACATCTTTATTAATCCATAAAAAAGAAAAAGCGGTTTCGTTGCGTTTATATTGAAGCCGCTTTTAATTATTTTTATTGATTTATGAATACACAAAATCCTCACAAGATCCTGTTTGAGCGACCCAACCTCGATGAATTAACCCAACATTATACGGTCGTCGATCCACATTTTCATACACATTACTCAGATGGATTTAATTCAGTCGCTGCCATCGTAAAAAGAGCCCGGGAATTGAACATCGGTATCGCCGTCACCGATCACAATGAGATTCAAGGGGCAGTTGAGCTTGATCGATACAAAAACATTTTGAGCATACCGGGGATTGAAATTACCTCTAAGGAAGGAACCCATATCCTTGTATATTTTTATGACGTTAAGGGCATGAAATCATTTTATAAAAATGATCTGCAGCCCAATATGGGCCACGATATCATGAGCTCAACTTCACTGGAAATGGAGGAAATCATTGAACGGGCCCGGGCCTTCGAATCGGTTGTTGTTTTCCCCCATCCTTACAGTGCCACCTTTACCGGTATTCACAATTCTTACTTCTCGGAAGAAAGACTGGACCGTCTATTCAAAATGGTTGACGGCATCGAGGCCATTAATGCCGAAAATCTTAACAAATGGAATCTGCGCAGCGCGTTACTGGGTTTCAATTTGGATATCGGGATAACCGGCGGTAGTGATGGACACCGCCTGGCCCAAATGGGAAAGGTAGTGAGTTATGCATCCTGCAAAAATGATCGACACGATTTTCTGGATGCCATCAAAAATAAGCAGACAAAGGTAATTGGTAAAGAAATTGACCTCATTCGCAAAGTCACATCCAACAGTGTCAAATTGCGTAACAATATTAAAAACTATCCGGACATGGTGGAAAAAAACCTCAAATACAGTTACACAGTTATCAATTCCAAATCAAAGACCTTCAAGGACAACGTCAAACGCAGTTTGAATGGAAGGTTTAAGGAAAGACGCAAAAAATACCGGGCCCTGTGATATTTTGTGGCAAAATTAGGTTAGTTGCCCCGACGCTCGAAACTCATCCAAACTACGTTTTTCAACCAGAACGGCCCGGTTTTCCCGCACCGCTCGAATCTGATCGAATTCGATCATCTGATAAATTACCTTGCGGCCGACACCTAAATATTTAGCCGCTTCACCAACCGTCATCATCGGAAAATATATATAATTATTTTGTTTCATAATATTTTTTTGACCTCTTATATGCAAAACGATTTAAGTAATTTGATTGAATCATCAAGTTAAATTAAAACATAAATGAGGCCTGACAAGTGCATAATGATTGAATATTGAAGGTATTCTTTCGATTTTAAAATGAAGGGAGCGAAGCGACAACCACAAATATTCAATTTACAATCTTCAATTTTCAATTCCGGCTTGTCCGGGTTAGGTTACCTTAATATCGTAAACTCTGTCGGCCTGTTTATCGATTACATGAACGGCACACGCCATGCACGGGTCGAAAGAATGAACCGTCCGTAATATTTCAATAGGCATACTCGAGTCAACTACCGGGGTGCCAACCAGGGCCGCTTCAACTGGACCTTCTTTCCCGGCCGAGCATCTGGGCCCAAGATTCCAGGTTGATGGAACGACCATCTGGTAATTTTCTATTTTTTGATTATCGATCGCGATCCAATGACCGAGTGCGCCGCGGGGAGCCTCATTTAGCCCGGCACCGCCGGCCTGAAGCGGCATGTTTACGGTAACCCGGGTGCCGGCACCTTCCACCAGCTGATCCAACCAGCCATCCATTTCATCAGCTATGACTTTGGTTTCCAGCGCCCGGGCGGCAGTACGGCCCAGTGTTGAATGCAGATCATCTACCGTCAGTCCCGTGGCAAAGAGGAATTCGTCAACGACAGTTTTGATTTGCTCGTTATTTTTGCCATAGGCTACCAGGATCCGGGCCAGGGGACCGACCTCCATGGGCTCGCTTTGATAACGCGGTGCTTTCAGCCAGCTGTACTCATCGGCCGTATTGTAACCGGTGTAATTGGGATTAGTTTCTCCCTCAGACGGATGCAGCGAACTTCCCGCATACCAGCTATGCCGAACGTCTTCTGAAATCTGGTTTAAATCGACCTCTTGAACATGGTCGATATCCTTGTCAAAGATGACACCCCGCTCAAAAAAGAAATCCTCGGGTTCATTGTTACCGGATGGGAATTCGCCATAAGACATATAGTTACCGAAACCACCGTATGCGGCCCATTCCCGGTATCGGGTCGCAAGATACGCGACATCCGGCAGGTAAACTGTATCGATAAAGGTCCGCATGTCGTCCAATAAATTCCTGAATTCGGCTATTCGTTGAGCGGTTATGTCGTGTTTACAGGTAACACCGCCGACTTTCAGGCTCTGCAGGTGAGGATTTTTTGCTCCGAAAATGGCATGCATGTTGGCGGCCTTGACCTGCTGTCGCAAAGCGACGATATAGTGGGCCGCGAACAACAAATTTTCCTCAGGGGTAAGGATATAAGCAGGGTGTCCCCAGTAACCGCCTGCAAAAGGTCCCAGTTGACCGCTGTCGACAAAACTTTGTAGGCGGGCTTTTACATCGTCAAAGTCAATGAATAAAGCGTTGGGCGATAGCGTTCTGGCGAGATTCTCAGTAGCGCCGATATTTGCACCCAGCGCATCGACCACATCGACCCAATCCAGGGCATGCAGGTGATAAAAATGAACCGGATGGTCATGAACATATTGACCCCCCATTAGTAAGTTGCGGATGTTGCGCGCGTTCGGTGGGATATTCAGATTTAACGCATCCTCAACACACCTGACCGAGGAAGCGCCGTGCACGTAAGTGCATACGCCGCAAAGTCGTTGCGTAAAAAGCCATGCGTCTGTTGGTTCCCGTCCCTGCAAAATGGTCTCGATGCCGCGATATAGCGTCCCTGAACTCCAGGCATTGACAACCTGACCGTTGCTGATCTCCGTCTCAATTTTCAGGTGCCCTTCTATTCGTGTAATCGGATCGATAACAATCCGCTCCACGTCTGAAGGTACTTCTGACGCGGTCATGTTCCTGTTGGTTGGCATGTTGCAATCCTTTCAATTTTTTTCAAATTCAATGATCCTTTCCCGCTCTGAGTGTGTAAAATTAGCTTCACCGGGTCGGTTCGAAGTGGATTCGAACCCACTTCTAATCATCATATAAGTTAACTATTCTACCTAAATTCCTGGCATATTAACCTAAATCATCATCATTCGATACATGGGCAAATTTCATACGCTTTTTACCACCAAAATCACCTTCATACTCCGTGTAAAAGGGGGTCATTCGGTCCCAGAAACTCGGTTCACTGCAACCGATACAGGGATGACCGGCTTGCATCGGAAAGCTGGTGCCTTCGTTAAACTTGATAGATGGACAATTATTGTAGCTATATTTGCCTTTGCAGCCGGCATCTTCCAGACATCGCCCGGTCCGATTTTCTTTAAACGGACATCTTTTATGGACTTTTTCGCCATAGGCAAACACCGGCCGGCCGAATCGGTCTAACTCCGGAAGTTTGTCTTCGAGTAAATAGGTGGCTATCAGGCCCACAAAATTGATTGGATTCGGCGGGCACCCGGGCAGGTTCACGACCGGCACCCTGAGCGAGGTCAAAGCATCCGCAATACCTTTTGCCCCGGTCGGATTGGGATCGGCCGCCGGGAGTCCGCCATACGATGCGCAGGTCCCGGTAGCAATGATGGCTTTAGCCTTCGGACAAATATCCTGGGCGATACTGAGCATTGTTCGACCGCCAATCATGCCGAAGGTACCATTTTCAGCAGTCGGAATAGCACCTTCCACCACGCAGAAAAATTCGCCGGCATACTGCTCGGAAGCCTCTGTCAAAATATTTTCAACCGTGTCTCCAGCCGCAGCCATCAGCGTTTCATGGTAATCGAGCGATAGGGCTCCCATAATCAATTCGTCAAACCAAGGTGCTGTGGTTCGTAATACTGCCTCTGTGCAACCGGTACATTCTGAAAAATGAAGCCATAGCACCGGTGGGCGGTTTGAGCCGGTCAATGCTTCGGCTATTTTCGGCCCAAAGACCGGGCCCAGACCCAAAGCACCGGCCACGACCCCGCAAAATTTCAGAAATTCTCTACGGGTAATATCTCTTTGTCTTAATATTACTTCTGTATCCCGGGTATCTGTCATCGCTTACCTCCTCAGGTGTAGACTGGATAATATGACATATGCATTAAACCGATGACTATATACAAAAACTATGCCCTTTTAGCTCTTTTGTTAAAAAATCGATATGTGCTTGATTATATTTAAAATACAACTACCATTGTTTCGTTGATAATATATGCGGACAGTGGGAATTGAACATTTCGTTTAAACATAGTGATTTAACATTTGCACGAATACTGGGGGTGAACCGGGGAACAGTTTGGAATCGTATCAGAAAATACGGCATTGACATCCGGCGACATCTGTTTTCTTAATATCTGAATTTCACACGCGCTGTTGTCAGCAATAAAGTATTTATCCGATGCGTGTTTGCAGGCAAAATTTAACTCATTTACCCAATATTTTCATTGTGACACTACACTATACAAGAAAAAAAATGCGCAGCATTAACTAAATAATCCGCAGAGCCTTGATATATCACCATAGCTCAAGATTCACAGATAAGCTAACAAACATGCAATATACTCTTTTACATGGCGGATTATTTACGAAAATGCATCATGTAATTGACATGGGTATTGCCGCCCATCGAATATCGTCTCAAAAATGGATTGTAATGCAGTCCGGTCAGATCCTGCAGGGTCAAGCCGGCGGCCCCGGCCCAGCCATCGAGCTCGGAGGGTTTGACAAACTTGCGGTAGCTGTGCGTCCCCCGCCGCACCATTCGCAGCAGGTACTCGGCGCCGATGATGGCAAACAAAAAGGATTTGGGGTTGCGGTTCAAGGTGGCAAACAAAACGTCACCACCGGGTTTAACCAGTCGCTGACAGGCCGCAACCACGGAAGCCGGTTCGGGTACATGTTCCAACAGTTCCAGGCAGGTAACCACATCGAATCGGTCGGGATGCCCGGCGGCAAAAGTTTCAGCAGTGGCCATCTGGTAGTCGACCTGCAAACCGGATTCCTTCAGATGCATTTTTGCCACCGCCAGCGGCGCCGGGCTGGCATCGATTCCGGTGACCACCGCACCCAGCGCAGCCATGCTTTCGGACAGAATTCCGCCGCCGCACCCCACATCCAACACATTCTTGCCCGCAAGGGGCGCCTGCGTGTTAATATAGTCGACCCGCAGCACGTTGATATCGTGCAGCGGTTTCTGCACGCCGTTTTTATCCCACCAGATCGGAGCCATGGCTTCGAACTTGGCAAGCTCCGCCGCATCGATGTTGGCAAAGTCCTTTTCAGAATAATTCTCGTTCATATTTAAAGCTCTCAACATCTATTTTAATTAACAGTAAATACAGAAAATACAATTCAGTCACGGCGTCGTCAAGTCAATAAGAGCTTAAAATATTTTTAACTGCCTATTGACAGTCGATCCTTTTTTTGAAACTTTCCCAATGCTAGTTAGTCATGACCGTTCACAGGTCAACGCTTAGGGCCCAGGGTTAAAATGCATGATCTTAGCAAGATTTGAGGTCAGTACCTCAAAATAACCCATCTTAAGCCGGATGGTCCGTCGACCACGGGAAACGGGGATATTAATTCGATTATATTTCTGAAGGTATTTCCTCGGGTCGATTGCAGCAGGCTGGAGACTGAAACTCTGAACAAGGAACCCGTAGCCCTGAACCTATTAACTGTGAACCTTTGAACCTTTTTAAGATCCGTGTCCAATAAAATTAAATCAGGAGCATCAAAATGAATCTGGCCAAATTCCCACGCCGACGCTACACCGCGGGGCAAACCCCGATTGAAAAACTGTCCAGACTTTCTGATACCCTTGGCGGGCCGACAATCTATATGAAGCGCGACGATTTGCTCGGGTTGACCGGCGGCGGCAACAAAACCAGAAAACTCGAATTTCTGGCAGCCGAGGCCCTGGCCCGGGGAGCCGACACGCTGATCACCTGTGGCGCGGTGCAGTCCAACCATTGTCGGCTGACCCTGGCTGCTGCGGTAAAAGAAGGGTTGAAGTGCCGACTGGTTTTAGAAGAGCGGGTCGCCGACAGCTACAACCCGGAGGCAGGGGGCAACAATTTCCTTTTTCAGTTGTTGGGTGTTGAAAAAATCAAGGTGGTCCCGGGCGGCTCCGACATGATGCATGAAATGCAGCAGGTAGCCGAAGAGGTGGCTTCAGAAGGGCGCAAGGCTTATATCATCCCAGGTGGCGGTTCCAATCCGATCGGTGCCACCGGTTATGTGGCATGTGCCGAAGAAATTTTAAACCAGATGTTTGAGAATAGCCTTAAAATTGACCGGGTGGTCTGCGCCAGCGGCAGCACCGGCACCCACGCCGGTCTGATTACCGGATTTTACGGCAACAACAGCAATATTCCCGTAATCGGTGTCAATGTCAGTCGCAAAAAAGATGTGCAGGAAGAAATGGTTTATGATCTTGTCAAGCAGACCGCTGCCCATGTCGGCATCAATTCTGCGATTCCGCGTGATGCGGTGCTGTGTTTCGGCGATTACGTCGGGCCGGGTTATTCTCTGCCGACCCCGCAAATGGCGGAAGCGGTTCGCATGCTGGCCAGGCTGGAAGGAATTCTGATGGACCCGGTTTACACGGGCAAAGCAATGGCCGGTTTTATTGACCTGATCCGCAAAGACTTCTTCAGCAAAGATGAAAACGTACTGTTTGTCCATACCGGCGGCTCGCCGGCATTGTATGTATATATGGATGAAATCATTGCTGTCCAAAATAATTTGAAAATCAAATACTGCCTTTAATAAAAACAGGCAGTTATAAACGGGAAATTAGTGATTTAGAAATCAGGTTGTACCTTTTCAAAGTCGATGCTGTCCAAAACCCTT
>Ga0209791_1000632_pt1 | contig 11413 bp, 3 predicted proteins | sample WorMetTyACAVOLI1_FD_187422 | JGI IMG/M metagenome (GOLD analysis project Ga0209791, IMG submission 187422) | Marine gutless worms symbiont microbial communities from Max Planck institute for Marine Microbiology, Germany - Olavius algarvensis... ... | reverse complement strand
TTTTAGGTACTCTTAATTGTGAAAGGAATCACATCGACGTCTAATAGCCCTTGTCCACAATGAACTATCGTATCTGAAAAATACGAAGTGTGGGGGCTGCACCTACGCACGTCTGTACTTAGTCATTCCAACTGACTTCAATATTTTCATTTCAATAATACTCCTCACATCGATAATTACTCTGTTACTTCCTTCTTCTTCGTTTCTGTGCTTGTTTTAACCTAAACTGTTGTAAAAGGGTTGGGGTGACATCTGAACACCACCAGCTCGAGCCATCCCGAAACAATACAAGATATTCTCTTTGTTTATCTTTCACTCTTTGTCTCGTAATACGAATCGCCGGTTCATAACCGTCATTCCTGTCATTAACAGGCTTAACTTCGGACGGTGGGGCTAAGACCCCAGGTAATCGTTCAGTTAACTTCTCACGATTATCTACCTCATAATGTTTTAATCTGTCTCCGCTCACTAAAGACTTGATCGAGCGTCCACTTTGGACGTGAATTAACTTGTAAGCCTCACCTATACCATCACCCGCTATAGTGTCGGCTATGAAATACGGTCCGCAGTACGGACGTTGCGTTAACACCTGATCAGAGCCGGGTCTTACTCTTTTATCTTCCAATAACACCTTATCACCGATCTTAAATGTTGGCAGTTTAACATTATGGCGCTTATCATAATCATCCTTCATTTCTTGTTTATTTTCGATTAAGTTCTCAGAAACCGCCTTATGTATGTCTTTAAGTCTCAGTGAAAGCCATTCCAAATAGGAATATTGATCAGTCGTTAATTTATTGGAATTATCCAAAATGAAATCATCACCTAAATTCATCCTAGATCCAAAGTAGACTTCATGGGGGGAAATTTTTAAATTGCTATGGGTGGTAGATCTTAAAATCATCTCAATAAGTGGGAGATAATCTTCTATTTCAGAATCCGTCTTCACGTAAATTTTGATTAAGTCAGAGAGTCTCTTCACCAAAGACTCAGCTAATCCGTTGCTACGCGGCGCCCTAGCCGCAGAAATTCGATGTTTAACCTTCAAAAGTGTCATTAAGGTAGAGAAGAATTTGCTGCAAAAAGAAGCACCGCGATCTGAAATTACCATTTCAGGAATTCCAAATTTCGAAATTACTTCCTTAAAAAATACCTTAGCCGTTGTCTCAGCATCCATAGTCTTAACGGGGGCTAGCACTGGCCAACCTGAGAAGGCATCTATGCAACATAAAATTGCAACAGATCCGTTATTCGTCTTACGACACAAATCTTTATGATCAATATTCCATACTTTAAAAGGACCATTAGCTACAGGGAGGGGGTTTAGTGGTCTGGTGCGATGTGCAAAATTGCGTTTAGACTTGTGACAAGTGTCGCACGTTTTACAAAAGTCCTTCGTGTCGATATACATCGACTTCCAGTACATCACCGAATACATTGATAAGAAAAGACGTTCGACTGCAGCGTGCCCAAAATTATCGTGATAATATTTTAATAGCGTATGTCGATAGACCTTTGGCACACACAGACGTTCGACAACTGGATGAACACGACTGACCTTCACATTACGGGGAACACCGATCTTATATAGACAATCGTTTCTAATGAAATATTGATCGGCTACCAACAAGACTTGTCTAAAGTCCTTATCGTCGCCCATAAAATCACCTTCTGTTAAATAGGCATAAATATTCTTGAATTCATCGTCTTGGATATAGTCATTCACGCCTATAGTTGGAAAGTAATCGAGAACAACATCCGGTTTGTCCTCATCACTAATATCAATATTACTGGTTACATCTGTTGCTTCATTAACCGCCGTCACAACTTGTTCAAAAAGTATGATCCCCGCACTATCACTCACACCGCCGTCAAGTGATGCCGGGCGTTGCGATAATTGATTTGTAGCTGCCTCGCTAGCCTCGCTAGCCTCCAGTGTATAACACACACTTCCGGTCGCTATAGTATCTCTCCTTTCCTCCTCATCTTGTTTCTGGACTGCATCAGCATTATCCAATGAAATTATAAAATCATCCTTTAAATTTAATTCGGGAGCGAACTCTAAACGAGTTTCAGGAGACATATCGTCCAACGAACGGCTTAACGCGTCAGCAGGAGCATTCTTACAACCTTCGATATATTTCACCTTCAAACGAAACTGCATTAAGTATGCAATCATTCTACGCTCTCTGGAATTTACCGGAAGCCATTTATCTAAGGCCAAACAATGGGAATTATCTGTTATTATTGTAACATCCCTACGAATAGCAAAGCACTCATAGGCTCGTAACCCACTGACTATGGCAGCTAATTCGAGTTGACTAACTGTCCAGTTCTTCTGGCTTTTTGTTAAGGCTTGCGAGCCATAGCTCAGCGCGTGAAGCTTGTTATCATCTCCTACCTGTAAAATCTGGTAACCTAATCCTGTCTTCCCGCTTGCATCAGACATAATAATGAGTCCACGGCTAGTGTCTAGCGGCTGTAAAATTGGATCAGAGGTTAGACAATTTTTCAAATACTGCAGCTCTTGATCACAGTTTTCGTTCCAAATGAACGGTGCATCCTTAGACAATAACAAACGCATATTATAAGTTTTTTGAGCGAATTGTGGAATAAAATGACGCCAGAAGTTAACCAAACCGAAAAGACGCTGCAAACTCTTACGATTTTTAGGTGCAGCTAACTTATGAATAGCTGCCAACTTACGTCTACCAATTTTGATACCTTCTCGAGATATCTCAAAGCCCAAGAACTCAACCTTACTCATAGCGAAACTGCATTTAGTAGGATTACAAGATAAATTATTCATTTCTAAGGTGTGTAAGGTCTCCTCAATAGTAGCCAAATGACCCTCCCAAGTCTCATTCCCGATCAAAATGTCATCCATATACAAAAAGATATTTTTACCCAGTTTTCCTGCGAAAACCTTCACTAGAATCCGGGTCAAACTCGCGGGGGATTGGGATAATCCGAACGGAAGCCTGGCAAAGCTGTACCTCAGCCCTGATTGGGGGGACGTAAAAGTAGTACAGGGGCGGCTCCCTTCCCGGATACCTACCTGCCAAAAAGCTGCTCTAAAGTCACACGTTGTTAGGTAATTACACCTTTTAGAGGTGACATCGTCTAAAAGTTCGTTGACCTTGGGTAACTGGACTAACATTGGACGAATTATAGAGTTCAAATTTCTGAGGTCAACAATAAGACGCTTTTCTCCATTTTTCTTATCCACTAAGAAAATGGGGGAGTTGAAGTAGGGGTCAGTTGTCTCTTGAACAATTCCCAATTTAACCATTTCCTGTATTTGTCTTTCAGCTTCAGCTGCATCTTGAGGAGTTAATCTATAATTGCGTTTAAAAATACGTCGGTTAGAAAGTAATTCGATATCATGTTCATAACCTTTATATACCTTCATCTCCGCTAATGATCGAGCAAACGAGCCTTTGTAATCAAATAAAAGCTGTAAAAGTTCACGACGTTGAGTAGCAGACAGATCTTTATTAATTACGAATCCATAATCCTCAGCAAAGGTCTCAAGAACTGAATCGTCCTGTTTATTTAAAATTCGGCGCGAACTTGGGGTGGACGATTCTGCGGATTTATAGGTTGTACAACTAGCAATTACGTCAGTAGAATGAACAGAAGCTAGTCTCATACCTTTACGTAACACAACAGTAAATGGGTTTGGGTTAAGAACTCTACAAACTGTTTTAGAGTCCTCACATGTTCCTAAGGACCTTGCCGTAGCACAGACGTTAAATTGTAAGCTCGGAATCGGTTCCAAAATAACTGTCTTACCTTCAAAGTAACGGGGGCACCTAACTTTAACCAGAGCCTCTGTTTCCGCGGGCAAACAAACAGCCTCCACATTAGTAGCTAAATTCCGTTGTTTGAACTCTGCTTGTAATGGTGTCCTTACCAGATCTTCATTTAAACTCACAATACCCAAATTATAATCAATTATAACACCATTTTCCCGTAAAAAGTCCGTTCCTAAAATTAGGTCATGCGTTAAATAGCGTGCCACCTTAGCGTAAATTGGGACTCTTAACCCGTTAATATTGGCTGTAAAATCAGTCGATCCTACAATCTCTAGAGGCTTTCCGCTGGCCGATATTAAGCAAGTATCGGAGTCTAGACTGGGAATTACGATCTTTAAACCATGCCGATTTACAAAATGTTCAGAAACAATAGTCGCCACGCTGCCTGTGTCCAATAAGCCGCGTACAGTCTTAAATTTCAATTTAAAGACAATAAAACTGTTATTATACATCGGTTGTTGGAGAGAAGAACTACGACCAAAGGGTTTTCGACCCCTGTCACCGCGTTTGCCGGAACGCGCGCCTGATTGTCAGAAGTTCCTCTCTCGAGGCTCCACATTAGCAGAACGACACACACGAGAAAAATGGCCACGTTTACCACAAGCATAACACGTCTCGTTAATCGCCGGACAATAGTTCGGATGCGAATGCGATTGTAGACCGCATTTAACACAACGTTGATTCTCCCTGTTGCCCGCAGAGAAGCGCTGCATCGGCGGATTCCCAGCAAAACCTCTAGGCGTATCATAACGTTGATAGGTGCCAGGACTTGGCTGCTGTAATTGTGATGGGCCTGCATATCCCCTGTATCCCCCATATCCGCTCCTGAACTGAGAATTAGGAATATTCATCCTGAAATTACCTCTAGACGCTACTGCCGACCTAGGGCGGACATTAGGCGGTCGTTTCCAATCCTCAAAAGTCACCCGTTTAGGTGGCTGAAAGCCCGCCGCACCGGCCGGGGAAGGAGAACGTCGTTCGCACGTAACTTGCGCTGCGGTGGCTTTGTCCCAACGCGACATAAGCTTATCTATTTTATCGTGCAACTCTGTATCTTTCGATACAGGCAATGTAAGTTCAGCGATTCGAGCCGCCTGCAGAAGTTCTGCCATATTCTCTGGCTGACGTTGAGTGACAAATGTCGCTATTTCGGGGCGTAGACCGTTTAAAACCGCAAACTGTAACATTTGATCACTCATTTGGATGGTTTTCCCAACCTTTACCATGTCTGTGATATAATCATCAACATTTTGCGACAGGGCTTGTCGCTTAGTAAATACTTCTTTGGCGCTCTTGTATCTCAACACACTTGGCGATTGATAACGCAACTCAAAGGCCTGCTTAAGTGTATCGAAATCGGCATCGTCGGCGAAGTTTTGCCCTTCAAGCCAATCGGCTGCGCCCTCCGTTAATAACACTTTAAAAAGCGCCTTCCGCCTTATCGGCGTATAATCTTTAAACGTACAATATAAAACAAAATGCCTGATCCAATCGGACGGGTCCTGACTTGACTTGCCCGAAAAGCTGGGAGGAGCAATAACATTCTCAGTCATAATAGTATCGTTAAGTTCGTCGTCAGAACTGTCATCAAAATTACCAGCATCCGGTACGACAACCGGCGGTAAGAAAACGACTGGGTTGGGCGGGTTAAGTGGTATGGGAATCCCAACCGGGTCAATATTACCGTCGTCCGGTACAACGACTGGATTAAGGATTACGGGTGCTTGAACAACAGCGCCCTGTTGTAAAGCTTGCAAATTCTCGCCGCCTATATCATCTATAACAATCGCTGGCTGTTCATCGACAACATCCGATTGCGCGTTTAAAAATAATGCTGGTAAATTTCCAGCGGAATACTTACCAACATCAATATCAACTTGATCGAGTGGATTAATAGTTATCGGAGAAGTACTATTGAACGAACTAGGTTGTTTCTGGACTACTGCAAACTTTTCGCCATCATTCTTATGATCCTCCAACCACGACCCTGAACTATCGGGTAAGGGTGTGTTGGTTGATTCAGCTGCGTTAGGGGTGGAAGTTAAAGTTAAAGGGGGCGTAGCCTCATTCTTTGAAGCTAGGTAAATATGATAATCCGGAGGATTACTTCGGGTATTACGTGGAATATCACCCGCTTCAGCCAAATTCAAGTCCCACACAAATTTATCAGACTCCGAAGAGGGCAAATTTAACTGAGCGACTGGCCAAACATTATGCATATATTACTTAACAATATACTCACGACAGGATGAGGCGACGAAGACGGATGTGGTTCGGAACAACGACCGAAGCACTCGAGGACGCTGGAGTCACAGAAGACGCCGCGTCAGATGACGTTAGTGCGAATCACCGACCGTCGAAGTCATCACTCCATCAGACACCGACGTTGAACGTCGGAACGGTGGCCCGACGAAGTCCGACGAGATAAAAAGTCACGATCACGGCGGCTGACCGCGGCTAACCCAGCCACCCAATGGGCCGCGAAACGCAAGCAGTGTTGTCGGGAGGTGCAATTGTAAAATAAGACAAAAAGAAAAATTTTGCCCGTATTATTCCACCAAATGTGACGTAAGGCCTACGGGACCGTTTAAACCCTTCCCCTAAAAATGACTAACAACACTGTTCGAGTCTTGGCAACCCATCCGGTGGCCGGATAGTCTTTTTAATTCAACCACTCTTATCGAACGCTGTACGGCAACTGACTACTGCCGCTGGAGCAGATCTGCCGCGACGCGCTGCTTATTGGCCTGCCCAATCACAGGTCCCCGGCAGTAAGCGACGCTGCTTGCCAAGGTAAGGGGGTGTGGCCAGCTCAGGCCACACTCACCCTTCTCCCCCGTTTTGAATTGTCTAAAAATAGCCTAAAAGTGACCCCCCAATTTAAGGGAAATGGACTAAATTTAGAGATATTACACTAAATACAATGTAATAACACAATAACAATTACACATTACAAATAAAACAGAGATAGATAGGAACAGGATTGACCAAGAGTTCAAATGACAATAAATAACTAAGATATTGAAAATCCTGTCCATAAATATCATCTGTCAGATAACATTGTCAAATCTGAAACGAAATAACAATGAAATTGTAAATCATAACGGCACAATAGTATCTAACAGTTTATTGTTTGAGGCATTGCGTTTATGAAGTAAGAAAGTAAAATAATGGTTCAGTGAAATTTTTTGAATCAATGTTGAGTGTAGGTAACAAAAATACGTGTTGTAAGGTCACAATGTAAAAATTAATTTTAAATACCCAAGAATAGATTGGTCAAATGGTCTAACTAAAGGTCATAATAGCCTAATAGTCAACAAAATAATGAACCAAATAGGATAGGTAACAGATTATTTGAAAAGCCGAACGAATACCAGCACGTTAGCTAGCTCTAAATTCCATCGTAGTACCACCGAGTCTCATTGACATATCTTATTCCTTTGTTTTTCCTTTTCTTTGGCTTCTGACCTTGCTGGGGGGCATTACGCCCGTCTTTCAAGGTCAGATACTTACCGCAGGGGAATGTGGTACAATTGAAGATGTGATGGAATTATCTTCTGGCCTGCTTCAAAAGGCACAGGAGGACGGCAGTATTCGTTCTGTCTTTCAACAATCTATTTCCCAGTCATGAAGAAATTTAACGTCTTAGAAGTCTCTGACCCTTTAACCAATCCAATACATAAAAAACGACATTAAGGTCGAGAACAAGTTGTTTTGGTTTTTTAAAAAAAAAGAAAGACATTGTCACCTTAACCAATTTCTCCGAAATAAAAAACAAACGTGAATACTAATTGTCCTTATCAAGGTACAAGGCGAACTAATAATTGAAATCTCCAATGAATTGTCGACCCTAAACCAAAATATAAGCATGTTACGTAAATTGTTTTAAAAGAGTTCACCAGGTAGCGCCAGCTAACTGAAAATAACCTTTTTAGCGAAAGGACAGCTTAACGTGATAACAAGGCATAAATTTTAAGCAGAATTTGATTTCAACAAAAGTAAATTAATAACATTAAAATGTCAGTGCCATACTATCTTAATATCGGTTAACAATTACAAATATATCAACAATAAATGACAACATATTGTTCAACAGAAAGATGAAACAGCGATATCCAAGTAACCGGCTGACGGTAACCTACAACAACAACAAACAACACAACACAACCTATCGAAAAAGTGTAGGGGACGAAAATGAATCGCAAGGGAGAACTAAATTTTGAGTTCTTAACGCGGTTAAATATAGCAAATAACGTTTCTAGGTTAAAATGTCACACAATTACAAAAAGTTACGGATTGTTCAAACAGTTTTAAATATATGAAGATAATTAAGACATGCACATGCACATGAGAAACTTTAAACAGCACAACAGCAGCAAAACAATTGATGTTGACGTTGAAGACGAGACTAGTTGGATCTATTAACGGCTGGTTCAGTAGGGAACATTGACGACGACGATTGCTGTAGGTCGCGTGACGTCACACGACGGCGTCACACTTGATTGTGACACCCTGACGACGACGACTGGCAGATTGCCGGCCGTCTTTTTCGTGATCAACGTCACTGTTATGCCGTCGACCAGACGTTGTCGACATGACATCCTGCCACACTCTGTACGTCGACGGATGCGCCAGGAAGGAGGACATTCGTCCATCTCACATTTGTCCAAAATGTCACTGCATAGGAAGTGTACGTCTAGCCCAGTCGCGTGTCCGACACGGGGTGGGGGCGCCTGATCGTTGGTACACCGCTACCGACTGTCGTCCTTGTCGACGTCGTTTCGTCCTTCGACTTGTCGACAGCGGCAACGGGCTCGCATAGCCAGTGGATGATGAATTTCGTGACCGCGGCGCCCGTGGTCTGACGAGGCGGGACGACGTAGGGTGTAAACTGTAAACCGCCGTGGCTGTACGGCGGGCTCAACGTTCACGACACGCCGTCAGTCGTCAGCCGAACTACTTCCGGTATCGTCATAGCTGACCCCGGTCCACTTTTGACTCGATTCAATGTCGACGCGACGGAGAACTGCCGCACATGGGCTTGAACGTCATGCACTCACGCTTCGTATGGTCGGTTGCCTAAGCAACGTTCTCGATCAGTATGACTAACAGTTCTAGCTGACTTCAGAACTCATTGACATCCGCCGTTGTTGTGGGGGATGCTGAAGTAGCCGCCGGACATGCGTACTATATTCTGAATATTTGAACAGATAAGCAACATTAAGCTAATTACATAATGAATTCATGATTATAACATAAAACAAAATAGAAAATATTAACCCAATTATAAAATGTACTTAGAGATATTGCATTTATTAAAATAAATGATTAAAAGTGTAAACGTTTTAAGCAAGGTATAATGTAAATTTGCAGTAACAAAATATTAAGACATCGAATTGTTTCCTCTATGCAAATTAATCGATGCCGTTACCTCTCGTATAATCTAAAATCTTAAATATGACGTTAAGTGACCTATTTTGTATTATATAGTATAAGATGCGCCGAAAAAATTGGTAAATATTGTATCACAATATACATTAATTACTCAACTATAAATGGATAATGTAACATGACATGATATAATCTGATTACCCAAAAACTTTTTAGTTTATATTGACGATAAATACAAGGAGTTCAAAAAGACTCGTAGCGATTAAATATAAAGCGGTATAAATTTATTATTATTTTTTTAAATGCCGCAAATAAAATTGTATTAAAACAATAACAAGTATTCCAATATATGTATAAAACAATGTTTAATAAATTTCCAAGTCTCCCGACAGCTGCTATCAAGTCTGTATTCTATTGTCTGTCAAAATAAGTCATCATTTATACTTAATATTAACTTTTATGATGTAAAGCTCAATAAAATAGCCGTTCAATTTGTAAGAAAAAAGGTGACCTCTAAATAAAAAAAATCATCGCAGTATGCGAGGTATAAAATAACGTCGTCAAGAATGTTGCAAATATTGCATTAAAACCTGCATACTGTGACCCTATAAAAGATCAAATTAAAGTAATAGCAAGCATGGGATTGTAATCTATTACATTGTAAAATTTGTTTCATTTTACTTTATGATTAAATTCTGTAACGAATAAATCTCAAAAAGTTATGGACATCGTGTATAAAATAATATCGAAATCGAGTTTTGCCTCATCTACATTAAATACGACCATTGAATTGGGTAATTAGTAATTAGTAGGCTCATTACCATATTATTCATAAAATTCTTGCTTTCAAACATTAATGTCACGAATATCTTGACCTCGGATCAACGATGAAAACTGTAGTGACTAATGACCTTAAATGTAAAGTGACCTTATTATCAATGGCCGAAAGTATTCATAGCCCAACGCCATATAGCCCAAAACCTATGCTTGACACTTCCAAATGATTAATAAGTTAATTAGTGAAACAAGCTAATGGTCCAGCCTCGTAGACCCATTGTCGTTCAAAAACTCAGTATATTCGCGAAAAAATCACTTCACGTGACCTTAAGCGTATGAATATAATAAGAAAGTATTGAAACTTATAAGAAACCGACCGAAAAACCATATATAAGGGGATTAAAACCGAGTATGCTGGAATTATAAGAGATAACCGACTGAACAACTTCAGTTGTCATTCTTCATATAGCAGATGAACTCTGCTTGAAATGCTGGAACAAGGAATAGCTGTCATCAATAGCAGCGTATCGTTTTACTTGACGAACTGCGAGGACATACGGTGGACATCAACAACAACTTAATACAGTTAACTTCAAGGTTCAAGGAACAATCTAATCCTTATGCATTATACATTCACTCATTCAAAGTACTATGTGATGGAGTTCAGTGAAGCGCAACGCACTAAAAAGAAAGCCTAGCACATATCGTAAAATCGGCCGTGCGACCGACGAAGCTGAAGGCGAAGCTGATACGCCGCCTACAATGGAACAATCCCTTTGAACTAGCGTACACCGTAAATAGTACGCGTTATTATCGGCTAGCGTCGTAAACGAGTGAGAATTGCCGAGGACCGCGGACATATGTTAATTTCGTTGTTTATATTCATGCCAGCGAGGCAGACAGCAGTGGCTACCGCCATCAATCGCAGTCCTCGAATGAATGGCTACTTAATTATTCTATTGGACCTTATACACGGTGTGCAAAACACTGCGACTGTGAATCAAACATTTACGATTTCTGAATAATTCACACAAAACATGCCTCCGCCATGGTTAAACTTCCATAAAACATTAATGAATGAATTAAGTATTACTTGTTTAAAACAGTTTTTATAGTAGCCGTTCAAATTATATGAAAATAAGACCTTCTGTGACTTCTTATGGTTCCAGCTGGTCCATAGAGACACCTAAGAAATAAGAGATACTAGTGATGCGAGGCAACACGCTCTCTCAGCGGCCACTCTCGTTCTTCTCAGAGCCCTTTCAGGCAAGGACAAACGACTGCTTAGTCGTCACATCTGGATTCTCCTCCAGAACGTATACGGATATCTGCACAACCCAGCTACGGACCTAACCTGTATTTAGCTGGTGCTGGAAAGAATGGATATGCAAGGTTGAACCCTGCAAAATCGTTATTTCAACGCGCGA
>Ga0209791_1000631_pt1 | contig 11427 bp, 12 predicted proteins | sample WorMetTyACAVOLI1_FD_187422 | JGI IMG/M metagenome (GOLD analysis project Ga0209791, IMG submission 187422) | Marine gutless worms symbiont microbial communities from Max Planck institute for Marine Microbiology, Germany - Olavius algarvensis... ... | reverse complement strand
CGCGTAGACAAACGCGCTTAATTTACCCCCTTTTTTGTAGTAACACGCCGAATTTCATTCATTCGCGTAAACCCTGATCCTGCGCAGATCTGCGGCAATTCGTGTATTTACATACCGAAAACCCAAGCTAAATCAATCCAGCTTATTTCAATTGCCAATTCTTTAAATCCACTCAAGACTCATTTCAATAGAAAAAAGAAAAAGCCGCAATTTCTCGCTTTACTATCACCGACGTGACCTGGCTGAGGCATTCAAGGTGCCCGGGCGGTACAAAAGTCGGTTATTGAGAAATTTCCTAACTCAGAAATCAGTATCTGCATCGTATGGATGAAAATGCTTCCTGGCGATTCTGAAGCAGCGGCAAAAGATAAAGCAGAAATTTTCAATGACCATCGTGTCTGCCAGTTTTATGATCCTGATAAGCTCTCTGGAAAAGCTATTGCAAAAAGTGTGGGCTGGGAAGGCATGGTAGCGTGGGATATTTATCTTTTTTATACAGATGGAAGTGTATGGAGCAATTTTCCTCCGACACCACAGTATTGGATGCACCAGTTAGAAGAAAGTTGGGCGGATCGTGATCGGTTTCATACCGGAGACGATTTGGTAAATGAACTTTTCAATGCCATGAAAAGACGAATGGGTAATTAAACACTTTTCACAATTCCCTGCTTGTGATATTCACATGGTTGGAGAAACCAAGAGACTTCCTCTACAGTCCCTTCCTCAGTTAGGGTAGGAAGATGGCAAGATACACCAAAATCCTTACCCTCCCCTCGCCTAATCCATTTTAATTTTTCATCAAAAATAGACGCTGGGATAGACGCTACTCCCTCAGATCCTCCCAGCTGATCCCCCAAAAGTCTGACTGATAGTCGGCCTGCCTCTTAGTTCTCGTTTCGACCTGCCCTGCATATAATCTGGTTGGTTTTCTGTTAACAAACTTGAAATTGGATATATGGAATGGTATCGACCTTTGTATAGGGGTTGGCAGATATATTTTATTATAGGGGGAAATACCATGGCAATCATGAGATTATGGCATGGCAAGGTTGCGATTGAAAAAGCGGACGAATATGAGAAATTTATGATTTCGAGAGCAGCACCAGATTATGGCTCAGTTGATGGTTTGCTCAAATTATATTTCCAGCGTCGAAACGAAAATACAATAGCGCATTTTCTGCTCGTAACCATTTGGGATTCGATGGAATCAGTAAAGAAATTTGCCGGGGAGCATCCCGAGAAAGCTAAATATTACCCAGAAGATGATACTTTCTTGCTTGAAAAAGAAGAGACTTCGGCTTTATATGAAGTTTTTTTTGAAAAGTAACGCGCGCTTCCTAATACCATATCTGTAACTTTTCAATTGAGCTTGATGCTTGTAAGATTCTCAATATATCCAATAGAACGGAATTCATTTCTGATAATTCCAATATGATAGAATTAATTCCGTACACTCAATAGTTAGGCGGCGAAGAGCGTTGCTCCGCGGTGCACATTGACTGACTCACGGCTGTAGCACTCGAGCAACGAGAGGGACGAGGAGGGATACAAAATGGCGGAAGTCGAGAAGCGCACCGACTCCCAGACAACGATACCGAAGGTCCTCGTCGGCCTGGCCGTCACGGCCATGGTCGTCGTCTTCGCGGGGTTCGTCTTCGTGCTCGCGCGCCGGTTGGGCTGGACGCTCGGCTGGATCTACGTGGGCATCGTCGTCGCGACCTTGACCATCAACCTGGCGTGCCTGCTGCGGTGGAACCCCGAGCTGATCCGGCGGCGCATGCGCCTCGGCAAATTTACAAAGACCTGGGACAAGGTGTGGGCTGTGCTGTTCGGACTCGCAATGATCGCAATCTACGTTGCCGTGGTAATGGAGGCACGAGACAGGGTTTCGAGCGCGCCGGGGGCAGCGTGGCTGCTGGGTTTGGCCATCTTCGTCCCCGGATGGGCCCTTGCCATTTGGTCCATGGTCGTGAATCCGTTTTTCGAGAAGACTGTGCGCATCCAGACGGACCACGGACATCGCGTGATCGACACGGGCCCCTACGCCTACATGCGCCACCCCGGTTACGTGGGTTTCTCGGGCTGGATGCTCTCGACACCACTTCTGCTTGCGTCGACCTGGGCCTTCGTTCCGGCCCTAATCACGGTGGTCTTGCTCGTGATCCGCACGGTGCTTGAGGATCGCACGCTTCATGCGGAGCTTCCCGGCTACGCCGAGTACGCGAGCCGGGTTCGCTTCCGCTTAATCCCAGGCGTCTGGTAGCCGGGAGGAGCGCGAGCCTCCAGAGCGTTCGCTGCCTTACAAGGTGTTACAGCTGACCGCCCGATCTGTTATTGCGATTCTATGTATCTCCGACAATACTGCTTGGATATAGATGATTACACAAGTCCTAGTTTTACTCTTCATTCTTTTTGCACTATTAACGCTTGGATTTTTCATTTTTCTGTACTGGGGAACGCGCTGGGGTTCCACCACCGAAGAGCGTGCCCTGGAAATGCCTGGGGATGTCTATTTGGAAGGGGGCCCTAAGGCTCGTGTTTCCATGACGCGCGCCATCTCGATTGCTGCCAGTCCCCAGACCGTATGGCCGTGGCTTGCACAATTGGGACGCGGTGCTGGGTGGTACAGCATTGATTGGTTAGACAATGGTGGTAGGAAATCGGCACGACACATCATCTCCTGGATCCCCGAACCTAAGATAGGGGATGCTTCTCCTGTGGGATACCTGCGCCATATGGAATATAATAAGGCGCTCGTTTGGTGGGTGAAGGGTACAAAGTTCGTTTGTGCGATGACCCGCTTAGTTGTAGACATGCGACTTGCCCCGGAAAATAAAGGTTCCCGGCTCATAATTCGGATGTCCGCCGATGCTGCGGGCTTTACGGCAAAATTCGCCTTGCTGATCTTTCAATTCATTGATTTTATTATGGCCCGCAGCCAGTTGATTGGAATCAGGGAACGGGTCGAGCACTATGGCCTGCGTGCCAAAAATCCTGATGAACCAGAGACGGGGGCAACAGATCAATACCAACTCTACGAAGTCATCTATGTTACAGGCGAAAGGGCTGGTGTACCAGGGAAAGAGCTCGCAGTAAGGTGGCGCCAGACCGCAATCGAAGACGGTTTGATTGCTGACTCTTTGACTTTCGATCGCGGAGAGCAGTGAGGATGGATAGTTTTAATTCTTTTGCAGCGAATCAATATCTAATGTTGGGCGGCGGACGGATTGTCGAGGGAAAGGCCAATTAAAAGGAAGCAAAATCATGCAAGAACGAAGATACGACATCGATTGGCTGCGTGTTCTGGCGATGATGATGATCTTCTTTTTTCACTGTGCCAGGTTCTTTGGTGGAGGGGGGTGGCATCTCAAGAATCCCGGGGAAGAGAGCTTGATTGCGACTCTGTTCATTGGCCTGCTCGATCTGTGGATTATGCCGCTCTTTTTTCTACTTTCAGGGGCAGGTTCATGGTACGCGCTGAAGTCCAGGAACGCGGGGCTGTATCTCTTGGAGAGAGTCAAGCGTATTTTGATCCCTCTGTATGGAGTGGGTGCTTTTATCCTTCTGCTGCCTCAGGCCTATTTTGAGGCGGTTACCAATGAAGGTTATACCGGCACCTTCTGGGAGGGTTTGCCGCTATATTTTATCAATGTGTTTACGACTGCCCCCAACTTTGATGATCCGTTTTTCTTCAATGTATTCCTGGGTCATCTCTGGTTTCTCCAGTATCTCTTTCTTATTTCTCTGCTTGTTCTGCCACTGCTCCTCTTCCTCAGATCGGAACGGGGTCAGCGCTTCATCGCGAAGCTGGCCGGGTGGTGCGGTCATTGGGGCGGCGTATTTCTCTTCCTGATTCCCCTGGCCGTTTTCCGGATCGCTTTAACGCATTTTTTTCGAGGACAAGAACACTCCTGGGCCCATTTCCTTAACTTTACTAATAAAATTAAAAGGGACAGGCACTTTATTTAAAACATACCTAATTTGAGAATTATCGGTCTACCGCAACTGCAATCGAAATGAATTAAGGGACACTTATTCTTGCTGGAAATGTCGGATCTAAACTTAAATAGCCTAATTCGCTGGTGAGAAGATAAAAACCAAGATCGAAGAAACTACTGGCGGAAAATTTTGAACCAATGGTGACAATCAGGCTTTTAGATTGCTTCGGACAGTCGCTTTAACGAATAGATTCCATCCAATCCCTTGATTGGCTTGGGCTTTTTTTCATGCTTGGATACAAATAGATTCTTAAACCGCTGGTAATTGGCAGACACAAACTCCTTTGATCCGATGATACCCGAATCCGTAAAATAGCGCGTGCGATACCTGAAACGATCGCTTTTGCTGAGTTCAAACCCTCTGCGGCGCTCTTTTGCGATAACCTTATCTTCGATAACCGTGACGCTGCCTTTCTCGGGACGGCTTAGTGAGCCCGCCTCGTAAACATATCGGCGATACATTTTGATGCGCTCGGGTTCACTTTGGATGTTGAATTGTTTTAAACCAAAATCGGTCGAAAGAAATTGATCCTGATTGTTGGTCTGGATGTGATAACCCAATGAATTCCACCGATATTGCTCAGGACGTTCAACCAGACCGGCGCGCAACGGATTCAGATCAATATAGGCCAGGCAGTTGATAAGCGTTTCTCCGTTTTCGACAATCACGCTTTTAAAGCGATCGCCCCAGAAATACCCCCGCCGGTTGTGACGCCGGTTGTAAAACCGGGCAAAACCGACCTTGATTTCACGCATAAACTCTGAAAGGTTGGATAATTTTAGCCTCAAGGACGGAACCAGCCCATCGGCAAAGATGCGCTCATCACCATAAAAATTCACATAGCGTTTTAAAATATCTTCGTCTGAAAATTTGTATTCGGGAACCACCCGTACCAGGATGTGAAAGTGGTTTCCCATTAGGCAAAATCCTAAAATCTCAACCAAATACAAAGCCGCGTATCGCCGGATGAGATCCAGCATAAAATCCTTTTCTATATCGCCCAAGGGAAAGCCATCCAGGGCAGTTCGGGACATTATATGATATACCGTACTTTGGTCATCAATTTTCATTCGCTGGGTTCTGGGCATGATAGGCTCCTTTTTATGCTAGCTTTGGTCTTATATTCCACAAAAACTCATGGGTGTCAAACGTAAAGTGCCTGTCCCTATTCCGTCCTTGATTGGTCGGAAAGCTAATTGTTGGTGGGCAGTTTTTCATAATTTGATTTTATCAACAGATCATTCTCGACTGAATCTTAACGTCATCGGCTCAGTCGCCTTTGAGTGGTCAGATCCTGAATCATCAAACACAGCTAAAGCAAAACCATAATTTCTCATTGGATTGAATGTTACATCATCTTCGTGGCCTGTATCAAGCTTGCGGTAAAGCATGACCATCCACCCACCATCTGCATGGCGACTGATTGCTTTCACATCAAATCGGGATCCGGAAGGTTTGATCGGTAGGCGGTAAGGGATGATATCTCCGGCTTTGAATAGAGAATAGTCTGCTATTTTAATCGCCTCATCCAAAAGAAGGAAACCTGGAACCGAGGGTTTTTTATTTGGGTCTTGCATATAAATAGGTCGTGTCCCATCTATAGTCTGATTCCTGACATCCCCACCGGCGCCGGTATCTTTTCTTCGCCCCGTTTCCCGATATGATCCAGTGGGATTACCGGCCAAAGTCAACCAGGCATCATCAGCATAATCATAGGGCGCGGAGCGCGCCGCCTTCCAATGCCATAAATCACCTTTCTCAACATCCGTCTTGGTGGCAAATTTCCATTTATTTCTTGGCAGGTCGGCCGGACTATGGCAGGTTACGGCACAACCTCTGCTGGCGAACTTATTTATCCGGGTTATCTCGAATAGCAGGGCAATTCGGTCCTCGTTGCCCTTGAGATGATTCCAGTTTTGGCCATCAAATCGCCAGGATTGCTTAGTAAGGCTGCGGGTCGGATCTTTCCACTTGAAAAGAAAATACAGGCTGTCATCGGTGTACACGGCCCGGGTGGTTACCGTGCCATTGCTTCCACCTGACGTCTCACGGCCCTCTACCAGGAGCTGCGATGCCGATGCTTTCCTCCAGACAGGATCATCCAATCCCTGCGGAGCGGTCTTGATGAAGTTGGCCGTAATCACCAACGTATGGGCCTTGACCTGATGCGGTGGCAACACCAGTGCGCCGCCGGCGATCAGGGCCAGTAACAAAACAGCGCCAATTAAAAGTTTTCGTAACATGGGCAACCCCGTTGATTGCAATTCAAATACAGACTAAGGATGGGACCCTCGAAAATGTTCCATATACCCCAAAATTGACAGTACCAAAACAGCGATAGCCAAGATGGACGCGACCAGCATGACCGCTTTGCGATGGGCGGGATGACGCTGTGGTGAAGAATCGATAAACGGCAGGGCTATGAACAAACCAGCCAGCGCGCCCGGAATGATGACACTTCCGATCACTGACCAGGGTCCTTTAAATATGGTTACCAGCTGATTTAAAAACAGCACCCACCATTCCGGCTTGGGAACATACGTGGCGTCGGTGGGGTCGGCGGGATCACCTAACGGTGCGGGCCAGTACCAGGAAATCAGGCCCAGCATTACGGTAACGCACAGAAAAAGAATCAACCACCGATTTATCACAACCGGGAAAAAGCGCACCCTTTTGGCGGCAAAATCACTGCCCGATAAAGGATCCGACAAACCGCGATTTTTGAGAAAATGAAAATGAATGACAATTAATCCCACCAGCAGGCCGGGCAGAAATAGGATATGGAGCACATAAAACCGGGTCAGTGCCACAATTCCGGTCAAAGGCCCCCCCTGGATCAGGCGCACGATAAAATCGCCAATCAAGGGGACGGATCCTATAATGCTGAGCCTCACCTGGGTCGACCAATACCCCTTTTGATCCCAGGGAAGAAGGTCTCCGGTAATGATGAAGATGGGTACAAAAAGTAAGATCAACACGCCCGAGACCCAAATTAGCTGTCGTGGCGCTTTGTAAGCTCCTACTAAAAATCCACGGACGAGATGCGCGCCCAGGACAGCCAGGAATAGATTCCAGCCATAATGGTGGATGCCCTTGATGACGTCCCCGAAGGGAACCGTGAACAAGGCATAGTCAACGCTGTCATATGCCGACCCGGGCGCCGGTGAATAGTAAAGCGCCATAAAGGCCCCGGATAAAAACAGCAACACGAGAAGTACCAGAAGTAAGGCTCCAAAAAAACGATGCCAGGTCAATGCATCAGTGGGGACATCCAGATTTTTAAGTCGGTTAACTGTTTCGTCCAGGACCAGGCGCTCCAGCAAGGTCCCAGGTCGGTTCCCGGTTGTTTGATTCACCATGTGCTCCCTCAGACAATTTTTTAACGACTAAATTGCAAGCTCAACACTTCGGAGTCATAGGAGTCTTCGTCACCGGAATCGTCAAACAGAGCCATTGCAAAATTGTATTTTTTGCGAGGATTAAAGGCCGTGTCGTCTTCATGGCCGGTGTCAAGGTTCCGGTAGAGTATAACGCTCCAGCTACCATCAGCGTAACGGCTGGCGGCCTTGATATCGGCTCGGGAACCCTGCGGCATCTTGGGCATGCGGTAGGTGATGGTATCTCCGGGTTTAAACATAGAATAATCCTTTATTTCTGAGGCATGGGATACCAGCAGAATATCGTTTTGAGTCAGCTTTTTGCCCGGGGCCAGCATGTATTTGGGCATCGACTTGTCGGCTGTCATGTTTTTGGTATCGCCGCCTTTGCCGGCATCACCTTTGCGGCCGCCTTTTTTAGGGCTGATGGCGGTGAGCCATGTATCATCAGCGAATCCCGCGGGATCGGATCGGGCTGCCTTCCAATGCCACAAATCACCTTTTTGAGCCGCCGAGGTGGTGCCGAATTTGCCGTCCTTGGCATTCGATGCTCCCTCCGGAACATGACAAACAACCGCGCAGCCTTTGGTGGCAAAGTTATTGATGCGGCTGATTTCAAATAGGAGTGAAATTCGATCCTCGTTGCCTTTTTGATGACTCCATTTTTGTCCGTCAAACGCCCAAGCTCCTTTGGTCACACTCTTGGTCTTGTCTTGCCAGGAAAACAAGAAATAGATTTCCTTGTCAGTATAGACAGCCTTGGTTGTGACGGAGGCCTTTTTACCGGCAAATTTTTCTTTACCTTCAAAGGGCACGTTCACCGCCTTGGCCTTCTGCCAGGCCGGATCGTCAAAGCTGGCCGGTGCGTTTTTGACCTTGGCGGCCGTAAGGGACTGCTTGGCAGCTCCGGTCACTTCATTTGAATTAAAAAGAATTAATCCGCCGAGGGCGACAGCCAAAACCAGAATAATACCGATTTTTTTTTGTTTACGCATGGGATGTTACCTCCTTTTTTGTTATGAATTTAGGGTTACAAGGTCAAATAGACCAACAGGTTATCTTCTTCGATTTTATGCTCTAACGTCGCCAGAGGCTTGGTGGGCGGTCCGGCAACGGGTTTACCGTTTGAATCAAAGCGACCGGAATGGCAGGGACATAGAAAATGGTTGGTTTCTTCCTGCCAGATCACATTGCAAGCCAGATGCGTGCAGGTTGATGAAAAGACCTTAATGTTATGATCAGTGTTGCTTTTGGCCCAGACAAACCCCCGCTGGGGCAGCACCAGCCAGCCGTCTTTGACCATGAATTCGTAAGTCAACATCTCGATGCTGCCGGGTGATAAATCTTCAACAGCCCCAAAATCCACCCATTTTCCGGTGGCCTTTTTTAAAGCCGGTGCAATAAAATATGAGACCAACGGAATCCCAGTTAAAATAGCGGCCCCACCGCCCAGGACGGTTGTCTTAATAAACGCCCGGCGCTCGGAATGAAGCGTTTCTTTGTGGTTGTCTTTACTCATAACAATTTTGTGATAGATCCCAAGACGGTTGATCTGGAATTTCTCGGGTTGATCCTACCAAGTGGTATGTGAAAAAAATGTGAAATCTATGTCAAATAAAAGTGAAAAGGGTGGTTTAAAGCAGATAAATAAGGGAGGAGCGATACGTCGGCATTATAAAAGGCTCAATTTAGGAAAAAATCATTTGTGCGGTTGTGCCACGATCCGGCTCGCTAGCAAATTCCAAATTCCAGTCCAGCCGATTGCATAGACGTCTAACAATTGAAAGCCCAATTCCATGGCCTCTATACCGGTCGTCACCGGAAAGGGGTTGGGTGACAAGCTTTAGAGCCTCAGGTTCCATGCCTTCACCGCTATCAGAAACGATTACACGATCATCCCTGACGATGACGCTGATTTTACCGGATGCGGTGTGCTGGATGGCGTTGCGAATTAAATTAGTCAGCATTATCTGAAATATGGGCGCCGGAATTGATAATTGGGGGTTGCCTTCGGAGACAAACGCTATCTCGACGGGTTTATTACCAATGAGGTAACGGTTTTGCTCAATGGTTTCTTGGACAACCGACCCAACCTCCAAAACTTGATCCTGATCGACTGCCAAACCTTCCCGTGCTAGCCATAGCAGGGTTTCAATTATGTTTTCCATGTTTGCTACGGATCGTTCAATCCGCCTCAAAGGGCGATAGGCGGGATCGTCTTCTCCGGAGAGCTTTCTTTTCAGCAATACCACGGCCCCTTTGATGATCGTGACAGGGGTTCTCAGCTCATGGCTTGCGTAGCGGCTGAATTGATGTTCACGCTCGACAAAGGTCTCGACTCTTTGCATCGCTTGTTCCAGTGCTTTTGCGAGCACACCGACTTCATCATTAAAAAAAGCTTTTGAAAGGTCGGTCGGCAGGTTATCCGGTCCGGATTTGTTCACCAAATCTGACAGATGCGCAACCGGGGCAATGACTTTGCGGGAAGTCAACCATCCTATCCACAATCCAAGTCCGATATTTAAGGCAACCCCGGCAATCAAAACGAGACGGATGCCCAATTTGCGTTTTTCAGTAAACTCCAGAGCGCTAACTTCGTAAAACAGGTATAAAATCTTTTCCTGACCTTGAAGCTTTTGAATTGCAATATGGTATTCTTCTTCATCAATGTGCGCCTCATGCAGCCCCTCAGTAAATCCGTCAATCATATTCAGCACATGAAGCGGCATATTTTCCGTACCCACATACGCGGTAATATACGGCGATGTTGGTTTTGGATAAGCGTTATACCTTTGATAATGGGAAATAAAATGCTCGACCTCCTCATTGAGGCGGCTGTCAATGAGATGATCGTCGATCGCATCCAAAGATATGTAAACGGCGGTAGCATATACGATGCCGAGAACGGCGCCGAATAAACAAAAGGCAACAATAATACGGGAGCGAAGGCTATGCCGATAAGTCATTGGGAGCCACCAATTTATAACCGATACCGTGAACGGTTTGGATTAGAGGACGTTTAAAAGGTTTGTCGATGACCCGGCGCAGGGTGTAAATATGGCTGCGCAGAACATCACTGCCAGGAGGCATATCACTCCACAAGGCATATTCGATTTCTTGGCGGGGTACGACATTGGGAGAGGCGCGCATCAGCATGACAAGAATTTTCAGACAGGCACGATTCAATTCGATGGGGCGGCCGGCGCGTTGGACTATCCTTTTGCCAACGTCCAACTCAAGATCGCCAACCCGCAGAGGCTTCTTCCCGGCCTGATCAGATCGTCTCACCAGAGCCTGCACCCGGGCATTTAACTCCTCCAATTCAAATGGCTTTACAAGATAGTCATCGGCGCCTGCGTCAAATCCTTCCAATTTGTCACCAAGTGTGTCTCGCGCCGTTAACAATAATACCGGAGTTGCCTTTTCACACTCTTCTCGAAGTTTTCTACAGAACGTCAAGCCATCCATCCCCGGTAACATAATATCCAGTATAATGGCATCATACTCTTGCGTTAACGCCAGATGTAATCCGCCGATGCCATCCATTGCAAAATCCGTTACATGGTCTTGGAGTTCAAAATAGTCGGCTATGTTTTCAGCTATATCGATGTTATCTTCAACAATCAGTATGCGGAGTGCGCGAAAATCTTTTAAACCCAAAGTTAAACTCCATTTTAGTTGCTTTAGAGCCAAAGTTTACAAGCCTTTGGTTTGGGATATTAAATAAAGGGTAGAAAGGTGTCAAGAGGGAGACTATATGATAGATGTAAAAGAGATGTTCGAATTTATGAAAATTTAAAAATGGTTATAATTCTCTAAGCATATTTCTATGGTTTATGGTTTTTAGATTTCCTAACGCAATGTAATAAATAGCTAAATGATGAATTTCGGCTATTATGTTGCGTGTCTATCTATCCATCTGATCACTCTTGTCCAAAAACGGGTTTAGAATGAGTCATAAAGTGAGTAATAATACGAGTCATTGAAAAAAATCCTCCTTATATGTAGGGTGGTTGTTAATTTCGCCAAAAAATAACAAATACCCGCAACA
>Ga0209791_1000630_pt1 | contig 11432 bp, 5 predicted proteins | sample WorMetTyACAVOLI1_FD_187422 | JGI IMG/M metagenome (GOLD analysis project Ga0209791, IMG submission 187422) | Marine gutless worms symbiont microbial communities from Max Planck institute for Marine Microbiology, Germany - Olavius algarvensis... ... | reverse complement strand
CAGACAGTCAACTGTACCAGCACACATACAGACAGACACACATACACACAGACAGACACACATTCATAAAGTCAACTGTACCAGCATACATACACAGACAGACAAGACACATACATACACAGACACACACAAAAACAGACAAATGTGACGACATATATACAGAAACACAGAATAGAACGAAACCGGTCGACTGTACTGTGACACATACACAGGCACACAGAAAAAACAGACACACAGAAAAGAAGATAGACAACTGTATCGTCACACATACACAGGCACAGAGAAAAAACCCAGAGACACAGACACCAAGCACATAAACAGGCACAGAGACATACACACGAACCCACACAGTAGACAGCCAACTACATACTACAACTGACAAAGAGTTAAACAAGAACACAGACACACACACAGACAGTCAACTGTACCAGCACACATACAGACACACATACAGACAGACACACATACACACAGACAGACACACATTCATAGTCAACTGTACCAGCATACATACACACACAAATACACACACACAAAAACAGACAAATGTGACGTCATATATACAGAAACACACAGAAAAGAATGAAGCCAGTCAACTGTACTGTCACACATACACAGGCACACAGAAAAAACAGACACACAGAAAAGAAGATAGACAACTGTATCGTCACACATACACAGGCAAAAAACCAGAGACACAGACACCAAGGGACATAAACAGACACAGACATACACACTAACCCTAAAGAGTGAGAGGCTGACTACTGTGCCACCTGTACACATTGGTCAATATACAGTAATGACTAAAAGAATAAATCTGTTTACAATCGACACAACTACGAGATCACACAGCAAGTAGTCATGGATATACGAATGACAGTCAACATAACTACGAGATCACACAGCAAGTAGTTATGGACATAATCGGCAAAAGACAATCCGTGACATGTTCCACTATCGGCAGACACACAAGAATGTGCATAGGTCCTCCACTGTAGTCGACCATGAGGTCGTGCTGGAGGACAGACACTGGTGACATCCTTACACCAGACTGATACATTAACAACGCAATCAACACAACTACTAGATCACACAGCAGGTAGTTACGGATACAAGTGTTAACACAACTTACGGGACAACCAATCTGCCACCACATTACTGGATCCATAATCTGCAAACACTCGACAATCGCATGCAATCGCCAAAAAACAGACACTAACGCAACGTGTACCTGTCGTGTAGACAGACCTCCAGTGATGCAGTCCGAGTAGCTTTGGAGTACTCCATACACGTGTGCCAGCAGCCGGACGCCTACCAGCCCTGCTGGCACATGAGACATGTTGCACACTTCTGCTATCCGGCACTGCTTCAAACACAGTACCTTCTACCTTCCACGATCCGCAAGGACACGACGACGCAGTCCATGAGACTTTTCCTCTGCAAATACTTCATTTCCACGGCACGATTACACACAATCGTCAAAAACACAAAGCAATGTTCGCAACTCTTGTCGCTAACGCTACATGCACATCCACAAACACACACGGTAATGTCCTCTGCAATCACTCCACAATCAGCAGACTTCTAATGACAGTCTGGAAATCGTACAGTACTCACATGGTCGGTGCCGGTAGTGAGGCCAAAACACTCCCCACAGCTACCGGCAATAGCGATGATCGTACTTTAGCGATTCCAGAGAGGCGTCAGAAATCTGGCTTCCAACATCGGCTTTCCACGATAGCATCGATCGCCGATTCACATACGCACCACGTTCCATCGACGATCGGCAACACGGACACGATCACGTAGTCCACTGCAAATACTTCATTTAAACGGCACGATTACACACAATCGCCAAAAACACAAAGCAATGTTCGCAACTCTTGTCGCTAACGCTACATGCACATCCACAAACACACACGGTAATGTCCTCTGCAATCACTCCACAATCAGCAGACTTCTAATGACAGTCTGGAAATCGTACAGTACTCACATGGTCGGTGCCGGTAGTGAGGCCAAAACACTCCCCACAGCTACCGGCAATAGCGATGATCGTACTTTAGCGATTCCAGAGAGGCGTCAGAAATCTGGCTTCCAACATCGGCTTTCCACGATAGCATCGATCGCCGATTCACATACGCACCACGTTCCATCGACGATCGGCAACACGGACACGATCACGTAGTCCACTGCAAATACTTCATTTAAACGGCACGATTACACACAATCGCCAAAAACACAAAGCAATGTTCGCAACTCTTGTCGCTAACGCTACATGCACATCCACAAACACACACGGTATTTCCTGTGCAATCACTCCACAATTATAAAACTTTTGTCAGCAGACTTCTAATCACAGTCTGTAAAGCAGAGTACTCACATTGATGTTACCGGCAGCGGGGCCATATACACTCCCCTTGCTGCCGGCAGTAGCGATGATCGTACTTCCGCGATTCCAGAACTGCTTCAGAAATCTGGCTTCCAACATCGGCATCCAGCATCCATCAGCGATTCAGATACGCACCACTTTCCACGATCGGCAAGCCCGACACGATCACGCAGTCCACTACAAATACTTCATTTCCACGGCAACACACAACCGCAAAAAAACACAGCATCCATCAACGATCCACGTACGCATTACCTTCGCCGCTCGGCAAGACACATAAAATACACATCCACAAACACACACGGTATTTCCTGTGCAATCACTCCACAATTATAAAACTTTTGTCAGCAGACTTCTAATCACAGTCTGTAAAGCAGAGTACTCACATTGATGTTACCGGCAGCGGGGCCATATACACTCCCCTTGCTGCCGGCAGTAGCGATGATCGTACTTCTGTGATTCCAGAACTGCTTCAGAAATCTGGCTTCCAACATCGGCATCCAGCATCCATAAGCGATTCACATACGCACCACTTTCCACGATCGGCAAGCCCGACACGATCACGCAGTCCACTACAAATACTTCATTTCCACGACAACATTACACACAACCGAAAAACACAGCATCCATCAACGATTCACGTACGCATTACCTTCCGCGATCGGCAAAAGACGGTGACACAGTCCGTAAAACGAGAACGATGTGGCTGCGATCGGCTTCACGGAGACACCTTCACTGATGCAGTTAGCACAGCATGCATTAGGACGCATCCATTTATGACATCCACACAAATTCAGCAACATTTGACCCTTACCTTGTCCACATACATGTGCATTGGCCTTTATATCCCTCCCCATTGTGCATGTCCACAAATTGTGATTTAGTAAGCGGCAAAAAAAAACAATCACCAATATAGACTATGTTGTTTATAAAATTTACACTGTGAGTCAAAAAAACTGCATACTTTCATTCGAGCTTAACTATGACAAATAGCGACCAAGTCTACCCAAAAATCTACACCTGCACCCAAAATCTATCAGTGCACTACCTTGTAAAATGCAATAGTAATACTAAAAATTATTTCAACAATTAATGCGGATTAAAAAATTTATGCCATTAAAAATTTTAAGACAAACCACGAAAAGACAGCTATCGTTCATTTCATAAATATTTGCAACAATGTAATTTGACAAATAAAACACATTTTGATCAATTCAATATTATTCAATAACACAATTGTCAAAACTCAAAAAACACCGTCATGGTCAGTAATCAAAGACTTCAGTCACCTGCACTAATCAGTCTTCATTACTAGGAGTAGACTAGCATTCAACACCAACGGGCTGGCAACATGTAGCTGCAAAATGAATACAAACTAAAAAAATGTGTTAAAACTGCGATTAATGTGCGGTGAAAAAAATTACTCCCCCCCCTCCCCTTATCTGTGTGGACGTCGGAAATAGATGGTCAATTCGTTTCAGCAGTGCTCGGTGTAGGCTCACTTTCTACATCCATCGACTCAGCCGCTTCCGTATCAGCTTTGCTCGTAGTCGGAACCTTGGACTTTGCTGACTTGCGAGGCACTGCTCTGCGATAATTCGCCGCAACTGCCTTCACGCGCTGCTCGTTCTTGTTAACTGCAATCAGGATGAGATATGCCAGCATGCACTTCATCGATGGGTCCGCAGCATGCAATTGCTCGCTTGCCAGTTGCACTCTTGCACGTTCTGACAGAATGAGATGCTCCAAGCGGTTGTCCGGAGACTGTGCCATGCACTGCAGCCGCTCGAAGAAACACAGCTTCGTGTTCTCATCCATGAATGCAGTCCTGTTCTTCACGAAATCTGGAGCATTCTCGTGCATCCAGTTCAGACAGCACAGCATCGCATTCGTCTGCTTGCCAGTACTGCTGATCACTTGAAACTTCTGACCTGTCGCAGGCTGAGTACGGATGTAGACAGAGCCTAGCACCTTATCCTTTCGCTCGCACAGTGTGCTGTTCGGACCTGCAGCCTCGTCGCATATGTCGCGCATCGCTTGCATGGTCGAATGTGTCAGAGCACCCGCTTGCTTGCCAGTAAAATCCTGATAGCTCTTCAGCTGTTTAACCACCATCTTGATGACATCCACCGAACGATACGTATCTCCTCCACTCGGCTCGGTCACAGCAGTGCGCAGCTGGTTCAGCACGGTCGCCTTTATGTCTGCAATGGTCTGACGCGTGTTGAAGTATTTGCTGCTGAACGGCACCGCTGTAAATCCGATGTCCTCCACCTCGAACGTGTTCCACGTACAGTTAATCACAGTCCAGTACATGTAATCCCTGCACACTGACACAACAACCGTGCGATTATTGTGCAACGATACAGTGGATGGAACCAGCTGTCTGTACTTACTGGCACCACACAGTATATCGCCAAGTGCGTGCAGCAATGCATCGCCAAGGTCGTCCAGCTTGACCATGGAATCTTCTGCAATCACACTCAGCCACATTTCACGCACATCGCTCGCTACCTTTACCTGCAGGTTTTCCTCTTGACCGCTGTCTGCCTGCACAAAATACCTGAACACGTCCGAGGACATACGTTTCTTGCGCCGATAGTCCACGTCGTCGTCCTGTCCATCGTTCTCTGTCTCGTCGCAGTCTGCAGCAGATGTCTGCGCCGGTGATGCTGGGCGTGCTCGCTTTCGCCCCGCTGCAATCGTCACCAGATTGAGCTCCTGTACAATCTGCTCACCAATGTGTTCCACAACACCACCAGCACGAAACAAATGCGGAGACGACAACTTTACGATACACTCACCATTGTCAACAACACTCCTCTGGAGCAGTTGACCCAGCTGTATACCAAACTGCTTCCAATGCCTGTTCTTGACGGACATCTGTTCGATGTGTACAATGACCCTGTCCACTTCCGGAAGTGACCGGTTGTCCGTCTGCTGCATCCATGACCAGAGATCGGTCGTCTCGCGCAACTTGACCAATACGTCGCTCGCCGTAAACCTCTCTGCGAGCTGCAGATCGTATTTACGAGCGGCGACCACAACTGGCATCTGCCCCGTCTCCGAATCGACTGCAACGAGCGCAAAGTTACGACGACCCTGGTCGACACCGATGTGCCGTTCTTTATTCACCGGCCTTGCCGACATGTTGAATGTGCCGCTCTCCGTCTCCGCCTGCAGATCCGCATCCGTGACCACGACGTTCACAGCTTGTCGCCGACCTGGCTCTAACACAGCCTGCTCCAACTCATCCAGCTCCTGAGCACAGTTACCATAATCTGGCTCAAAACGCAACTCATCAACAACCAAATCATACGCACCCTTGCGAGACGCAAACTCCATCGCTTTCCTCACCAGAACAGCTTCCACCTCGCGCATGTCCTCCGATCCAGCGATACGCTCCCACACTTGAGGACTGATGTAGCTGACAAGCAGATCTTTCAGCTGAGTCGCTCTCGTCAGCGCAACGTACAGCACCGATCTGATGTCGTTTGGCAGCTGCCTGTCCGGGTTGTCCAGCGCCAGGTCGACACCGACCGAGCAGTCGCGCAGAGTCTGTCCCTGTGCTCTGTGGGAGGTCATCGCGCGGCACAGATCCAACGGAAACTGTTCCCTCCAGCAATCTTTTGGCTCCTGTTTCTGTACAATCCACGACGGCAAATCGCTACGTGCAGCTACAAATCGTTCTCGATAAACTGGTACCCAGTTAGGATGCTGCGGAAACGGTGACATCCGCCGACCGTCTTTCGTCAGGAAACCTGTGAAACCTGGAAAATTAACAACGATACAGTACGGCGGCGGATGCTTCCCTTCGAACAGAGACCTGCAATCGGCATTATCATATATCACAGTGACAACAGTACCAGTCGAACTATTCACCAATCCAGCTGCAACATTCAAGTTTTTTATCAATCGCACATCGCAATCAATCGACACACACACAACATCGGCAGCAAACTTGAATTTTGGCGCCGGAAGCGCCGCCAAGCCATCTACAACCTGATGGTTCTCCGCCGTCGTGTGGTACGATGCCCTACAAATGTACATACGACTTGGTGGATCGGTCGACTGGCACTGCGACCACAACTGACGCCAGTTGGTCGCCGAACAACTCTCGTTGTCGTAGTGGACCGTGAAGTCAGGGATAAATTCCGGAAAATTTATCCTCTGACGCATCAGCGCGCGCCTGTCTTCATCCTTCTGCTTTCCGTTCCTCAGCCGATCGCAGATCTGCTGAAGCAGTCCGCAACTCCTCTGTCCCCTGCACAACATCACACAGTTAGTCTCGAGATACTTGCGGTACAATTCTTGACCCTTTGCCGTCGAGTGATACACAGCCTGCCTCCTGCCACGAGCCCCTCGTGCCCTCTCTGCGTGCCCGGCACCTGCCTTGCCACCGCCGTAGATCGGCTCGCCCATCACTGGCTTCAATTGAGAAGCATCTCCCAAGAACACCATCTTCTTGCCACCGAACGGAAGCTCGTTGCCGGCCACCTTCTTTCTCTTGGGATTGAACACCTGCGTCATCGTCTCGTGCATCTCTGCTAACATAGAGGCAGACATTGCATTTACCTCATCAATCACAAACACATCAACATTCTCGTAGAACGTACGCAACTCCGAAATCTTCCTGATGCTCATCGACGCCACCTCTCCGTACTGCGACCTATCATAAACACTCCAATGAAACATTCCGTGAACGGTCGGTGCACCGAGCAGAGACGCTGCTTTACCTGTAACAGCAGCAGCCTGCACCCTTCCTGCAAAACACTCACAAATACGCAATGCAACCTGAGTTTTACCGGATCCTGCCTTACCACACAAATACAAAATCTGCTGCTGCATGTCCACGCCGAGATCGACGGCCCACCTCTGCACGTCGGTCATGCTCTCGTACGGAACACTGCAATGCGGAGGCTGAGCCAGAAACAGCTTGGACTTGTCGACCTTCACGAGCTCTTCCAGCTGCTGGTACTCCACTCGCATGGGAAATGCAACGGTTACCTCCGACATTTCCGGTGGCTGCTGCTCCACGACTGCTCTGAATGTGTCGGGCGGCAGGAAGTTTAGCACTGATGGATAGTCCAGCTGGTCCACCTCGTCCTGTACGTTGACGTGAAGGTCGACGCCAGTGTCTTTCACCTCGTCGTCAGCTTGGTACTGTGCACTGAGTGTACCGTCGTGTTCCAGTCTCCGCATGTGCATGTCCACGTTATGCCTGGTCGTCAAGAACATGGAATATGAATACTGGTTGTCTCTCCGCCACTGCGAACCGACGGGCGCAACCTCGCCGCGACTCCACTTCGCACTGTACACTTTCCAGAACATCTCCAGTCGCCGCAAACTGTACCGGTGATCCTTCTCTGGGTCTTGCAATGCATCCTCCAGCACCGAACGCTGCATCTCGTCCAAAAACGACTCCTCCGGGCTGTCCTTCCACGGAACGTAGCAGACCAGCTCCATGTACGCGCGGTAGAGCTGTTTCCGTTTGTCGGCTGGCAGGCTGAAGAACGACGTCTGCGTCGTCGACTCGCCGAGCTCGACCGGTTCGTACAGGAACGGTGCGTCGGTGTACAGCACGGTGCTGAAACGGATGTGTCTCCGCTTTGACCTTCTCTTGAGGACCCAGTGACCCGATTCGATGTCTCGACTCATGAACTTTCTCGACGTGGACTGGCCCATCTCCTTCGCACCAGCATCTTTGTTGCTGATCCATTCGTGGCTGATCGTCTCTGCAAACTCCCTGAAACACATAAGAGCTAACACATCCTTGGTTAACACATTTTCAGACTTTGCATTTACACGGCTTACCACCCTGGTGCTCGCTCTGCATCGCTCCGCGTACGCCGAGTACTCCGTCCTGTCCGAGTACACGATCGTACGGCCATCTGCAGCACTCACATTCAGATACGATCGCCTGTAAAAACCAACAACATCCACACTGGAAAACGAACGTCTCACCGAAGGCAACTCCATCACGTGGTACGCCAGCTCCTGCTTCGTCATGAACGACCTGTGACTGACATCTGCAAGCAACAACTGACTCAGTACAATCTGCATATTAGGAGGCATCACACTAACGGAACGCTGACTCAAGTATTCGATGATTTCGTTCAGAAGTTCGCTGTAGCGTCCTGTCTTAGCCGCGTACTTCGTTGCATAACGCATCTTGTGAGCTGCATCTACCAACACTGTCACATCGTGGTTACCGCGCCAATACAACAAGAAATACTCGTTGAGGTTTGGAACCCGTGTGCATGTCCTGCGTAGCAGCATTCGTGTCTCCATTTGCGTATTGTTTACCTGCATGACGGCTGGAACGGTGTGATTCAGCGTCTTCTTAGGAAAATCGAACCTGCAACCTTTACCTGTCTTCACGTGACCTCCACAGATTGTCGGTATACAGTGATGCATGCAAGATACAGCAGCAACCTTCGCCATCTCTTCGTACCTGTTGGCATCGCAATACGACCTGTCGCAGAATCTTCTCATGAGTGGATGCGTCCCCATGTTCACTTTCTTGTCCGCATAATCCTTGATGAACTGATCTCTCAGTTCATCGACATCAATCACCTTCGAGGCGTCGTGCGAGTCTACGTCCATCGACTCCTTGTAGAACGACGCCGTCGACAAGCTGTCTGCAAACAGAGTCGCATAACGATTAGCCAACAAACCAACCTCCACAATTTCCCATGCCTGCTCTACCATGTCCGGCTTGATGTTTCCGGATTTCAGTTCGCTTCTCACGCATCGACCGTTCTGTATCATCCGCCCGATGATCCCGGTGTCCAGCACGCCTGGGAGTTTCACGAGAATGTGCCAATGCTGAACACCCCTCGTCGACGTAAATTCCACACGTGACCAGTAGTACCCTTCCGCCAGCCGATCTCTCTGCGTCCAGTCTCCACTGGGTTCCGACTCCTGCACTCCACAAATATCGCACAGAAAAGCCTTCAAGAACATCTTAGTTTTACGACACAGATATATCGACAGTTGCACAGCATACTTATTCATAAGATCTGTGAACCGCTGCGTATCGTGCTCGTAAAAGTTCTCATCGAACTCGATACCTGTACCGTTCTCCAACATGTGCAGCAGCAACCTCGTATCGTAGGTCTCCCGTGGGCTGTTATTGAGAGTGAGGAACAGGTTCGGGTCCCCGAAATCCCGGGACAGGGCCTCTATCCCCAACCGCTCCGTGAACCAACGCTGACGCGAGTTCGGCAGCTGCGCCATGACGCTGGACAGACCTGGAAGTTTACTCTCGATAAGCGTCTCATCCTGCGATACGAAGCCACTCTTGAATGCCTCCAGTACTTGATCTATCGGTAGATGTGCCACATCTGGCGACTCCTGCAAGTACCAACATGTCTTAGCATTGACGGTGCGCTCTACCAACCTGGCATACTGGTACATCATATGTATGTCGTCCTCGGCATATGCCCATCGGTAGTTACCTGTAGCCAACTTGTACGCAAACACCGACTGCTTCCTCAGCAAGTACCGAGACATCTTGTAATCGCTGCAGTCCAGCGGACTTTTCTCGCCTCTCGGATACAGGTACGGAAACGCCATAGTCGCCGACGCGTTGTATATCGGAATACGCCGCTGATGATCCTCGATCACCTCGATATCGCCATCCTGTTTGAGTTTCAGAAAATCTTTAGCTTTTACATAGAGATAGGGATACCTGTCGAACGTGAAGATGTCCGAACTCGTGAATCCCGACTCCAATGCCGGCTGCACGACCACGTTAGGGCGACCCGAAGCCGAGCGACGACGCCCTGGCGGCACTGCAGTTTCCTCATCCTCACAACTTTCCTCATCGGAACTGGACTCGTACTCCACGTCATCGACGACCTCCGCCAGCTCCGACTGTGACTGCAGTGCCGCCAGTGCCTCGTCACTCAGCTTCAGCTCTCCATCTCTCTCCATGCGCACGAAATCCGGATGGTTCTGAAACAAAAACTGCAACCACAATCGCACACGTTCAGGATTTGCTACTATGTGTTTACGCGAATGATCTTTCGACGTACGCTCTATCACAACAAACCGATCCTTCAAGTCCGTTCTTGGCAGAATCTTGGTCCAGGTCTGGTTCGCGTCGTTCATCAGCGTTATCGACTCCTGTCGTAGTTTCGCGTTGACCATGTAATTCTTGCGAACTGTGACGACCGGATTGACTACTGAGAGGACGGACTTGTCGCCTGCGTAGAGCTGTGGCAGACCGTGGTACTCCAACGTCTGTGGTCGAATGCCATTCCAAGCTTCTTTCTCGGCCTTCCTACTCGCACGCTCAGAAACACAATCATGACAACATTTCGAATCAACCTGATCCATACCCACGAGAATACCTGTCGTCTTGCACTCGTCGCAGTGCTTGACGATTGTCTCCAACTCGTGTTGCACCAGGAACTCCATGCGCTTGTGGTTGTACTCGAATTGCGCTGTTCCCTCCTTTGCGGCCCACGTCCACTTGGCTGGCGTCTGAAGTTGCTTGGTCTGCGCGTTCAACTGGTTCAGCCTCGACTCATCTTCTGGAGACCACGTAAACGCACGAGTCACATCGTCGACCTTCGACGGATCACTGAGCACAGCTACAACCTCTGCAGACAACTTTTCAGACAATATGTTATCGGCTTCGGAATACAAATGATCGTGGTACTGAGTGAGCTTTGTCAGCAAAGGATCAGCGGTATCCGATGAGCTCTGAGTGTCACATGTCTTCTTCAGTGCTTCCAACTCCTTTTGCAGTTTCACTCTCATCTGTTCCTTTCGAGTGGTCCCTGACTTCTGTGACTGCTGCTTTTCTGTCACTGAACTTCTCAATGTCTGCTGCCGAGATTCTCGCGGAATGCCTTCTGATGCAGCAGTGCTGACTGCGACGTGTCTCTGTCCCTTCAGCTTCTCACTCCGTTTCTTTAGTGCTATGTTCCGTACCTTTTCTGGTGTGCGACATAGCCGAGCATCACATTTCTTATGACTTACCAGCATTACATTGCGTCCACAGTCCTTGCACTTCTCCTTCTTTGACACCGGT
>Ga0209791_1000629_pt1 | contig 11432 bp, 9 predicted proteins | sample WorMetTyACAVOLI1_FD_187422 | JGI IMG/M metagenome (GOLD analysis project Ga0209791, IMG submission 187422) | Marine gutless worms symbiont microbial communities from Max Planck institute for Marine Microbiology, Germany - Olavius algarvensis... ... | reverse complement strand
CTGTCGTATCCAACCACAGGGGAGAGCCCTATGAGAGGGTGGAATACCTGCCCTTCGGGGAGATATGGATAGAAGAGACCGATCCTGCCACAGGCTACATACCCTTCAGGTTCACTGCCAAGGAGCTCGATGAGGAGACTGGTCTCTACTACTACGGGGCCCGCTACTATGAGCCTGCAACCTCCCGCTGGATGAGCCCGGACCCTGCCGGGTTCGAGCTTATAAACCCGATGGATGAGGATGGGGAGCCTCTAGCCGATGGGTGGCCGGAGGGCTTTGGACCTGAGCAAAGTGGAGGAATGCGCCAGGGCTACTCTGTCATCGAGGCTCTTAACTGGTATGCCTATGTGAGCAACAACCCCGTGAAGTATGTCGACCCGACGGGGATGTGGGAATTCAAGGCTGGAATTGGAGCGGGAGCGGCATTCAAATTTCGAGTATATACAGATAATCAAGGAAACTGGGATGTAGACGTTGCTGCAGGTGCTGGATTTGGGGGAGTACTTTCTCTAGATCTCGGTGCGAAAGAGGTGGAACCAGATAAACCTTCTGTAGAATTGTCATTTACTGGAGATGTCAAATTTTTGGGCTTAGAACTTTCGCTGACACTTGATCATGTTAGAGAACAAGATTCATCAGGTGAATGGGGTATCCCAATCAGATATCAAAGCCTCTGTTCCAGATAACTTGGGTGGATCCGCGTATATCGAATATGATATTCAGGAAGGCCCCGATTCAGGTTTTGAAATGAACCCAGGTGTTGGTGTTGAAAAATGTTTTTTTACGGAGTCGGGGATAATCTTGATGAATGGTAAGGACAACCTCATCTCGGAAGATATCATTTTCCCCTTTTCGATACTTATTTTCTCCGTTATTCTCTCGTTCATAGTATTTAAGCTTACAAAGAAGTATCGTGTGAACAAACAAACAGCCCCTGTTCTTTTAGGGCAAAAAAAACTCTTTCCCTTTACTTATATGTGTAGCGATTTTAATATATTCCTTTGGTTTTTTTTGCCAGTTCACTTCTTGATTCTTAGTATAGCAGGTTATTTTTATTTAGGATTGGGTTATATACACCTAGCGTTAGTAGTCTTAGAACTGGCGATTAGTATATTTTCAGTCTTTTTTCCACTATCATTCATGCTCAGGAATTTAGATTTAAAAATGTTTTCAATATTCAGAAGAATACCGATAGCGGTTCGAATAGTTTTAACAATCTTGATGCTTTTTGCTAGCGGGGCCATTCGTAGTTACAATATTGTTTATTAGTATCAGAAAGTCTGAGCATCCCTTAGGCCGTCCTCCGTCTTTCATGGAGTTCTACTTGAGAGCCCTCTAAGTGCGCCATCGAAGATGAGGCGCTATAAGGGACGGAACTCATCTAGTGGTCAATCTAGCGCGGACCCTGCCGAGTTCGAGCTTATAAGCCGATTGATGCGGAGGGGAAGCCTCGGGCGAGCTACTCTGTCATCGAGGCTGTTAACTGGTATTCCTATGTGGGCAACAACCCAGTGGTTAGAATTGACCCAGAGGGTTTGGATGATGTTGTTATCCAAATTGAAGGTGAAATAGCGTTAGAATTAGGATTTGATCTTTCTGATGGCTTGGTTTTTGATACCGACAATCCAGAGGAATTTGGGATTATTGGAACTGTGGGTGCTGCTCTAGGTGCAACTGCGAGGATTGCCAATAGGAATTGCGTGGTTTTCTGGAGTAGCAGAAGGAACTGGGTTCAATGTGGATGTGAATGCGGGGTCCTATTCTCATTTAGTATCTACACCGATGAGAAAGGCGACATATATGGGTTGTGAGTTTCTATTGGGGTAGGTTTAGGAGTGAGCCGGGGTGCTGTTACCAAGAGTGGTACTCTGCCATTTATTGATTTAGCCAATGCAGCAGCCATGGCTGTATTAGAAGGCATTAATGAAGAAGTACAATTTTGATTATGAAGCGGAGATAGATTGGAAATGAAAAATCTGCGAAGGAAATTTCTTTTATGGCAGTGTGTGTTTTTACCTTTAGGGGCACTAGGAGTACTCGGTATCTATTATCTCGTCTTTGGATTAGATTTTGAGAAAAATTCTATTGAGCTTCTCCCGCTAGCTATAGTTTTTATTTCATGGTGGCTTTTTTGCTATTCAAAGCTAATGAGCATCAAATGTCCCAAGTGCAATAAAATGCTTCTGACGTTGATTCTAAGTGAGATGTATAGCTTGAAGAATTTTGCAGAAGCATTTAAGTATCCAATTCCGCCGAAAAAGTACAGGAACTGCAATTATGATTACAGAACTCATTCTAGTGAGAAGCTTGCCCATGAAAAAGCAGACTAGAGAATAGTCCAGAAACATTTTTATAAGGGCGTGAAAATCATTCCTCCCTCACCAGCCCCGCCCCTTCGTCCTCATGTGGCGTAGATACTAAACAGAACACCAGACTAATTGCAGCAGCCATCCTCACCTATTCCTTGCTTAAGGCTTTGCTTCAAATCAAATAACTTCTGTTCACCTGCCTCGGGCCGGATGAATCTCACCTGGGCTTAAGGCACGGCCAGTGTTGCGGCCCTTCTTTTGAGCAGGAATCTTACTAACTCCACCTGCAGCTTTGCTGCGAATTCCTTATTAGACTCTAAGGAGGCGCCAGGGGGCCTGGCGGCGTCCTTAGCCCCAGGTGAGTGGGGGGGCAGAATGCACACGCATTTTGTCTATCCTTTGAGCGTCAGTTGGGAAGGTGAGCCCCATGCGCCAAGGGGGGCACATGGGGATGCTTATCGAAAGAGTTTAGAATATAATATCCGGCACTGACGAGGCAAATTTTTCCATCATGGATAGATATATAGAAGGAGAATAAGGGACGTTTTCTAGAGTTCATCTGTCTCATGAGGCCTCAAAAATCGAATGGGTTGCTCTTGCAACGGTTTATGAGCGGATGCTTGATTATGAACATTGGATAATTCAAGTATACGGGATTCGAGGGAATCCGTCGAAACAATATTGTATTGTTGATGAAGTAGGATAAACAGCCTCGATATTGAGAAGCTATTGACTAGCGAGTGCGCCGGGAAGTAAGGCATGGTGGATAATCAATAACTGACATAAGGGCTGTGTAAAAACCTGGTTCCGAGTTTTAAGAGAATCCCCACGGGGGTTACAGAATCAGTTCAGGCAAAAATCGAATGAATCCACTGCCACTCATAAGAGTTGTCAAGCTATGTCGTTATGTCGGTGATATTCGCAAAATCCCGTGGGTGCTTACCACCTCTCTGTAAGGCTGAGTCTTTGGAGATGAAGGCCGTGAGGGATATCAATCGCATCAGTATCAAAAAACCTACACTTTGCTTCTACAAGTGGGAAACATCGACTCTGACCTTCCAGTGAGTTAGTGTAATTTTGCACTGAGAAGCAGAAAGATGAGAACAGGAGCATGCAACCAGTCCTCATTCCAATGTTAAAATCGTCGCGAGGGAAATTGCCAAATTCATGATATCTTTTTTCTGGTTAACCTGGCTCTTCTTTAAATACTCATCAACAACAAGAATTCTACTTCGATTGTGAGATAGCTTCTAGTCAGGGCAGCTCCTGATGCGAGTTGCAAAGTTCGATCACACCAGGGTATTGAAGCTAAGAAGTTCTGTCTTAACAGGAATACTGGCAGTTTCTTTACCGATCGTCTAGCACCAAGGCGGAGCATCGGCTAAATTTTCTGGAACTGATTCGAAATTTGGCAATGGGGCGATAGTCTACTCTCGTCCTGGGTTGGGTCAAACCAGCTTCTAAGGAATACCTTGGGGTTCTGGCATAAAGGTTTGTTCCGATCCATAAAATCCACTCGCGGCTTCTCCGCAAACATAGAACTCTGGAAAGGGCGAAAGCGATTTGTTGGAGATTGTAAGCTCAAATCATTGAATCGTCATAGAATGCTTTGAATTGCATCATTGGCTTGACCCTCGTTCTTACATGCCTATACTCAGTGTCAGTGTTCCGTGCTAATCGCACAGGCGAGTATGTCGGTGCATGCCCAATATACCCGAGGCCCGGCTTATATCGGTAGTTAATCCAGAAAACAGGAGTTGTAATGAGAAATGTGTAAGGCGCTAAATCCGAATTCTTTTAAGGATAAGAGAAAAGGCTCAGTGGTACTCTGCATTATGGACGGTGTGGCATTGGGTAAATATGAGGAGGGGGATGCGGTTAAAGCCGCGCATACGGAGATTTTGGATTATGCAATGCAGAACTGGCCTGGAACCAGACTCAAGGCGCATGGAACCTCGGTGGGATTGCCTTCGGATAGTGATATGGGAAACTCTGAAGTGGGGCACAATGCCATGGGTTGCGGCAGGGTTTTCATGCAGGGTGCCAAGCTTGTAAACAATTCGATAGAATCGGGAAGCATTTTGGAAGGGGAAGTTTGGAAGAGACTTGTAAGCAATGTAAAAAGAACGGACGGCGCGATGCATTTCATTGGCTTGCTTTCCGATGGAAATGTGCATTCCCACATTGAGCATCTGAGAACCCTGGTACTTGGCGCCAAATCTGCTGCTGTATCCAGAGTTCGGGTTCATGGACTTCTTGATGGCAGAGATGTTGGTGAGACTAGTGCTCTTGATTATTTCACTCCGTTTGAGGAGTTTCTGAGTGCGGAGTCCGGGGAGTCGTTTGACGCGAGGTTTGCTTCCGGGGGTGGGAGAATGAATATCACCATGGATCGCTATGATGCAAACTGGAGTATGGTGGAACGAGGTTGGAAGACACATGTACTGGGTGAGGGTGATATTTTTCGAACGGCAACTGAGGCTATCGTGGCTCTGAGGAAGCGAACAGGAATGATAGATCAGGACCTTCCGCCGTTTATTGTCGTTGGAGAAAATGGAAAGAGTGCGGGCCCCATATTGGATGGTGATAGTGTTGTTCTGTTCAATTTTAGAGGCGATCGGGCGATTGAGTTGTCGAAAGCTTTTGAAGGTGGCGCCGATTTTGATAAGTTTGATCGTGTTCGGATTCCCAGGGTTGAGTATGCGGGCATGATGGAATATGATGGGGATGCTCATATTCCTACCCAGTATCTTGTATCTCCACCCTCGATAGACTGCACTATGGCTGAATACCTAGTAGCCAGTGGCGTAAAGCAGTTTTCTATTAGCGAAACACAGAAATTTGGTCATGTTACATATTTTTGGAACGGTAACCGTACGGGCTATTATGATAAATCGCTTGAGGAATACTTCGAGATTAAGTCGGATATTATCCCTTTTGAACAGCGACCCGCCATGAAGTGTGCGGAGATTGCGGATAAGGTGATTGAGGTTATCGATAACGGGGAGTTTGATCTTATAAAGTTGAATTTTCCTAATGGCGATATGGTTGGCCACACAGGGAATTTTCAGGCAACCCTGGCGTCAATAGAAGTAATGGATATCCAGATTGGGCGGATAAGAGATGCGGTCGAAAGGACTGGCGGCATATTGATTTTGACTGCCGATCATGGAAACTCTGACGATATGTTTGAACGGAATAAAAAGGGCGAAGTTGTCTTCCGTGAAGATGGAAGGCCAAAGCCTAAAACCTCTCACTCTCTGAATCCCGTGCCTTTCCTGTTATACGATCCTCTTTATAATGGCGAGTATTCAACTGAGTTCAGGAAGAATTTAGGGATAAGCTCGGTTGCAAGCACCTGCATTAACTTGCTTGGATATCAGGCTCCAGAGAATTATGATGAGGGAATCATAGCTTTTTGAACTGGATGCTGTTTGATTGCCTAATCAGGCGTTTTCGCTGGACACCGCTGGTTCTTCGAGTTTTCATCGCGAAAAATCTCTTTTAAATAGCTCTTCTTGCTTGAGCTGTTTATCTAAGAATGGCTTGTAAATCGACAGACTGCTGTCATAGCGGCCGCAAACTGCATTTAAATGGACTTTCAAAAGTTAGCTCAAGTCTCTTGGCTTTGAGCTTTTCCACGCGGAATATGTAAGCCTCAAAAGGTGGATTCGAGCGTTTTGCCTCCATTCTGATTTGCCGGGTTTTATTACGGCCCATCTGGTTCATGCCGGAACTTCTTTGGTTTGCATCCACATAATCAATCCATCAATCTCTTATGATTTTCTTAACGGTTTTGAGCCAACCAGTGTAGAATTTTTCCCGCTTATCTTCTTCCATTGTAGGCTCAAAAACTTTGGCGCGGGGAGGAGCGAAGTATCCATCTATCGATAACTTCGCAATCATGTCTAAGTCTTCCCAAACCCCGGCGCCCATGGCGGCCATCAATGCTATTCCCAGAGCAGTCATTTCTGCGAATCCCGGGCGTTCAACTGGCTTGCCAAGTATGTCAGCCTGGATACGCATCAATATATCGCTGTTGCTCACGCCTCCGTCCACTTTGATTCTACCCAGATGTTTACCGGCGGCACGAGACATTACTTCAAGCACATCTCTACTGCGATATGCAATGGACTCCAAATAGGCCCGACAAACGTGGGCTTTCTTGCTAGCCCTTGTCAATCCAATCAGGGCACCACGAGCATGGCTGGCCCACCAGGGGCTACCTAATCCCTGGTATGAAGAAATCAGATACAATCCACCACAATCGGCAACTTCCTCGGATAGTCGATTGACCTCCTCGAAGTTCTCAACCAGTTGCAAATCATCTTTCAGCCATTTGAGCAATGCGCCAGCCATGAACACGCTTCCTTCAAGTGCATAGGTCAGTTTACCGTCTATGCCCCAGGCCACTGTGGAGAGCAATCCGTCAGTCGAGTAAACGGGTTTATCGCCCACATTCATCAGTATGAAGCAACCAGTGCCATAGGTGTTTTTCACATCCCCGATTTCAAATGCCCGATGTCCGAAAAGGGCGGCATGCTGATCGCCGGCGATACCGCATATAGGTATAGGTAAGCCGAAAATTTTTGGATCCGTTTCTCCAAATAACCCGACGGAGGGACGAATCTCCGGCAGTATCTGATGGGGGATTCTGAATAATTCGAGAATCTCTTCATCCCAAAATCCGCTTTCCAAATTCATCAGCATTGTACGGGATGCGTTACTATAATCGGTTGCGTGAACTTTGCCCCCCGTTAGATTCCACAGAAGCCAGGTATCAACTGTTCCAAATAGGATTTCACCTTCTTCGGCCCCTCGAGCGATGTCCGGGTTTTTGTCGAATAACCAACGGATTTTGCTTGCGGAAAAATATGGATCTAGTACAAGTCCTGTCCGACTTTGTATTAGTTCTTGTTGTCCGGTTTTTCGAAGTTCCGCGCAGATTCCTAAACTGCGTTTGCATTGCCAGCCAATTGCGTATGCTGCAGGAATTCCGGTTTTACGATTCCAGAGTATGGTTGTTTCTCGTTGATTGGTGATTCCGATAGCTGCAATTTGAGAAATATCGGCATCCAGTTTTTCTATGGCTCGTTTTGTGACATTGAGCTGGCTCGACCATAACTCCATAGCGTCTTGTTCAACCCATGATTCTCTTGGATTGTATATCGTGAGCTCCTGCTGCGATGACGATAGTATAGTGCAGTTAGTATCAAATATAACCGCGCGGGAGCTGGTTGTTCCCTGATCGAGTGCTATTATAAACTGCTGCATGTTTTTTCCTGTTCGGTCAAGTATACGATAATAGATTCTATTGCATAATACTGATCAGGGTTCAGATGTAAACGATCAAGATGCAGATTATGCTTGGATGCTGGTGGGTAGAAATCCCCAACGCGGATTTCCGCATTCTTTGTGGAACCCCGATGGACAGTGTCAAACATCTTCGAAAAAATTAACTTGATTAAAAAAAAGTTCGAGCAGAATGGAATTAACCAGGCCCCAATGCAATACTCCTTTTAGATGTTTCTATTCAGAATGATAGTTTCTGGAACCGCGCAGAATTTCCGGTGCGGCTTCACTCCATGGGATGGCAATCCCGGGACACCCTGGCAATACTGGCGTTAAGCCCATTTTGATTGGTTTAGAAAGCACAACCACAATCTTTGAGCCGTGAAGTTGAAAATCTCCTGTGGCACCCGAGGATTAATTGATGTATTCCCGTTTTTTGATCCTCACACAAGTTTGCCGTGTGATGCAGGCGTTGAACGAAAAGGTTTGAATTTCTATTCATTTACTTACAGAAATAAAGAGGTAGGTGTTGATTTGAATCTGCCAGAGAGCAAGGATTAGTTTCCATCCTGCGCTCTGAGCCAGGTGAATGTGGAAGAGGACTATTTTTCGATAAGGTGATGGCTGGAATCCGGATAAGCCCTGTATGGGAAGTATAGTCACTTGCCGTGGTTGTAAATATCTGATAAACGTTGGGGGCTGGGTATCGATTTTGCAATCGCAGCCCATTGGAATTGATCCAGCTTAAGATACGAGGTGTTTTTATTGCGCATGCTCACAATGATCATTTTGCTGCTTTAACCAGCCTGCTCCGAGGCGAACGGGGAATGCGCGTGTATTCAATCTCCGGTGATGGCGACGATCCGCCTCAAGTTTGCCGCCTTACTGGAGCGGGATTAGGATTCTCATAGACTATCTGGTGAGCACAAATTACCTCGGAGATGAAGTGCCCGATACTCTCTTGCCTATCGTATCTGGCTCTGTTGTTGCGGTTTTTAACGATTCAACTCTCCTGGTTTGTTTTGTCTCCGGCTCTTTAATCGGCGAAGCTGAATTCCTCGCGCAAACTCCATCCTTATTTACCTACCGTACTCGCAGACCTGTCCAGGCACTGAAGATTCTCGCAAATCTGTGTTCTCAAACTTTGAGCCAGACGAAGAATTTGGAAACTCGTATGCAGTTGCATCTTAGAATAGGGCGATTCTCTATTCGGGAGGATTTCCTGACTATGTGTTTCCATGCCCCAGGTTTGATGATCTTGCTGCGAGTATTTAAGGTGAGGGAAGATGGAATAAGGGTGAATTGCATTGTGTAAAATCTGGTACAGTTGTTGAATCAGGAAACGCGACTGAGCGGATAATCACCGACGTGGGTCAATTGAATTCTCCTTTGATTTTGCCCTTTATTATGAGAGGATTCAGGAAGTTTTGCGAATCTGCGAAAGCGATGTCTGCAACTTCATTTTGCCGGATAAGCTGGTTATGAGATATTCTGATTCCAGTGTGGTTCTTGACTAAATTGATTTTTTGAACGAGTTTTGCCATGCGATTACGGACAGGAGACGATTGGTGAACGGTTTTTTTGATGCACGCAACGTACGGGGTGTCACGATTTCTGTTTTTTTACTTGTACAGTTCCTATTTGTCAATTTTGTGGGGAGGGGAACTGAGATTTCCATCGTTGATTATTATGGCGTATCGGTTGTTTTGGACGGCCCTGCTGAATCTGTAGTCTCACTTTCGCCAGGTATCACTGAAACAGTGTTTGCGATTGGCTATGGGGGGCGGCTGGTTGGAAGGAGCGCGTACTGCGATTATCCGCCCGAGGTTGCCAATATAACGGTTGTGGGGAATATGATTGAACCTAACATCGAGCTCATAGTCGCTCTGTCTCCTGATATTGTGATTGCCTCTACTCATTTTACTCGCGAGGCTTTCGAAAAACTGATGGAAGTGGGGCTTAAGGTGGCCGTGCTTAAGGGACAGGAAACTTTCGAGGGTGTCTATAATGGGGTAATTCGTCCGGTTGCGATTTTGCTTGGCGATATGGAGGCAGGGGAGAAGTTGATTTTCTCTATGCAAGCCACCGTCGCCGATGCCATGAAGAAGGTTGTGCGATTCGCTGTGAAGCCGACCGTGTATTATGTGGCAGGATTTGGAGAGGGTGGAGACTGGACTGCCGGTGGCGATACGTTTATTGGCGAGATGATTGAAATGGCTGGTGGAGAAAACATCGCTGCCGATGTTAGCGGCTGGTCTTTCAATCTCGAATCCTTGGTTGAGCGAGATCCGGACATAGTGCTTATTCCACCTTGGGCTGAGGAGGTTTTTCCCATCACACCGTTGTATTCGGATTTGCGTGCGGTACGCAATGGCAATGCCATTGTGATGGATGATAGTTCCATATCCCGACAAGGTCCTAGAATTGCAGAGGCCTTTGCCCGCCTTGTCGATACGATTGGCGCATTTCATTGAAGAACAACAGGTTCATATTATTTGGCATACCGGCTTTGGTGTTAGCCCTTTTCGGCGCGGTTAGCTATGGTTCGATTCGAATTCCACTCGCGGATGTAATGGAAATACTGCTGCGGGGCGACGGAGGTAGCAGCTGGGATTTGATAATATGGAAGATAAGGCTTCCACGGGTTCTCTGTGCGGCTTTGGTTGGCGGAATTCTTGCCATTGGAGGCGTTACCTGTCAAGGATTGTTCCGCAATCCTCTTTCGGAACCATATCTCCTGGGCATTAGTTCCGGAGCGGCGCTTGGTGCGGCTATCGCGATTTTGTTATCGCCCCTTTCAGGAAGATTTGGCCTTGGCATCCTGGGTATTTTTGCATTTAGCGGAGCGATGCTTGTAACCATGATGGTTTTCCTCGCGGCGGGGCGGGGGGCCTTTCGGTTTCCATCAACCTTGTTGCTCTCGGGGATAGCCATTGCCCTGGTTTGCCAAGCGATAATCTGGCTGCTGATGGCCCTCAATCACAATCAGATAGAGAAAATTGTTTTTTGGACCCTGGGAAGCTTGTCCTCAGCCAGATGGGAAAAGGTTCTCTGGCTCTCAGTGACAACGATTCCATCAGCTATTGTGCTTGTCGGGATGGGCAGAATGATTGACGTGCTGTCTACCGGTTATGAGAGCGCACACGGAATGGGAGTAAAACCTCAAAGATCGGCCTCCATTGTTCTGGCTATCACATCTTTTGGAACCTCTGCGGCTGTTGCCGTTTCCGGGAATATCGGATTTGTGGGCTTGATGATTCCGCATATTGCCAGATTTCTAGGGGGGCCATCTCACCGGAATCTCATTATCAATTCCTGGATAGGGGGCGCGATACTATTGGTTTTAGCTGATTTTGCGGCGAGGATGCTGAATCCGCCGAGTGAAATACCCCTCGGAATTGTAACTGCACTGCTAGGAGCTCCATTCCTTTTGTTTTTAGTAAGAGGTAAGCGAGGTGAAGGGCGTCTGGATGGTTAAATCACCTCTCACCTTAAAAAATCTAACCTGGAAACCGAGATTCGGACAATTTCGGCTTGGGCCGATTTCATTAGAAATCCCAGATGGGAAATTCATAGCGCTGTTAGGACCCAACGGGGTAGGTAAAAGCTCTTTGTTAAGGTTGTTATCGGGAATCTTGAGACCCAGCAGTGGCAAAATTGATCTCTTCGGTAAGGATTATGGCATGTGGAAATCCAGAGAGAGGGGGAAGCTGGTGGCATTTCTTTCACAAGAATCGGAAAATCCCTTCGGATTTCAACTGGTTAAATATATCGGTTTGGGTAGATTTCCGCATCTTGGTTCTTTCAGGAGAATGGCTGTGGAAGATAGAA
>Ga0209791_1000617_pt1 | contig 11556 bp, 11 predicted proteins | sample WorMetTyACAVOLI1_FD_187422 | JGI IMG/M metagenome (GOLD analysis project Ga0209791, IMG submission 187422) | Marine gutless worms symbiont microbial communities from Max Planck institute for Marine Microbiology, Germany - Olavius algarvensis... ... | reverse complement strand
TGTTGCGGGTATTTGTTATTTTTTGGCGAAATTAACAACCACCCTACATATAAGGAGGATTTTTTTCAATGACTCGTATTATTACTCACTTTATGACTCATTCTAAACCCGTTTTTGGACAAGAGTGATTTGGGATATAACCCTTATCCCTTCCCATTCATTATGCTTTTTTTTATTTCCCCCTCTCTAGAACTTCAAATTCATATTTTACATTCTCACTTTTCCAATAATAGGTGATTTTATAATTATTATCCAAAACTTGAATTGTCCAATAATCTTTCTTTACTAGATCGAATGACACATTTATTTTAAAATCTCCAATTTTTTTTCCATGAATTGTTTTTTTGGTTTTCTTATACAACAAAAGACTTTTAAAGTCTGAAAAAAATACTTCATTGTCATCTATTAAAAACGAGCTTTTTTTCAAATGCTTAATAGTAGTTATATTTTCGTTAAACGGGAATATATACCAAAGAGGCTTCCATTTCTTAAATATAAGTAAGGAATCATCTGTTTTTAGAAAAATATAACGCTCGTCTTGATAAATAGGCTTATCTATCTGATAGGTACCATTTGCAAACGCGATTTGGTAAATAAAAATTAAAATAACGATTACACAAATAATCCGCCATGATCTTTTCATTCTTTTTCTCTTTCTTTACTTCTTCATTATTTGACCATACCCTCTAAAAACCTGCTCATTATCAGCAACCCAGTTATTATTAGGATCTTTGGTAATGATAAAATCTCTTTTTCCTATAACATTTCCCGATGCAAATTGCCCTAAAGTTTTAACGGTATAAGAACCATCAGGGTTTACTACAACTTCTTCTACGAGTACTGCATGCCCCTCCATAGAACCGGGCTCACCCAAAAACATAATATCGCCTTTTTCTCCACCGCAAGGGTCTTTTGCAATTCTTCGCTCTTCTCCCCCAGATTTAAACCAATCATAAGCATGCATTCTACTGTATGGCATATCTTTATATGGATCTTTTGGGACATTTCTATATGCAGTCCAACACGCTTGAAAACAATAGAGCTTTGAAGGAATCTTCCCTTTTTGAAACCGTTTCCACTTACCGGTATCTGGGTTATAGTAATAATATCCGGGGGGTACTCCTTTGAGATTTTTCTCCATCCATTTAAAAGCTTCTTCTTCTTTTAATCCAAAGGGATCTATCCATCGAAGCGAATTGTTGTTGACATATCCATAGAGATTATAATCACCCCCCATAAAACCAATGGGATCAATTCTCAAAAATCTGCCAGTAAAAGGACAATAGTATCTAGCCCAATTATAATGTAGTCGTGTTTCTTTATCAAAGTACTGTCCCGAAAAGCGCAGATTATTTTCAACTTCAGATAGTGAGTCAACGATCGCATGCCCAAAGCTTGTGTACTTAGCGGACCAGACAACGGCACCATTAACTGCAGTCATCTTTTGCGGAGTTCCTAAGTGGTCATTGTGGTAAATGACCACGTTGTTCACCTGCAGCCTGAAGCGAGCATCTTCATTAAAATCCGATATTTGATCCCAACCGGTGCAAATTGTAAAAGAGCTAAATTTTCACTGATTTTTGCATTTTCATAGGCGTACTGCAAAAAAAATGATGACATGGTTATTGTCCTACAAATCACCTTGATAATCAAATATTTTGTTTAGCGGTTAAAGAAAAATGGCAACCTGGAACCGCGGATTTCGGAGGTTTGGAGGGTTTTATTTCTTTTTAACCGCTATTTTAATAGATTCCCGATAAATGGTCTCTCTCATTTAGCCGATATGCAACGATCTCATCAAGGCTAATACCTGAGCATGCCTCTTTTCGAGCGGTTTCCGTGGATTCCCAAGGCGGGCGGGTGGGGAATATAAAATGATTAACATCCTTTTTAAGGGAGCGCAGGGAGGTGGCAGGTGGGCGGGCTGAGCTGGAGGGCATAAAAGGCTTCAGGCAAGTTTACATAATGTGTGTTATGTAAAAGCGGGAGTGAGGGAAGTCTGGTGGCGTGATAGCTGCTTTCTTTTTTCTGCAGCTATCATGCCACCAGACCACGTCTTGATAAGGCGGCCTTATCAGATGTGCCGAACGGAGCGTCTCTGCCTGAAGCCTTTTATGCCCGGAAGTTCAGCACGTACGCCTGGCGGTGACCGGAGCGCGGGCGGGTGGGCTTTAAAATCGAGCACATTCCTCATTCCGGGCGATGGGTGGGTAAAGATCATATTAAATCAGACACGGCTGCCCCCGCAGGGAGCGGAAGACCCGCCAATAAACATAATAAGCGGGGCTGGAGCCCGAGGAGGCAGACGTACCTTATTCTCTGTCCTTTTCCCTGGGGTGGCAACGCTGGTGGACTTCCTTTAAATCCGTAATGCTTACGCGGGTGTAAATCTGGGTGGAGTCCAGCGAGCTGTGGCCTAACAGCTTTTGGATGGTACGCACGCCCGCTTTGTTCCTGAGCATGGCCGTGGCACAGGTATGGCGGAACGTGTGGCAATGGATGTTCTTTTTGAGCTTTGCCTTTTTTCCATATTTTTTGACCAGCAACCGGACCGCATTGTGATTAAAGCGGTTTCCACGAGACGATAAGAACAAATGGTTATTGTACGGATCTTTGATCAGCTCCGGACGCACGGATTTAATATAATTTTCAAGGTAGCGGCAGGCAATGCGGCCAATGGGAACCACACGTTCCTTGTTGCCCTTTCCCCGGATGCGTAAAAAGCCGTCATGGTAATCCACATCATTTAATGTCAGGTCCCTGAGTTCTGTTTTGCGTATCCCCGAGGAATACAGCACTTCCAGCATGGTGCGGTCACGGTAGCCGATCACACTTTTGGTGTCGGGCGCCTGCAGGATTTTTCTGGCCTCTGAAGCGCTCAGAATGCCGCTGGGAAGTCTTTGAGGCTGTTTGGCATACTGGATATCCCTGGCCGGGTTGGACACGATATAGCCGTCATCGGTTAAATATTGTAAAAACTGTTTGACCGCAGAAAGCTGGCTGTTTTGATAGGCCACAGTATTGGGATAGCCTTTATCATTAACAGTTTGATAAACCTCGATCTGGTAATCTTTGACGACCTCGCGGGTGATGCCGTCAACGTTGACGATCTCAAAGGACAGCAGGTAGTCAAAGAACTTGTTTAGTTTCCTGACAACCTCGCGGATCGTTCGGTTTGAGCGGTTTAATACTTTCAGCGACCTTTCGAACTTTTTAGCCAGTGATCTTAAATTATTCTGGTCCATGCTGCGGTCTGATCCTTTCGATATTCGGCTTTATTGATTTTCTGTCAGCTTTGTCCGTTTCCCGCGGATGGGTCTTTTGATGAACGCTTTTGATATCCAGACCCAGGGAACGGATATAAATTTGGGTCGTGCTCGGATAAGCGTGTCCCAGCATCTTTTGCACGGCCATCAGATCCGCTCCGTTTTTGATCAGGGCTGTGGCAAAGCCGTGGCGCAGGGCATGGGGGCTGACCGCTCTTTTTATCTTAGCGGCCTTGGCATATTTTCTGACCATTACTGAGACAGCCGGTTTGCCAATGGGTTTGCCGTGGATATCAACAAAAAGATGACGGCTGGATCTATTTTTCTTGGTGTAATGGGGCCTGACCTTTGTCACGTATTCCCGGATAAACTTAACCGCATGCTTGCCGATGGGAACCACCCGGTCCTTTTGTCCCTTGCCTTTGACCTTGAGCACCTGGCCCGTTAGATCCGCATCATAGATGGTCAGCCGGCACAGCTCCTCGGTGCGGATCCCGGTTGAGTCAAACAGCTCCAGGATGGCACGATCCCGGATTCCGATGCGGGTGCCAAGGTTGGGTTGATCCAGCAAAGATAGGGTCTGTTTGCGGGACAGAACCCGCTTGGCAAGCAGCTTTTGTTTCTGCGGTTCTTTGATGGCTTCGGCCGGATCGATAAAGATGATGTTCGTCTGTTCCAAAAATTCGAAGAAGCGCTTGATGGATCGCACCTTAAGACAAATCGTACCGTTGCTGTATGGCTTGCCCGTTCTGGTCCTGTGATCGTAAAGGCCGGCAATATAGTCTTCGATCACAGAGCGGGTGACGGCTTTGACGTCATCGATCCCTGCGGTATCCAAAAATTCTTGGCTGTAATCCGTGTAGTATTTGATAGTGGCCGCCGAACGGTTTAGCACCTTTAAATATTCTTTAAACTTAAACACCAGCTCATCGTTGATCATAGGACAACCTTTCTTCAGTATGATTATGACAGGCAGCCCCGGTATGCATATGACGATGTTTTATAGATAAGTGCCTATATTACTTTTGCCGGGATCACCGCCAAGTTAATACAATATTCCTTCTAATCGATTGGCAGTTAAGGATTTACAGCATTTTTAAGCAGCCCGCCTAGTGCCCTCCAGGTGGGCTCCAAGTACCCTCCAAGTTGCAAAATCAGCCCTCCTAGTTGGCCTTTTTACCCTCTAAGTTGTTGTCATTAGTCTGTGATTCCGGCTTTCTGAGCTTTTTTCTTTAACTGCTTAATATCTGTCAGACCTACCAGGATAGGCTTGTCATTGCTGATTTCTTCGGTAACCAGCAGCTCGTAAACATATTGCTTGCCTTTGCGACCGAACACCGCAAACACATATTCCAGCTCCTCTAATTGCTTGATGTGGGTTTTGACCTGGAAGTCGCTCCAGCCGCTGAACTCGCGGATGTCCCGGCGAGTAAAATGATATTCGCCGGCTTTGATACGCTTTTGCCGGCAGCGGGCTGTGACCATTTCCCGGATCAGTTTTAAAAGGCTTCTTGACGGCGGCGTCAGCTCATCCAGCGACCTGCCAAGCACATCATTGGCAATTCGGTTGGCCTTTTCGATATCGCCCAGGGTGACGCTGATGTATTCAATGGTTTTGCCGCTATAGTCCATGGCCCGTGTCTTGCGCTGATACTGGAACAGATAGGCAATGGCCAAGATCAAATTCAGATACTTGGTGTGATCCCTGCGGGCTCGCAGGGATTTGCTGGTAAAGGTCAACAAATCCGCATAGGGGTTGAACACATGCAAGGGCTTCAGCAGTTTATTTGCGTCTTTGTGTTTTTTGATGATCTGTTCGGATTTAAGTTTGCTGATCATCCCTTCCATGGTCTGGCTTTGCCGCTGCTTGGCCAGGATCTTTTTGGTCATCTCCTCGGATTCGTCAATGGAGATAAACACAAAACGGCTGGCGGTCTCACCATCTATGTCAACTTGCGTTGTGGTGATAAAAACCATCAGCGGACCTTCGACCGTGTTGTCCTGGGTTTTGAGCTCACCGGTAACCGGATCTTTGCCCGTATAGGCAATGGTAATCTTTTTCGATGACTGGATGCTGCGGATCGAATACACCGCCCCGTTCATGCCGTCTAATTCCTCGATGGCCAGGATCTTGTGTTTGAGGCTGTCTTTATCCTTGTAAAACAAAGCCTGATCGGTCAGCCGGGTGTATTTGACAAAGTCAGCTTCGGGCACCAGGGAAAGCACCGTATCCTGAAGATAGGATTTGCCGGCAGCCGACCGGGACTGGATCATCACCGACAGCGGCTGCTCCATCTTGCGGGAGACCGCCGCAATGTAACACAAAAGCTTGTTCATTTCTTCGCCGGTGTAGCCGATGGTCTCAAAATCGGACAGGATCTCATCAAACATGGCTGGGTTTTTTAATAAGGCCAGCGCCTTGGCTTTATCGGCGCCGGTCATCACCGCCTTTTTTTCCGGCCCCTGTTCCGTCTGTTTGTAATCTTCAGCCAGCTCAAGCAGCCTTTGGACATCCTCGCCAATGGTATCTTCACCGGAACCGAACAGATCGCATAGTCCCTTGATCAGATAGGTTCGGGACCTGGCCGAGTAAAAATCCACCGTGTCCACATGCAGGCGCCGTTTGGATTTTTCCTGCACAATGCCTTTCACCGTAGCCTTCAGCTTACTGTCATTTTTTAAAAGCCCTCTGACTTCGTATCTGCGGCCGTCTACGGCCATGACAAAGCCATAGTCGGTGGAGGTTACTCGCGGCTCTTTATTTTCTTTCTTAATCACGCCGTGGGCGTGACCTTCGGCAGCACTAGCATTGGGATCGGCCTGGTTAAGTAACTTTTTAAATTCAGCCTGCCCCGCCGCAAGCGGGGTTAAAAGAAAAAAGTCGTTGATATCCTGGCCTTCGGGAAGATTGATTATATGTGCCCGCAACCCTTCAGCCTGAAGCCTTGCTGATACGGAGGCTGCGGCCTCCTTGCCGGCCGCATCCGCATCAAAGCAGATGATGACGGATTGCACACCGTTTTGTTTGAACAACCTGCGATGATCTTCAATAAAACCGTTGGTGCCGTAACAGGCAGTGGTGTTTTTAACTCCCGCATTGATCAGGGTCAGACTGTCAATAATTGATTCGGTAAGGATGATCTCTTTATGGGATTTGGCTGCCTGACGGTTGAACAGGCCATGCCGTGCTCCGGGTAAATACAAATGATCGGCAACATTGCCGGTGACCATCTCATCGAGCCTGCGGCCGTAGATGCCGGCCGGGTTGCCGTCAAGATCATACAACGGGAACGTCACATAGCCGTAAAAGTGTTCATGTCCTTTCTCGCTCAAGACACCGAGTTGCTTTAGCTGATTGTATATGTCACCCTCCCCGGGAAGGGCGTTTAGCAGTGTTCCGTTGGCAAAACCAATTTTAAAATCAGAAAGTAGCGTGTTATCCGTGATCCCGCGTTGATTAAGGTATTGCCTGGCTCGCGGATCCTCGCAAAAGGCCGTGTGATAAAAATCAATGACGCGTTTGAGAAGTTTTAAAAGTTTTGCAGACAGCCCGCCTTGCTTTGGCGGCTGTTTCTTTTTGGCGGATCTCTTGATCGATTTAAACCCGTTGTCGGATAATCTGCTGACGGCTTCTTTAAAGTCCACCTGGTCGAACAATTCGATGAAGCGGATCACATCGCCGCCGGCGCCGCAGCCAAAGCACTGCCACAAATTTTTGGTAGGGTTTACCGAAAAGGAAGGGTTTTTGTCACCGTGGAAGGGACACAGACCAAAATAGCTTTTGCCGTTTTTTCTCAGTTTAACGCCCTTGGCTTTGACCAGGGCGATCAGGTCAACGTCGCGTTTGATAGCCTCGATTCTTTCTCTTTCTATCATATCTCGTCCCCCTTGTCGCGGCGTAGTCACACCCCAGGCGTGACGAAGCCGGACCATTTTCGCGTAGTTTGTTAAAAAGAATATCCCTTAAGTGGTTCAGCGATTCGCGGAACTGCAGCGGATTAACCAGGGCCTGACCGTCTCTATATTGTTTGTCCAAACGATCCAGGCCGTCACCGGTAATCAAAAATGTAGCGATCCGTTTGCCGTTACTCCGGAACCGAACCCCGTTCAGCTCACCACCCTTGCACAAAAAGAACGCTCCTCTAAATATGTCCGTCGTCTCAAGGCTGTTGGTTTTCAAGCGTCTCACCTCCTTCCGTAGGTCGCGGCGTAGTCACGCCTAAGGCGTGACGAAGCCGGATCGTCCTTGATTTTTTTGGGGAGATACGATAGAAAAACAAAGCGGTTCCAGTGGGATTTATCCCTTTGGAGCCGACTTTCATGGGGTCATCAACCGAGTCCTGCCAAAGACAATGAGGTTGTTGACCCTTTTTCCTGTAAAAACTCCCTTTGACAGCTAAAAATATAGATAAATCAACTTAATGTTTAACCTAATAAATCTATATGTCAAGAAAAAATTGATTCCTTTTGGTCATATTCTGAATTATACTTTGATTCAGGAGGCCAATATGAAAGATAAAGAATCGACTTTGTCAAAAGATTTTCCTAAGAAACTAAAGGAATTAAGAACTAAAAAAGGCTGGTCGCAAGGTCAACTTGGAAAAAGGATCGGCGCTGATTTACAACGAATCTCCAAATATGAACGGGGGGTCATGTGGCCAACCATGGAACTAATGGTCAGGCTTGCAAAGGCTTTTGATGTCAGCGTTGATTATTTGATCCGGGAAGAAAAAAACGTTGCCATCAGCAAAATAAAAAATCAGGAGCTTCTGCATAAAATCGAGGAGATTAACGGGTTACCGGAAGAAGATCAATACACCATCATTTCATTTTTGGATGCTTTTATTAAGCGTCGCAAATTTGAAGAATTGGTCAATGGTTAAACAAGGATATCAAAAATGAACACGTTTACCGCAATCATTCACAAAGAGGACAATCTTTATGTTGCCGAATGTCCTGAGATAGGAACGGCCAGTCAGGGAGAGACAATTGAGGAGGCCATAAACAATTTGCAGGAGGCAACGGAATTATACCTTGAAGAATTTCCGTTGAAAGAGACCTACCGGGCGTTTTTAACGACATTCGAGGTTGCCGCCCATGCCTGAACTTCCGAGGATATCAGGCAGTGAGGCTGTCAAAGTGTTTATCAGACTTGAGTTTCATCAAACACGGCAAAAAGGCAGCCATGTTGTCATGCGCAAAGGTGACAAAGGGTGTGTTATACCGCTTCATAAAAACCTTGCCGTCGGAACCCTGCGAAGCGCAATTCGCCAGGCCGGTATCAGCGTTGATGAATTTGTTGCCGCATACAAAAAATAATAAAACAGGGACAACTCTTTTAATAGAATCGGAACGTCTGCGTGCGAGTTTATCCTGAGCTTGCCGAAGGGGGCTGCAGACCTTGAAGGACAGGTCTTGCGCTGCCTGCGCTCGCAGCCGGCCTGATTTAATATCCCCCGCCCGCCCTCCAATAAAACAAGGAACCGCCGCTGGTCTATCTTAACCGTTTGCGCCTGTCATGATAAACTGCAGTTTTACATAAGTGATTTTATCGTACAGAATTTTTTGTCTGATTTAATCAGCCTCCGGCAGGGTGGTAAAAAATGCCGTCCGATAAAATCGCCGTTATGTAAACGGTCATTTATCTCGCCAGACGCAAACTCAACACCAAAGGAAAGCGGCGGATCTGATTTTAATATCTATTCCCGCCCACCACCCCATAAGGATGGAATCGATTTTATAAGGACAATTAAAATAAAAAGGCAGTCAAAGATTAAACTCAAACTGCCTTCCCAACCGTAAATATTTATTATTTAAGGTGTGACCCAGGTCTTTTCCCCCATGTTATCCGACACTTAATGGGGAACTTTTTTCTTTTCTTATTGATTACTTCGCAGCAGATCTAATGTACTGACGTTGACAAGATCTAAGACAATTGAAGGTAGTTCTAATATATCGCCTTCATTTGCTGTTTGGATTTTTCTGACTTGAAAAGACAGTCTTCTGGTGTAATGCTGCTTGGCAGATAATATTACAGTTAATGTTGAAGGTGTCTTACTGCATCTGTCTCCAAATATGCCTGGTCCCTTATATGTATCGTATAACCACTTTATTTCAAATTTTCCTTTATTTGAAGAAATTCCTGTGTACCCTTGAGTTTCATTATCAAAAAAGACTGATAATGATGCGTTTTCAATAGGCGTATTCTTGGTGGATACAACTGAACCTTTAACCGTATACGTTTTCATGATACATTTTGCCTGTGTAATATGTGGTGATAAAATACTAGTGAAAAAATATAACACAGAAAGGGCGATTAATATTCTTATCATAGCAATAGACCTTTTGGACATTCCAGATTTTTACTTATTATTTACAATCACAAGGATTTGCTTCATTTTTCGGATCGTATCCAAAGCATGACTCTTCACAGCCTTTAGGCTTCTTCTCAAAAAAACGACCACAAGAATGAACCATCTCATGCAGTATTGTAGATTCGAGAGGCCCACACCCACCACCAGGCTTAAATGCAGCTGGATTTATTTTAATTGTATTTGAAAAAATTGGCCATGCGCTTCCGCAACCACTTTTATTAGTACATTTTATTTTGAGCTTGTTTAACTTATCTGTTAAACAGTTCTTGAGTGATTGACCCCTGATGCAGTTAGATTGTATTGCCCGTTCAACATCAACTAATGCTATAGCAAGGAGTGCCCGCTTCTGCAGATCGCAAGAGGAATCTATCGTATACAATCCCATTGCATCTGTCAGGTTTGTTGGCCTATTTCGAACGAAGCTATAGGCATTTAATTCTTGTGGTATCGCTAAGAGTTCACTGATTAAATATGGGATTTTCTCAATATCAGCATGCTGAGAATGACTTGGATCAACCCTTAGATATTTTCCGGCCTCAGGACTATAGTATCTGTGCCAATTATAATGCAGCCCGGTTTCTATATCAAAATATTGCCCCGGGAACCGCAGATTATTTGTAACAGTTGAAGAGATGCCAATGTCAGCTTCCCCAAATGAAGAGTACTTCGCTGACCAGACCACCGCCCCGTTTACTGCAGTTAACTTTTGTGGGGTTCCCAGGTGGTCATTTTGGTAAATGACCACGTTGTTCAGTTCCGGCCTGAAGCGCACATTCCCTGTAAAATCCGATCCTTGATCCCGATTTCCCTTAATTGTAAAAGAGCAGTTTTTCAGCTGATTTTTGCATTTTCATAGACGTACTGCAAAAACATGATGACAGAATCATTGTCCTATAAATCACCTTGATAATCAAATATTTTGTTTTGCAGTTAAAGAAAAAAGAAAGCCGGAGCCCCGGATTCCGGGGATTTAAAGGGTTTTATTTCTTTTTAACCGCTATTTTAAAGGATCTTCATTAAATCGACTCTCTCATTTCGCTGATATTAGACGATCTCATTAAGGTCAATACCAGAGCATGCCTTTATTTAGGCGGTTTCCGCTGATTCCCAAGGAAGGTGGGCGGGTGGGGATTTAAAATGATTCTCATCCTTATTCAGGAAGCGCAGGGAGGTGGCAAGTGGGTGGGCTGAGCTGGAGGGCTTAAAAGGCTTCAGGCAAGTTTACATAATGTTTGTTATGTAAAAGCGGGAGTGAGGGAAGGTTTTTGGCAGGGTACCTGCAACCACGGATTTTTATTAAAATAGACCTGCAGGTATCATGACAAAAAGCCACGTCCTGATAAGGCGCCTTATCAGATGTGCCGAACGGAGCGTCTCTGCCTGAAGCCTTTTATGCTCGGAGGTTCAGCACGCACGCCTGACGGCGACCGGAGCGCGGGCGGGTGGGATTTAAAAACCGATCGCACTCCTTATTCCGGGCGGTGGGTGGGTTAAGATCATATTAAATCAGACACGGCTGCCCCCGCAGGGAGCGGAAGACTCGCCAGCCATTTTATAAGCGAGGCTGAAGCCTGAGGAGGCAGACGTACCTTATTCTCTGTCCTTTTCCCGGGGATGGCAACGCTGGTGCACTTCCTTTAAATCCGTAATGCTCACACGGGTGTAAATCTGGGTGGAGTCCAGCGAGCTGTGGCCTAACAGCTTTTGGATGGTACGCACGCCCGCTTTGTTCCTGAGCATGGCCGTGGCACAGGTGTGTCGGAACGTGTGGCAATGGATGTTCTTTTTAAGCTTTGCCTTTTTTCCATATTTTTTAACCAGCACCCGGACCGCATTGTGGTTGAAGCGCTTGCCGCGGGAGGATAAAAACAGATGGTTGTTGTAGGGATCTTTGATCAGCTCCGGACGCACGGACT
>Ga0209791_1000611_pt1 | contig 11594 bp, 1 predicted proteins | sample WorMetTyACAVOLI1_FD_187422 | JGI IMG/M metagenome (GOLD analysis project Ga0209791, IMG submission 187422) | Marine gutless worms symbiont microbial communities from Max Planck institute for Marine Microbiology, Germany - Olavius algarvensis... ... | reverse complement strand
AGGGAGGAAGGGTTAAGGAAAAAGGAAAGGAGAGGGACGGGAAAGGACAAGGGAGGGGGAGGGAGGAGAAAGCGTTCCCCTAGCTCTGATTTTACAATTTGACTACTGCGTAGAACGTGATGTTCGTTCTGATTCTTCAAAACAGCAATTGTCATCCAAGTTAGTCACCTCCAGTTCAGCTACATTAGAGTCGTTCCTGCGGTAGAGGATAAGTCGAACATGGCGATGGACGAACGCTTCAAGTAACTGTTTATAAGATTACGTGGCGAACCCCCATCATGCGGGGGTTGCACGGAGTATTGGCAAGCACCACCGACTTGAAGACGATCATTAACGCATCGTCAGTCATTCCGTGACGCCGCAAGATTCAGCGCATGGAGCGAATGGGCACACCTGCTGATAACACGTGCTCGGTGAGGGAGAGATGGTTGGTTAGCGATTACGACCATTATGTCTGGACGACTTGCATAGGCAAGCGCGTATGTTACATCATATCGACACTGCAAAGTGACGTAAACACAACAATACAATCATCAGTCAATTCAGGGTTGCCGTGGATATGAAATATTACATTCAGATCCATATCCACAGATTATTCGTGGATATCCATGGATATATTTATATCCACAGATGCCTATCCTGTGTAAACGTGTATCCACTAAATGACTACAAAGCACAATTGGTTTCTACTGTCTACTGCTGGTATTTAAAAAACAAATAAATAAATAAAAAAGCACCTACACAAGGTCTGTCCTCTTTCAGAATTTCAGCTCAGAAATAAAAAAAAAACTAGACAAAACAGTCACGGATTCATTTCATTCAGTCTTCATCCGGCACTTCAGCGTCACATCGGTCAGCTCCATCCTCTTCAATTTCTTTCTTAAACTCCTCCTCACTGACACAAACTCCCAAACGTTCCATCCACTTTCTGTACTTTTTCTGGTACCGAATGTAGACCAACTTTTTCATTACCTCAGGAACATTCTCTTTCGCTGCTTTGTGAATTGTGAGTACTGAGTGGTGAGTAGCAGGCCGGCCTCACAAAAAAGCCTTTCAATGCCTGCTGATAACACATGAACGCTGATGATGATCTTTGCGCACACTTTCAGCCTTGCGAGTCCACTGAACTTCCAAAAACCGGTGGGGTCCCGTGCTGTTCATTCTTATTCTTCATTGGTACTCGGCTATCCCGGAACTCCTTGATCTCTGCTAACACAGGCGTATATAGTCGAGACTTTGCGATTTTAAGCCATCTGCACTTCGAGTTCATCCTCTCCATCTGGCTGTGTAAACATGTCTTCAAACAGATCACCTAATCGCTGTGGTCTGACACGAACTGGTGCTGGCGGTGTTCTTGTTCTCTGACATGGCGCAGTTTGAATACAAACTGTCCAAACTGCGTCGTGATCAGCTGCAATCTGGAGCCAACTTGCACAAAAGTGTAGCGGCGGCGCGGGGTGGGGTCTTGCTCCTTCGACACTTGATGGAGTGAGGCTGACGCACCTCCGCCTGAAGATCTCGGGGTCATGGGTCTCCACCCCGTAGGGTGGATAGCGCCAATGGAAGATTCTTCACGTACCTCTAAACCAGCCCAAGTCACATCACAGGAGCTGCGGTCACCGTTTACTTTGATCCGTCTGTCCATCTTTCTGTGATTTCCGGCCATTAATCAAACCACTCTTCACTTTCTCTACAATTCTTCACTTTCGAACGTTCTTCTTCACTTTTGTAAATAGTTCTTCACTTTTTCTTCACTTTATAAGCAGTTCTTCACTTTCTCTTCACTTTTGTGTAATTAACCGAAGAAAGTGAAGACTCCTCTTCTTCCCTGGTCCCCTTTGTCAAAAATGAAGAGAAATGATGTACTTAGTACATTTAATGAAATAAATGACAACGATTTAAGTCTCTGTATAACATATGTGTGTTTAATCGTGTGTTTTTACACTTTTGTAGATAGTGTGGCCTCGAAACACTATTCATCAGCACCTTCCACGTCCGCAAATATGTCTTCTTGCAAAGTAAACGACACATCCATCTTTCGCAAACAACACTAGGTCAACCACTTTATTTACGATAATATGCAAAATGATCAAATTCAAGACTTTTAACACTTATTAGACAATAACGCAAAAGTACGTCTTCTTTCCTTCCGTGCTATATCCGTTCTCCCCTCCTCTCCTTTAGTATCGCCCGAGCGAGTCCAAAATCGGGGGGTGGACGAGCATAGATAAAGAGGATTTCTCTAAAAAGAAGCCGTGGCAACCGCCACACCACCCCCGTCCTCCTGAGGAAATTCGTCACCTGACGAATTAGTGTGTATGACCTTAACATGCGATAGAATATGTAAAGCATCACAACGAATTTAACTAAGTTGAACACGCCTACGTACGACAGTAAGCGAGTAATTACACATGAAACAGAGCAATAAGGTTACATGAACATCACATCAGGCTAAAGGATTTGCATAGGCTATATGACAAGGAACAGCAGACTGTCAATTAAAATAAACATGAGCCCTACAGCAAAGTCCTCGGGTGTAATGAAAGTCAGCATTGATCAATAATGCCATTCAAGAGAAAACAAAAATATAAACGATTACAGATGACACGGTTAATACACACAATGACAATTGCATAGTAGGAATGTTCCACAGGTTGCAAATTATTATGTGTTACATCAGTTAGGCACAAATCACGCCTAACACCTTGACTAACAAATTACAATCATCATAAACTTAACCTAATGTCCTATACGAAGTAATGACGTCGCAGGCACTTAATGTCAAACACGTAGCACTCACACAACAATGTATGAATTTGCGATTCAAAAAGAAATTTAAAGAAAACGCATCAAGGAATGTCATGAGTCACACAATTATAAAATGTCCAAACGTGTTCGGAAATCTATCATAATGTTGAAACTACACAACTGAAACGAATCGCACTAAACAACACCATACAAAGTTATACGCTCCAAGCGTTCATCAGCACCTTAATATGATCAAAACTGGATCACAGTAAAAAAAATGAAACTAGTACAAGGTACACTAGCAAACAAAATGTCAAGTTAATTCACGGAACGACTGTATTCCGTTATCAGCACATAGTGTCATCACTGTCATTGGTTAACGTTTATCCGGGCGTCTCGGAGTTATCAGCTTGTTCACAATGTCGTGGAGCTGAACAGCACACGTACGCAGCTCACTTTCACTGGGCGATCTCTGGCGATGATGACTGATAGCGTCATGACGTCTTCTGTCACGATTTCGATCATCAGCAACTCTTGGTTGATTACGCCAACCTGGACGTGAACGTGAGTTTTGGTTCTGACCCAGGCGGTTGGATGTTGGAAGGGAAACACGCACTGGAGATGAAGTAGAAGGTGAGTATGTCTGGTCACTTCTGAATGGTGGAGGTATCTGGGAGGTGCGTGAAACGTACTGGATGTTCTGTCGAGCATTGCCTGACGCAGGGTGAGCTGTTAGGTTGGCAGTAGGCAGCGAGTGATGAGAAGGATGAGCACCGGCAGAAAGAGAGGCAGGCGGGTTTCGTTGTCGTGGAGGAACGCGTACGTGCTCTTCTTCGCCATACAGAGGTGCGAAGCTTGATGGTACAGAAGTCAGAGATGCAAGACGCTGATCCGGCCATACGTGCGACGGTTGCGCATAGGGTTTAGCTATAGCGCAGTTGGCTCGAAGTGTGTCGAGAGTGGCACCCATAACAGCAAAGGCTAATTGACGGTCAACCTGAGAGAGCTCAGGTACCTCATGGCGTGCCACAGTATCCATGAGATCCTGTGATGTACCGGCAAGCAATAAGGGCAGTAGGGAAGAGACGAATTTGCTGCCCCTCTGCTCGTCCGGTGGAACGAATCCTGGCAATCCCGGTGCCTTCCTGACCGAAGCGACAAGATGGGTCGACGACGGTCGACCAGTGGTAGGAAGAGCATGCGGATGAGCGGTGTGTGCATGCGTATGCCTTGCCCAATTCTTGGCATAGACGTCCCGCTGACAAGTTTGACAGAACTTGTGAGCTGGATGCATAACGTCTGCACGTGTTGTGGCTACAGATGTGATAGGTACCTCTAACGTCAGCAGGTCATCTTCTTCCTGTACATCACATCATAACGTGTAGCGAATAGCAAACGACGTAGCTAGACATCAACATCATAAAATCTAACACGTTAGTAAATCCGCTATAGCATCATAATTTCATTAAGTGATGCCCGTAAGATTTGCGTATCAGTGAAAGGGTGCTCTCAGTTTGTAGATTGCACCAAATCAGACGATGAGGCCAATCTGCTCAGCGGAAAGCAATACAGAGGTTCTTCACCAGCCATCGGTGCTAGACAGCCCAATGCATACAGGTAAGATCTCTGGTGCATCGATCATGTGTAACGTGAAGTAGCAACAAGGAGACGGTTAATCACCGCGGTGGAGGACTCTACCGCAGTATATAAGGCAGACGTGCTGAGACCAGCTTGTCATTTCCGTCTCTCTCTCTTCTGAGTCATACATCATGCAACGCATACTCAACTTCAACATTTGCCATACTTCGATAACAGAAGATGAAGTAATACTCGATTTGCAAATCCGTGACCGGCTGCAGTCTCAAAACTCCAACTAAACTAGCGTGGCTAGTGCATAAAACCGATGTAGGGAAGGTTTTCCTCATCGTGAGACTCAGAGGGAAGGAGTGTCTCATTCCTCCTTCGACGGTATTTCCTCCACCGTCGTCTGTACCCGTAGCATGCTACATACTCAAGATTGAAAATCATCCATCCAAGCAGGACGTTTGCGAGTCCGGATAGGTCGGCTTGACACCTTCGATTCCTGTTCATCAAGTTCGACGTCTCCAAATCCGTACTGTGATGAATCACAGAGATTCTGCCTTGAATGACGTCTAGTCTGTAGTCGAGAAGGGCGTTTCTGCGAACTGAAGGAAGTTCCACTCACCATATTGGGCGATTCTCCGGTAGGAACTGTAGACGTAGTCAACCATGACTCAGGTGTAACGGAATAACAGGCCTTCAACTTGTCGCCATGTACGACCTGAGGTACAGATCTTCTCGTCCGTTGAATGACATAATCTGAGGGTGGAATCACTGCCGTAATCAGGAATGGTCCTTGATAATGTCTGTTCCACTTGGGATTCTCGTTGACTCGACGACGCGGGTAGAGATACCAAACCCACTGTCCAGCTACGAAATTTGATGACTTCACCCTCACATCATACTCATTTTTGCGCCTCTCTGCAGCAGAACTGAGACATTGTCTTGCAAGGATGTGCGCCTTACGAATCCTGTCTTGAATCTCGGCCACATAGTCATCATAACTGTGATAGTGTTCTTGATCAGCAAAAGTCTCTCCGAGCACGAGGTCCAATGGTGCTGCATTCTCCCTCCCGAAAATCAATCGATTGGGCGAGAAGCCTGTTGATTCATGTTTGGCTGCTCTATATGCAGCCATGACATGTTGTAGTTTCTCATCCCAGTCCCTTTGGTTCTGGCTGATCACCTTGCCAAGCATAGAGTTAAGGGTGCGATGAAATCTTTCTACACATCCATTAGTGGATGGCTTATATGGAGAGCAACGCACCTTGTCAATTCCAAAGCTTGCACAGAGCTCATGAAATAGCTGTGATTCAAATTCTGGCCCTTGATCAGTTAGTATTCTTTTTGGAGTGCCAAATCTCGAGAAAAAGTTGTTCACCAAAAGACGCGCCAAGACTGGAGCTGTGTGAACTTTAACCGGGTATGCCTCACTCCATTTGCTGAAGAGATCGGTGATCGTCACAATGTACTCATTGCCTCTTGACGATCGGGGATGTTTGCCAGTGACATCTATAGCAATTATCTCGAATGGTTCTCCAGCCAGGAATGGTTGCAAGGGCGTCTGCTTCGGTGGTTTTCCACGGTGATATTGTACACATTGCACGCACTTCTTCAGCTGTGTGGCAACGTCAGAACGCCAACCTGGCCAGTACGCTCTTCTGCGCACTTGATCCTCGGTCTTCGACCTGCCAAGGTGGCCTCCCACCATTCCTTCGTGTGCCATGCGAATAAATTCACTCCTGTACTTCCTTGGCAATACAATTTGCGTATAATGTGGAAAAGAGTCGATTGAAGTCCAACGTCTCAAGAGTATGTTCTCATGCAAGACAAGTCGTTCCCATTCGTGCCATAAGACTTTAGTATTAGCTGACTGTACCTCGACTTCGTTCCATTCCGGCTTGACAGCACTTCTTTTCATGCATTTGATGATGATGCCAATATCAGCATCTTCTTGTTGTGCCTCAGCTATTTCCTGACGACTCCACGACATACCTTCAGGTATATCTTCATGCACTTCGGCAGTAGCAACAAGTTGATCGACCTGATTCGACTTTGGTTCAGAAGTCACATTCACGGCAGAACAGAACTTTGTGACATCTTGATGACAAGCGGAACAAGACGGTTTATTGAGACATGGATGTCTCGACACTGCGTCGGCATTCGCGTGGCAACGTCCCGGACGATGTTGAATCTTAAAGTCATACTCACCCAAGAGTTCCAACCATCTCGCGTTCTGCCCAATGGGCTCAGGAGTCTTTTGCAGCCAGGCTAATGCAGCATGGTCTGTTCTTATTATGAATTTGCGTCCAAGAAGATATTGACGGAAGTATTTCGTGAAGTGGACTACTGCCAAAAGCTCCTTTCTTGTAACGCAATAGTTTAATTCATTTCTGTTGAGAGATCGGCCAGCATACGCAATGACTCTCTCTTGACCACTTTGGACCTGGGAGAGGACGGCTCCGATGCTTGCATCTGCGGCATCTGTGTCCAAAATGAATGTATCTTCATCATTGGGAAGTGCAAGGACAGGCTGAGTTGTGAGAGCTTCTTTCAATTGCTGAAAAGCCACTCGACAGCCATCAGACCAAACAAAGCGCTGATTTTTCTTCATCAGTTGATTAAGCGGCAGAGCAATATTGGTATATCCTTTCACAAACTTACGATAATAACCTGTGAGTCCCAAAAAACCTCTAAGCTGGCTGAGCGTGGCAGGTTCTGGCCACTCACGAATCAGACTAATCTTCTCGGGGTCCGTTGAAATGCCATCACCAGACACCACGTGACCGAGAAAGGTTACACTCTTCTGCATTAGATTGCACTTGCTAGGTTTTAACTTGAGATTGACCTCCTCCAGGCGCTGAAGGAGTAACTCCAATCTTTCAAGATGCTGCTCTTCATTCACAGAGTAGAGTATAATATCATCCACAAAAGCCAAACATATCTCCAAGTTGAGTCCCGTAAGCACAAGATCCATCAGACGCTGAAATGTTGCCGTTGCATTACACAAACCAAATGGCATGGTTTTAAAGCGAAACATTCCTCGACGTGTAATAAAGGCTGTTTTGTCAGCATCTTCAGGTTGCATAGCCACCTGATGAAAACCAGAGCGCATGTCAAATGTTGAGAAGATCGACGAACCAGACATAGCATCAAGGCACGCATCTGTCCTGGGAAGTGGATAGGCGTCCTTTCTGGTAACTTCGTTGACCTGCCTGTAATCAATGCAGCAGCGAAGGCTCCCATCCTTCTTCTTCGCTAGAACTATGTTCGATGCCCAGGGGCTGGCTGCTGGCTGTATGATTCCTTGCTGAAGCATGTCTTCCAGGTGCTTGTCAATTGCCTCATTATGCGCCGGTGGATATCTTCTGAGCTGCTGACGAATGGGTTTACTGTTCCCAGTGTCGATCTTGTGAATCACGATATCCGTCCATCCGAGATCCCACTCATTTTTCGAGAAGACATTAGAGTGACGTTTGAGGATAGCACGCAGCCTAGTACGCACGTCGTCTGTCACGCTGTCATCGATTTTAGACATCAGGCTCTCAATCAGTTCATCCTCTTCTTCGATGTTCTGTACGCAACCTTGAGCATTAGGTGTCAGTGGTGACAAGGGCTCCAAAAGACTGACAACCGAATTCTTGCCTATCGTTATTGGATGATTATTTGTGTTCACAACCTTCACAGGCAGGTCATTAGCCCTGTTTGGTAACACCGTCCTGGCAACGAAAAATCCAGGTCTCATTTCAGAGGACTGAGTAGCCCAGGATTCTGAATCTGCTGACTGTTCAGAGATAAGCTGACTGTAGATCGCCTTGGTAGTAAGATCCAGTTGTGCACGTGGAGGTACAGTCACATCTTTTGCAAGGATAACTCTGCGACACCACTTCTCTTCATCTGCCTTCTCCGCAAGTTGAAAGATCTGACCATGCAGCTGGATCTCACCTGTGGCGAAGTTCCAACAGACCTTGTTTTCTTGTAACCAGTCAATGCCGAGCATCACGTCCATTATATGCTCCGAAACTAAGCCAGCGATCTGCATCGTGTGTCTTCCAATTCTTGCAGAGAGTACTGCCCAACCTAGAATCGGTATTTGGGTGCCATTCGCAGCAAGCAGTCGTTGCGAGGTTTCGGATATAGCACTTCCTTTGACTAGATTTGCAGGTATCATAGTGACTTCACACCCAGTGTCAAGCAGACAAAGACGCCGCTTTCCATGGACAACGACACTAAGGTAACTTTTCGCCGAATCATTGTTCTCGGCCGTAACCAAACGTGCGTGAGCCGTGGTGGACTGTCCATTGGATGTAACCCCGTTCTGAGCATTAACATTCGGACAATTCCGCTTGTAGTGTCCAGGCTGTCCACAGGCAAAGCAAGTTCCTCTTCTCTGCGTTTGATTCCCACCAGGACTAACAAGCGTTTGTTCACTTGGTGACTGATAAATCAGCGCGCCATGAGGAATATTCTGCATCTCGTTATAATATGGCTGAGGTAACATCTGTGGTGGCGGATTCCATGGTGGTGGAGTTGCCTGTGAAACCTGAGTCGATCGCTGGGTTCTCAATGACGTAAGTTCATCCGTGACAGTCTTAAGTTCATTCCTCAGTTGAGACAACTCTTTATCCTGTTGATTCAGCTGCTGTCGCAACGAATTATGGTGGCCAGTAGAGTTGAATCTATCTGCGTTGAAGTTTCCCGTTGAAGGTCGATATGAGTGTCTGCTGTTACTGTCTTCTGCTTGCGCAACTCGCACATGGCGCGTTTTCTGGGATTCCTTCTCGATGTCGCAAGACTTCTGCAATACCTCCAATTTCATAGCCATTGTGAGTGCTGAATTCAACGTGGCAGGTTCTCGTTCCTTGATCTTATAGATCAACGCATGGCTGTCCAGAGATTCAATGAAGAAGTCACGTGCAAGTATGTCCTTCGTGGGTTGTCCGGCTTCTGGATACGCCAAGGTAACTAATCGCTCAACTTCATGTGCAAGCTCTTGCAGAGTTTCACTAGCTCCACGTCTGCGACACTTGAGTTCAACACGGAACTTCTCCTGCTGTTCACGAGAGCCGTACCTTTGCCTTAGCTTTTCTACCATCTGCTCGTACGTCGCTTCCTCATTCTGCCACAATAAGGAGCCGGCTCTGCCAGTTAGGCAAGCCTTAAGATGTGCAGCTTTATCCCTGGCATGCCATTTGTTGTAAGTTGCACAACTGCTGAATTTTGACAGGAACGTCTCCACGCAAGTGCTGCCATCGAATTTGTCTGGTTTTATATTCTGATGCCTAGAGTACTGATCTTTGACGGATCCTGTCTCGCATGAAGTTGCTTCAGGTGAAATAGACCTTTTACGAGTCGTGCGGCTCTCACTCTTGCCGGCTTTCGACGGTTTCGGATTATCAGAGCGTCCATGGCTCTCCGCGGGTCTAGGAGAGGGTGATGAATCTGACTTGTCATGCCTTCTGTTTACTTGCCGCTGTATATTTTTGCCAGAGCGAGTCGTACCTCGTCCAGCGCAACTTGATCTCTGTTTCACTCCATCAGCATCCTTGTGGTCCTCACCCTTATTCAAATGTCGATTCTCATTATCAGATGAATCCACAGGCGAGAAATCACGACAACTATGTGCTGACCTATCATGAGGTCGTCCACAATGAACCTTGTCTTGGATGTAGGAGCAGCGTGTGTGCGTACCATCAATTTCCTGTTTAACCTCATTGTACTTCCTCGATGGTCGAGCACTGGACGACCTGCTACGCGATGGGGAACTATTGTATGGATGCGTGGGCTCTCCCGATGGCTTCAGGTTGGAACTAACTCGACGCTCCGGTTTGACCATTCTTCGTTGAGGATCATAGGCTCGGTCATTTCCCTTGCTGCAAGAGTGAGAGACACTGGTGTGAGGTTGCATTTTCTTGGAAGTTTCGACACAATGTGCACGTTTTGCTCCACTGCTTGAATGGTGATCACGAGGATCGTGGGCATTAACAGAGAATTCGTTCTGCATCGCACACCAAGCATTTGTAGACGGTGAGGTCTGCTTCGTTTGATGAAAATGTTCTCGGCCACAACCACAATGGTCGAGAATTCGCTTCCTAACTCCCACATCTGCATCCAGTTTCACATAATCACAAGCGTTGTCCTTCAGTTTCTGTCTTTTCGAAGACGATTGACTATGCCCATGGAGTCCAGTCTGGATATCCTGCTTCTGTACATCTAAGTCAGCAAGCTTTCGAGAGATGTCATCCAAGACTGACTGTATTCTGTCTGGCGTCATTTGCACGGTCTCGTCGAGATCGGCACCATTATGATCATTATCACGTGATGTGCATCTTTCACCATTCTCCATATATGCAGCTGTTACTTCAATTGGGCGAACTTCATATGAATGCTTCAACTGATGGACATCTGTTCGACACTTAGCAGCTGGCAATAAATCATACCTTCTGTTAGTATGACGATGCTGCTTATCAACAGCATGATCACTGTGATCATACTCATTCAAATCATCATTAGCATCACTATCCGACTCGTCATGGCGATGCACACTCAAATGAGGAGCATTTGCCTTTCCCCGTCGTTTGAGCATCCCACCGAGGTGATCAATAATGTCCCCTTGCTCAAATTTTGGGGATTGAAATGAAACTGCACAGTCCATCTCACCGTCTTCAATTACGCACAAGTCATTACAAGGCGACACTCCTCCGTTTTGTTGACCAGTTTCATGCATCAAGTGCGCATCGCCATGGTCATCTTCAAACGTATAGTGAGAACTTACATCAGCCATCGTAGAAGCCAACACCGGATCACCCGTGTTCCTGCCGCTTGGCTGTGGTGTTCGCCGCTTACGAATGGGCGATCTTACAGAAGATCCATGGCGCTCTTCATAAGTCTCGAGCGCTCGCGCAGCCTCCTCGAGTCGTGGAGTCAAAGCTCTGCTACGGTCATGTGGTGGTACATCACGACGAGTGGCACGTCGCGTTGGACTGTCCAACGGCGCCTGCATCTTGCGGTCGTCACCGGTTGCCTCCACACGGACCCCAGCTCTTTCTGTGTTCTGTTGTTCCTGGTTTGCATCTTCTTCTACTCCTAAATCACAAACAGGACGAGAATTGAACTGTGCAACATAGGAATAGTCATCACACAAGTGTCTGGGTGACACTGTCATACGATAGTGTTCACGAGTGCCAAAAGTATCCTCTACTTCGTTATTTCCTTTGGCAGTTATCGTATTTGCCGCCCCACATTGGGTGCCATTGTAGCGGCGG
>Ga0209791_1000610_pt1 | contig 11598 bp, 8 predicted proteins | sample WorMetTyACAVOLI1_FD_187422 | JGI IMG/M metagenome (GOLD analysis project Ga0209791, IMG submission 187422) | Marine gutless worms symbiont microbial communities from Max Planck institute for Marine Microbiology, Germany - Olavius algarvensis... ... | reverse complement strand
TGTTACAAAACACAGTCACTGTCACACGATAGACGAAACTGCAATTACGCGTAGACCTCGCTGGGTCCATTCGGACCCACCTTGGGCCAGTAAGTTACACTTTTAGCTCGGGCCACTAAAGGTTAAAGATCACTCAAGGTCATTTGAACTGGAGTGCCATTCGAAAGCTTGAGTGCGGTTTCCTATTCGTTTTCTGTAACCGTATCTGTAGTCGTTTGTGATATATTTAGCGTCAAAGTGTGACATTAAAAACAGGGTTAGGGTTCGTTCAAGGTCACTGGAAATGGCACCATTTGATAGATCGCATACGAGTTCCTATTCTGCTATTCATCTTCCATAGTAACTTTGGCGCAATTTTGTATCATTTGCGAGATATAGTGAGTTATTGGTCCAAAATCGCAAATTTTTTATACCCCACCTGTATTTAGTGCCCCCGCAGGGTGTGACCCCGTCGGAGGTTCGTGAAAATGCTGAAAAAACTAGAATGATTGGGTTACCGTATTGTAAAAAACTATGACAATACGTTAAGCCATTTACATACAATAGTGGAACGTAACGGACGGACGGATGGACGGACATACAGATTTGCTATATCTATATCGCGGGTCATTATGCTGACGCGCATTAAAAAACGATTGAATGCAGAAAGCATAATGGAGACGTTATTCAGCACATTTTCCGCTAATCGCTGTGAACGTGTGACTGGATATCGATCTCATGCAGTGAGACGTGTTGAACTTATTAATTATTTTTTTATATTTAAGACACCCAATACTCTTTTGCTTATTTCACTGTTAAAACAAAAGCTACGATTGCTCTTTAAAAATATTATTTCTTTTTGTTTGAATTCTGTTGTGGAGCAGTGCAACATTATTGCAAATTTGGAGATGTCTATATGAGCCATCCAGTAGCTCTATATACATATATTCAGGTTTTATATAAACTCCCAGAATTTCCTTAGAGGAAAATTTGTACCAAAAAATAACAATTTTAACGATTTTGGAGTGAGTAATCCCACCTTTATAATGCCACAACAATGAAATTTGGCGTAAGCGAGCGAACCTGCAGCACGTCTTCCCCACGAGAAATTTTGCAATAATCCGTTTCGTGGATTCGCCCCTTAAGGGCACCATTTTTTGAATTTTTTGGGGACAGTGAACTTAAATTTCGAAAGCCACAACGGTGAAATTTGGCATGATGGTGCGCACCTGAAACCCCTTCCTCTGTACCTAATCCTGTAACAATCGCGTAAGCGATACGCTCCTTCTCAAATTTATACCAAAAATATCCATTTTGACGATTTTGAGCTACATTTATGCTTCTAAATACAGTGTTTAAATTTGGCTTATAGGAGCCCACCCTGGAAATCAACAACGACTTGGCACAGGCATAGTTCAACAAGAGATACGACGGTGCGCAGCCATGCTATGGCTAAATATCGGACTATCCGTCCGTCCGTCTGTCACAGTGCATTGTATAGGCTTCAAACGGCACGTGGATAACAGTGCAGTCCGTAAATCTTCTAATAGACGCCAGGTCTCTATTTAACGCAGGCTTGCAATAGACGCTGTGGTTCGAACCATTTTTGTAGGCCTACCAATAGTCGCCGTCTCTGTAATAGACGCCTGCAGGCCTCCTCGCGTATAGTGGTATGAAAACAAATAGCCCTGCTTTCGCAGAGAGGCCGCGCGCTGTTTCGTGTCTGTCAGTGGCTTCCATAATACAATACGTCAAGCGCAAGTCCCGCTTCAGATTTGCGGCTACGTACAATTAAATTAAATTAAATTCTGTTCTGTTTTCTTTTCTTCATCGTGGTCGTCGTCCACGCTGGTTGTGATAAACATCGACTCGCTGATGCGGCGCCGTCTTTAAACTGCACCGTCCACCGTCACAGTTGTTGTTCGCACTCCACTGGTCATCGACCGACAGCCAGTTGTTCGTCAAAATCGCGATTTTTGCCTACCCTACCTGCATTCGATGCCCCAGGTAGGTGGTCCCCCTTCGAAATATTACCATGAACTTTGGTGTGGAAAAACTAGAATGGCGTAGCCATCACCAGACGGTGAAAATTATTGTTTCGACAGAGTCAACGAACGTGACAGACGGACGGACGGACAGAGAGACATCGCACCACGGCATAGGCCACGCTTATGCATAGCATTGCGCGGCAAAAAGTGGAAGCCCAGGATCTCTAGTTTTTCAGCACCCAACTGCTACGCGAGATCAGCCAAGAGATGCCACCAAGCGAATTCAAAAACAGAGCGGTGTTATCGATTTTCCAATTAGAGCTTTTGTTCAGAATCGATGTAATGACAGATGTAATGCCCACATACCACGTGCTCACGGAAGCTTAATATATCCAAATTTTGTTTTTTTTATTATATATTTTTTTCAGTGGCGGCGGAAAATAGACGAGGGGAAGACGGCCGTCTACGGCGCAGAGTTGCAGGGTGCTTTACAGGGATGAATTAAACGCGAAATTACAGAAGATGTTTGGAATCTGGCATTTGAGTGGTGGAATAGCTGAAAGTACCGCGTCCGACGAAATTAATCAGAAATAAATCAGAAATAGGTTATAAATTAAATCAGAAATTAAATTAAACTAAACTGAAATTAAACTGAAGTTAAACCTATTAAAAAGTTAAAATTAAATGAAAAATTAAATTACATATGTGCGGACGTGGACGTGGAAATTAGTAAGAATACATCAGAAATTAGATCAGAAATTAAATTAAACTAAAGCAAACTTAAGTTAAATTAAACGAAAAAAAATAAAATTATGACAAACTGTATCACGCAACCTTTAATGCGTTTTTGGCGAAGAAAAGCCATGCGAACGTATTTCAACGTCCAGAATTTCTGTCACAACGTACAGAAGTCCTATAGGCCTACGTGCATGTGAACGTCCAACGGCTGTCATGTAAGTACTGAAAAATCGATACCTAACATTTTGCCGCGCGACTGCAGCAGCCACGCTGCAAGCACGGCTGCTGCAGTCTTGCGGTGTTCGTCTGTTCGTCACGTTCGTGTATTGTGTCGAAAAGAGTAAACATATTCTCATATTTTTTCACCGTCTGGCAGAACTACAGTTCTAGTTTTTTTCGTACAAAACGTTACGGCAATATTCTGACCGGGACTCCCTAAGATAGAAAAATCGCGCTTTTCGACCAGTATCTTGATTTGGGATGGCTATGGAGTATCGAGTGTTATTAGCAAATTGCGACCGTCGAGTACGTTGACATGCAGCGAGCGTCGACTTCGTTTATGCCTATATCAGTCGACAGTCACGCAAAACGGAATTTATTTGTACACGTTGGTAAATCTGAAGCCACAGTAACTAATAATAAAAAGACTAATAATGCGCTCGAGGTATTGCATTGTTAAAGCTAACTGTTGATAACACATTCGCACGTCTTTTCTGCGGCAGCTGAACTTCTTGTTTCTCAGTTGTCTGACATGCAGGCCAGGCTTTCTAAATAGACCCACAGTTTTATCGTAAGTGTAGCACGAGCCAATCATACATTTCGTGATAACGTATGGTGCGTAGGATAATTTTCCGATTAGCGTGAAATCTACGTGTGCGAGCGCATGCGCTGACGTCATGCTGACGTCACGATGGCGCGACCAGTCACGAGTCACGTTACAAACTGGTCACGGTGGCGCATCACTTCAATTTCGGTTCATTCGGTCCATTTAGTTGTTTCCGTGGCTCAGCAGTAGAACGTTGGTCTTTGATGAGCGGCGCACCGTCCTGCGCTCCACCTACAGCTGACGGGTGACCACTTATGTGGGTAAACCGTCCGCTATAGGTCAGCCAACTTGGCCAACTCAGCCTTTCACCCTTTCGAGGTCGATAAATGAGTAGTAAGCTCCAACTTCATGTTCTCATCACAGTCCGTGGCGGCGCCATCTGGTGCACACAGTCTATCTAAATTGGTATAAGCCTAAGCTCTAAAACAGCAAAAATTAAAATGTTTATTAATTATAAGCATAAAACATATGCGCTATAGCTTAGGCATTTAAACCTGGCGGTTGACAGATTTAAATGTGCTGGCGCATATATTTCACGCTTATAATTAATAAACATTTTAATTTTTGCTGTTTTAGAGATCAGGCTTATGCAACTTTAGATAGACTGTGTGCGGTTTTTCTATGTAATCTGGGTTAGAGGTCAATCAATGTCATTGAAACTGGTGCCATTCGAAAGCTTGGGTGCGGTTTCTTATTCGCTTTCTATAGTAACTGTGGCCGCATCTTTAGCCGTTTGTGAGATATTCAGTTTCAAAAATAGGGTGATCTTGAACACCAGGTTACGGGTCGTTCAAGGTCATTGAAAATGGCGCCGTTCTGTAAACCATATGCGACTTTCTATTCTTCGGCCGTTGCAAATATGGCTCTATCTTGTACCATTTTCGAGTTTTTTGACGTTGAATAATATCGTCACCTTGAAATCTGGGTTAGAGGTCACTCAGTGTCATTGAAAGTGGTGCCATTCGAAAGCTTGGGTGCGGTTTTTTATTCGCCTTCTATAGTAACTGTGGCCATATCTGTAGCCGTTTGTGAGATATTCAGTGTCAAAAAATGGCGTGACCTTGAACACCAAGTTAGGGGTCGTTCAAGGTCATTGAAAATGGCGCCGTTCTATAGACCATATGCGACATTCTATTGGTCCGCCATTGTAAATATAGCTCTATCTTGTACCATTTTCGATTTATTTGACGTTGAATACTATCGTAACCTTGAAATCGGGGTTAGAGGTGACTCAAGATCATTGAAATTGGTGCCATTCAAAAGCTTGGGTGCGGTTTCCTATTCCCATTCATTAGTAACTATAACCGTATCTGAAGCCGTTTGTCAGATATTTAGCATCAAACAGTGGTGTGACCTTAAAAACAGGGTTAGGTTTCGTTCAAGGTTACTGGAAATGGCCATTTGATAGATCGCATACGAGTTTCTATTCGCCTTCCATAGTAACTATGGCGATATTTTGTATCGTTTGCGAGATATAGCGACTTATTGGTCTAAAATCGCGAAATTTTTATATTCCACCTGTATTTAGCGCCCCGCAGGGGGTGACCCCATCGGAATTTTGTGAAAATGTTTGAGGCTGGTAAAACTAGAATGATTGGGCTACCGTACGGTTAAAAAATTATGACGATATGTTAAAGCCGTTTTCATGTGGTACCGGAACGTAATATACGGACGGACGGACGGACGGACACACAGATTTGCTATATCAGTATCGCGTGTGAGTATGCTGACGCGCGTAAAAACGACAAAAAGATTTATTTAATCCCATCCCTCATCCCTCATATCAATAGAGTAATATGTGGCTTTTGGCCTGTTATCTTAGCTATAGACGTTAAAATGTGTTGTAGGATACAGTGTATCTTAATGATATTATATGCCGAGCATGACTGATATTCGGAGACACTTTACAAATCGACGAGACGTGCTAGAAATTCTTCTCACGCTATATCAAGCCCACCTCTAACATATTTTAAAATATTTCGATCTGCCAATGTCTCTATACAATGAATTAAATCTAACGGATATAGACAATCAAACTGTAATTCCTATTCATGTGTACAGTTTTATAAAGAATTGTAGAGTACTTTAGGACCTTTTAGAAGTTTGGTCCAAAACTGAATAATTTTTGCCGCGCTCATTTATGCAGAACGTGCTAGGCATAGATGGTTCCGTCTGTCGGTCGGTCTGCCGTCCGTCACATTATCTCAAAACTAATGATGGCAATATATCACGAAGTTTTCACCACCGGGTAGCACAAAGAGTCTTATTTTTGATACCATAGGTCTCAGGGGTGATCCGGACATTTCCCCTGGACATATTCCTCGGACATTGCCTTCTTCCGAACAACCCCCCCTCTCTTTTTACATGGCGTAGGACATTTCCCCCTTTCCACCACCACCATCCGCCCATCTACAATATAATGTTAAAAAATTTCATGGATGTTTAACTTCCGTTCTAAGGGCTCAGAATGACATCTTTAAAACAGCAAATATCAACTGATACCATTTTCAATAGAAAAGGTGATAATATTTCGCAGCAAATCGCCGAAATGTTAATAGCTGCAATAGTATAATCACCTTTTTATTGGAAATGGTATCAGTTGATAATTGCTGTTTAAAGGTGTCATTCTGAGCCCTTACAACAGAAGTTTTTAACACTATTTTTGCTGTTTTATGACCATTTTTAGAGTAAGTTGACCACGTGTTCTCGCCAACTCCGTCACTGTTATTAACAATTCGCCATCGTGAGGTGGTCGGTCGTTGCTACCATGCATTGTCTACCTATAGGCCTACTCATCCATCAGTGTACCAAATTTCAGTTCCTTGCTCGATTAATTTCGTGATATGGGGGTTCAAAAAATTAAATAGTGGGGATTGCATGCCCCTAGCAGAAAAATTTACACATGGAGAGGGCCTGTGCCACGATATTTATCCTGCTCGGCTTTATAACCGCTGTTTCTTTGACGGCTAATACCGCTTGCATGACGGATGGCTTAGCCCTAACGTGCCTCGCGCCATAGGCCCAAGCCTAGTTTAGCGGCGCATGCAAACATCCATTAATGGCCTGCGGTTGTCGTTTAGAATTGTGGGCTTAACCCTTAAATCGTTCAAAATTGGTAATTTTTGGTATAAATTTATCGAAGGGGCAAATCCCCTTAACATTTTTTAAAATTTGCCATCGGGGAGTCCCCCGCTCCTACATACCAATTCTGTCCAAAATATGTGCGTCCTAGTTGGTCGTTGTGGGGCAAATACACACGTACAAATGATACATTGTGGGGAAAGTGCTTTGTGGGGAAAATCTGTGCGAGTGTGCGTCCTAGTTGGTCGTTGTGGGGAAAACACACACATACGTATAAATGATACACTGTGGGGAAAGTGCATTGTGGGGAAAATCTGTGCGTCCTAGTTGGTCGTTGTTGGTCGCTTTATAACCGCTGTTTCTTTGACGGCAAATACCGCTTGCATGACGGATGTCTTAGCCCTAGCGTGCCTCGCGCCATAGGCCCAAGCCTAGTTTAGCGGCGCATGCAAACAGCCATGTTTGGCCTGCGGTTGTCGTTTAGAATTGTGGGCTTAACCCTTAAATCGTTCAAAATTGGTAATTTTTGGTATAAATTTATCGAAGGAGCAAATCCCCTTAACATTTTTTAAAATTTGCCATCGGGGAGTCCCCCGCTCCTTCATACCAATTCTGTCCAAAATATGTGCGTCCTAGTTGGTCGTTGTGGGGCAAAATACACACGTACAAATGATACATTGTGGGGAAAGTGCTTTGTGGGGAAAATCTGTGCGAGTGTGCGTCCTAGTTGGTCGTTGTGGGGAAAACACACACATACGTATAAATGATACACTGTGGGGAAAGTGCATTGTGGGGAAAATCTGTGCCTTCTTATTGGTCATTGTGGGGAAAATACACACATATGTACAAATAATACATTGTGGGGAAAATCTGTGCGTCCTAGTTGGTCGTTGTGGAGAAAAAACACACATACGCACAAATGATACATTGTGGGGAAAGTGCATTGTGGGGAAAATCTGTGCATCGTAGTTGCCGTCGTGAGGAAAAGTTCGTTTCCCCACAATGCAAATTTTATTTTCCCACAGTGCAATGTTTTCATGTTCGTCACTCACTATAGTGAGAGGCGCATATTATTAGCTATACAGAGACCAGCATACCGGTATACTGATCAATCACGCACGTGTTCAGGCAACACGCATGCGCATACTATTTATAGGCAGTGTATGTAATATTGCGCTAGGTTACCAACCAAAATCGTTCGAACACGGAAACGGACGTCGACCAAACTTGGCAGGCACAGGCAAGAGGTGACTGACTTTTGGTGGTGATCCGGATCTGCGCGTGGATTCCGTATCACTTTTTCATGTTTTTACCACTGAGAAATGTGCGATTTTCGGACAGTTGTTAGCATTTCTCTGTTTCTCATGCAATTAACAGCCGATTTGTACCACAGGCCCTACTTGGCGAAATTACTGACGCCGACGCTATGATGCATCCACAATTTGGGACCGATACGACGGACATCCGGATTCAGATTAATCCAAAAGTCCCGGATCACTTTAGTTTCAAACTTTAGCGTTGGTGGAGGTTTGCACTTTTTTATTACAGACAGAACATCTTTAATCAGCAAGACACAGAACGTCTGATCTCACCGATTTTCAAAATGCCGTCGCTTCTAAGGGCTATACCAATATGTTCTATCGAAAATCGTATCAGTGATATGTGCTATTTAGAGGTGTCATTCTGAGCCTTTACAACTGTAGTTATAGTTCTTTGACTGATTGTCCGCCGAACTCGACTCTCCACTGTCGGTGATCGAGCCTTCCCGGTCGCCGTTGCTCGTATCTGGAAGAATTTACCACAGCACGTCACTTCTGCGCCTTCTCTTCACGTCATTACATCTCGGCCGAAAATCCGCTTCATCTGTATTTCCTTTCCAGAACAGTTTTGAATCTACAGTGCCTGTGAAGTGACTTCGTCGTTATTAGACACTCTGATCGTTAATCTTATTTACTTACTTCGAGTTTAATATTAACTATATATAGTCTTCGAGCACACTACAAACCACAGTTCATGAATTGACCAACCGTGCACCTACCAACCAAATAACCAACAAGTTTTAGCAAGACGCTTATACGACAAACGCTAAAACAGCTAAAACTATCTGCAACACCCTGGCCGCCTTTTCAAGGGCTACATCTCTGTCGCTAATTGTATGCTTCTATCTAGCTTACCGAAAACTATTAAAATTAACGGCGGTGTCGAATGCAGGTGTGTAATGAATAACTCGCGATTCTCGATAAATATCTGGTCGATCACTGCTGAATGATCACGCCTCATCACCATTTGGATCGCCGTCTTAGCTTATCGCACGTGAGCCGACGACGATTCCGCGTACGATACGATACGATAGGTAGGTAGGTAAGTAGGTAGGTAGGTAAGTGTATTTATATAGCGCGCTTTTTGTAGTACCTCACACTCAAGGCGCTCAGGCATGGTATTTAACGTGCGGTAAAAAGCTGACGGGTAGCCAGATTAGTCTACCACACGGAATAAACAAAAAATTAAAATGTGAAACTAAAAATAAAATAATGAGCGCAATAGGCGCAATAAACGATGTCCACTCATGAATGGCACATTGGTACGGCCATGCATGAGTGGACAATTGTATCTGACACAATTCGCCGAGCTATGTCGAAGACAATTAGTGCAAAAAGTACCATATTTGACTCCTGTCATTTGGACACCTCTGATGGATATCGCCACCAAAAGTGGAGAAAGCCACGTCCGGGTCAGAGCTCTACAATCGTGCAAATTTTTACGCCCATCGGCGTGAAATATCTGTATTTGGGCAAAAATACACATCTTTTCTTATAGGAGAATTCCATGGGGGCTGTCGTGAACCGTCCCATATGTTATACATCATTAGAAAGCTCTGGATGGGCTGATTTTAAGCTCTAATTGACATGTACCGCTGCCACTTACCGTTTTCTAGATATTCGGTTTATAGACGGCCAAAATTATGGATTTTGGGGATTCCTTGGGGATACTGCCCCGGCGCCCTAAAGGGGAAAGATCTGCCCGATACCCATATCTATCATCATGCAAAATTTCACGCCGATCGGTGGCACCGTCGCCGAGATATGTGGAGCCGTACAAAAAGACATGCACTAAGAAAACGATTATACAACAAAAAGCATACTGGTTACTGGCGTTTGCGTTTGTCGTATAAATAACGTCACAGCACGGTCTACCGCAATATGCACTTTTCAGTTTTCACTATACTGAGCACAAAATGGATCACACGACCGTGCCCACTTTTGCGATAACAAATGTAAAAAAAACTGTCTTTTAGGCGTATACGTTACGTTCGCCTTATGTCGTTGCAAATCCGTCTGTCTGTTGTCTGGGTTGGTGCACCCTACTCAAAGTCGGAGGGCTAAACCTTTCAGCAACATTTTTGCACCAGCTTAGGGACTGGAACAGTTTGTGTTCATTTTTCGGAAAAAAACAATGGGTTCTAGGCTATCGTACAAGTTAGAAGTCATTTCCTGCTTACCTTAGAGACAGTAGTCTTTCTCTTTCATCTTTTAAGCACCACCTCAAAACCTTTCTCTTGTCTTTCTACTAGGCTAGCACACGCAGCGCGTTTGGGTTTTTTTTTTACAAAAACGCGCTATATGTATTCACTGTTATTATTAGATGGAAATTGACGTTTTCGACCTCAGTTTATTTCAAAAAGAACGATATTTAGCTCACGGCCATACTTACAATGGAAGACGAATAGGAACTCGTATGCCATCTGTCCAATGGTAGCATATTTCCAACGTAATTGAACGAACCCTGACCTACATTTCAAGGACACGTCAATATTCGTCGCGAATATACGGCGAAAAACGATTTTCAAATGGCAGATGGAATTTTTGCAACCTGCAATATGACACGTGGCTCTGCTTATTTTTCGTTTGCAATTTAAGGTGGGCATACAGACATGCCAACGCCCATTAGGCCTACACATTTTTTGCTTTGCTTTGCTTTGCTTGCTTTGGGATGACATGACATTGAATTTGCCAGGCGGCAGGCTGCAGCACCCTGCCATGTGGCTTGTGGCTCTGGCATGATATATTATTGAACTTGCCAGGTGGCAGCACCCTGCAACGTGGCAAGTGGCTCTGGGATAACATGTTATTGAATTCGCCAGATGACAGCACTCTGCAATATAACACGTGGCTCTAGGATGACATGACATTAAAATCGCCAGCGGCGACTTAATAAATGGCACAATGCACTGGAAAAGTAAAGTGTAAAAGCAAAATAAAACAGAAAAAAACAAAGAAACAAAATTATGACACATGGGAGCGAACTCGTACCTCTAGCATCGCAAGGCAGCATGCGTACTGCTAGGCTATACCGGCCATTCACTGGGGCTGCTATAGACCGGGCATGTAACCTAGCGCAACATTACGTACACGGCCTATAAATAGTATGCGCATGCGTGATGCGCGGACACGTGCGTGATTGGTCAGTATACCAGTATGCTGGTCTCCGTATAGCTATTAATATGCGCCTCTCACTATAGTGAGTGACGCACATCAAAACATTGCACTGTAGGAAAATAAAATTTGCATTGTGGGGAAACGAACTTTTCCTCACGACGGCAACTACGACGCACAGATTTTCCCCACAATGCACTTTCCCCACAATGTATCATTTGTACGTATGTGTGTATTTTCCCCACAACGACCATCTAGGAAGCACAGATTTTCCCCACAATGCACTTTCCCCACAATGTATTATTTGTACGTATGTGTGTATTTTCCCCACAACGACCAACTCGGACGCACATATTTTCCCCACAATGCACTTTCCCCACAATGTATCACTTGTACGTATGTGTGTACGTTCCCCACAACGACCAACTAGGACGCACGGATTTTCCCCACAATGCACTTTCCCCACAATGTATCGTTGGTACGTATAGGTGTGTGTGTGTGTGTGTGTGTGTGTGTGTCTGTCTGTCACATTCGCAGGTCCATCATGTCTACG
>Ga0209791_1000609_pt1 | contig 11634 bp, 13 predicted proteins | sample WorMetTyACAVOLI1_FD_187422 | JGI IMG/M metagenome (GOLD analysis project Ga0209791, IMG submission 187422) | Marine gutless worms symbiont microbial communities from Max Planck institute for Marine Microbiology, Germany - Olavius algarvensis... ... | reverse complement strand
TAAAAGGAGTGATTTTAGTAGTACTTATATCAAAAAAAGTCAAGTAGTATTTTATCTTATCATGCTGATATAATGAGAATTTTTACGTTTATGCGTCCACTCTATAATTAATTCGCCCCGCAAAGTAGTACTAGGTCGAATCAACATCTAAAGATCTTCTTCTCTGAAGAACACCGGTGCATCTATGTTTCGGGGCGAATTAATTATATTGTGACAAAAATGTTAACTTTTCGTGATGCCCTTGGGATATCGTGTGGCTAACCTCTAATTATGCGACGGTTCAGAGTTGCATATCATATCAACCTGAAGTAATTCACCCAAACCCATTCAACCAAGGAGGTAAGTCATGAATCGCTTGAGGGCAACTTCATTAGTTCTAGTCATTGTCGTGTGTGGTATTCTGGCGAGCGGAGTGGCCGATGCCAGAAAAGACAAAAAAACTGTATACGAGGTCACCATTACCAACATCACCCTGTGGCAGATCATAAGTCCCCCGATCGTCATCAGCCACAAAAAGAATTTCAAACTATTCGTTTTGGGAAATACTGAATACCCTGCAACGGATGGACTTGCCGCGCTGGCGGAGGATGCGGACACTGCCGCATTAATAGGTGAGCTTGAAGCGTCGAGGTCCGTTTATAGTTATGCGGAGGCGGATGATGTCATCTTACCGGGCGCCTCAAGGACTGTTCGAATCGAAACCAAAAAAGGCTATGATCTTCTGTCAGTAGCAGGGATGCTGGTCACCACAAATGATACTTTTTTTGCCGTTCGGGGCGTGAAAGCCCGCTCAAAGGGCGATATGGCCATGGATGCCCGGGCCTACGATGCGGGCAGTGAGTTTAACTCGGAGGTTTGTGACTACATCCCCGGTCCGCCTTGCGGGAACGGTGGCCAACGCGATACCGAAGACGCTGAAGGATATGTCTATATTAGTTCCGGCATTCATGGTATTGGTGACCTGAATCCTGCGAAATTCGATTGGCGCAATCCCGTTGCAACCATTATGGTTAAAAAGGTAAAAAAATAAGATCTTATCATGAAAACGGTTTAGAACACGGATTAACACAGAATTTCACGGATCTCAGGAACTGGTTCCATCAGCTCGAATTTAGAGATGATCATAAACTGAAACATAACGATCCCTGCTAAATCCGTGTTGATCCGTGTTTCTTAATAAAACAAGGAATCCACAATGATTGTCAAATTAAAGCAATTAACTAAATCGATAGCACCTGGATTTTTAATCCTGCTTCTGCTGGGATTCGCAAATATGGATACCCAGGCCGATGAATCAGATTTATCCCAGGCAACGTTTTACGTATACTGATATGATGTCGGAAAGGCGGCCCTGGAAGGGCTGGCGGGAGTAAAAAACGTTGAAAACGGATGGCATAATTCTAAAGAAATCAACCGGGTGTCCTATGATCCGGATGCCGTTAGCATTGATGAAATGGAAGCTGTCCTTAAAAAGGCTGATACCTATCAGGGAACGGTGGGATTAGCCGGAGATAAATGACGGATGCGAAAAGCGCAGCGCTTGGCTGGCAGATTAGGCAGGGCCTACCTGCTCGGTGGCCGGCGCATAATCTGAATCTTGCTTTCTTAAGATGGATCGGATATTGGTTCTATCATTGCACGGCAAGCCGGTTCCGTTCACCACGAACTGGTGGATCAAGACCTGGGATCGCTCCGGGAAGCCGCTTTCAGATAAGATAGCCATCCAGGAGCAATTTGTGCTTATCGGCCAACAGCTCAGCGCCCGCGCTTCGAGGATATTCGTCATCATGGATCTGAACGCCAAGCTTTACAATTTAAATTTAGCTCATGCCCAAAATGTCAATATCGAAATATTAAGTCTCGGTCTGGGTTATACCGCAGTAACCACCTCGGATGGGGGTATCGGACTGTCATATACCTATTTTGAGAATAAAAGATCGTGCATGGCCTTGAATAGGCACATGGACTACGAAGGCCAAACCGCTGATCAACTTCTGGAAAAAATTAAAAGCGACAACCCGGTTGAACGGAGTATGGCCCTGGCGCTGATCAATGCCCTGAATTACAAGGAGGCCCTGAACCTGCCGGTTGATGAAAACAATAAGATTATGTTCGATAAGTTTAACATCGGCCAAGATCGCCGGGTTGCCATGGTCGGCTATTTCCCGCCGCTGGTCAGAATCTTTGAAGAAAAAGGCGTGGTGCTGGAAATTCTCGATAGTTCCAGGGGGCTCGGCATAAAGGAGGAATTTTACAGCAAACTGAATAATTGGGCCCAGGTATTGCTGCTGACCTCCACCTCGGTGTTGAATAATAGTACGGAGGAAATCCTGGCTCATGCCGGCCAGAACCTAAAATCTATCATGCTCGGCCCCAGCACCCCCCCCCTGGTGGCGGAAGCCTTCAATCACCTGCCGGTTCACATGCTGGCCGGCACCGTGCCGCTCGACAAAGAAAAATCATTGAAAGCCATCCGCCACGGCATGGGCACCCCGGTGCTTCACAAATTCAGCCGCAAGGTGTTCATGGATCTCGGATTTTAGATTGCGGATTTCGGATTGTAGTATTAGGATCACGATTAACCAAATAAGATTCCAAAACCGATTTACCGAAAACCGGCTGTGAATAGCCTGATACCGGGCTGTTTCATCCCGCATTAAGTGTCTAAACTATCCTTTAATTCTATCCGAAATCCAAAATCAGCAATTGCAAGATCTATCCTATACCTTAAACCATTTTTCATGAGCCGTGCGCCGAAAGCCGAACTCCGAACCCCGAATGACCAACGCCTAATGCCGAACGTCGGTTCCCTATTCCCTCCACCTTCGACCTTAAACCTTATACCCTCTACCTTCAGCCTTGTACCGTTTCGCTTTCGCCGAATACCGAATGCCGAAAGCCGAACGCCGGTTCCCTAAACCTTCCACCCTCAACCTTATACCCTATACCTTCTACAGATTCGTTTGTTCCGAATACCGAATGCCGAATGCCTAATGTCGGTCCCCTGAACCCGATACCTTAAACCTTATACCCGTCCTTCATTTCAAGTCCATTTTTTTGCGTTGACAATTCCAACTCAATTCTATATATTGCCATATAGCAATATAAGGAGAGAATGAATGAAAACCTTTCTAAAAGTCATGAAGGCGCTTTCCGATGGGAACCGGGTCAAGATCATCAAGCTTTTGCAGCAAAAAGAGATGTGCGTCTGCGAACTGCAGGGTGCCTTGGGCATAGCCCAGCCGACCGTATCCAAGCATCTTAAAATTCTTGAAGAATCCGGACTGGTGGACTATCGGAAAGATGGACTGTGGGTGAACTATTTTCTGACGGACGGATCAACGCCCTATGCCGCGAGTGTCCTGGGCAATTTGAAACACTGGCTGGACGAGGATCCTGAAATCGCAGATCTGGTTAAAAAAATACCACTGCTAAACCGGGAAGAATTGTGTCGTAAATAGGATGTTGCTTAATTGTCGGGAAATGATTCGACTATCAAAGTTTTCCAACAGTAAATCGATATATAAGAATATGGCTATTTCGACAGGTCGATTGTAAATAGCTGTCCGGGACATTTGATTAAAAGGAAATTTTAATGGGGGACGCGCTCGCTATTAAATCAGGGGATAAAATTGAACTCGATGAGCCGGAAGCCCTTGCCGGCCAGATAGACTGGAGAAGCATCTGGAAGCCGCTGGGCATTATAATCGGGGCTTTTGCTATGATATTTTGGCTGCCGGTCGACAGCAGCCGTTTTACCGGGGCGCTGATCGAATCCCTTGCTCTGGCCAGGTGGTATGCCCGGGAACACGTGATCCTTTGCCTGGTGCCGGCCTTTTTCATCGCCGGCGCCATCGCCTGTTTCGTGTCCCAGGCCGCGGTTATGAAATACCTGGGGGCCGGCGCCAAAAAAGTGCTGGCCTACGCGGTAGCCTCGGTCTCCGGCACGATCCTGGCGGTCTGCTCCTGCACCGTTTTGCCCCTTTTTGCCGTCATCTGGAAACGCGGTGCCGGTCTGGGACCGGCCACGGCCTTTCTCTACAGCGGTCCAGCAATCAATGTCATGGCAGTCGTACTGACTGCCAGAGTGCTGGGCGTCGAGATCGGGGTGGCGCGGGCGGTGGGCGCCATCTTCTTCAGTATTATCATCGGTCTGTTCATGCACCTCATTTTCAGTAAAGAAGAAAACGCCAAGACCCAGGCGGCGATTTACCTGCCGGATCCTGAAGTCGAACGCCCCTTGTGGCAAAACGTTCTGTATTTCGCGACGATGGTGGCAATTCTGGTTTTCGCCACCTGGGGCAGCCCAGCCGAGCCGGTGGGAATCTGGCATTACGTCTTTAGCATAAAATGGCTGATCACCGGTATTTTGGCAGTCTGTTTGGCAATGATTCTGATCTTCTGGTTCAAGGTCAAAGCCGTTAAAGTGATTTTAACAGCCTTTATAATCCTAGCTTTGGCCCTGCTGTTTCCTTCCCAGCCGCTGATTGCTTTTTCAGCGGGAATTGTCGGATTTTCAGCACTGCTTACTTCCACCCGGGGTGAAACCGAAAGCTGGTTTTTGTCTAGCTGGGATTTTGCCAAACAGATGATGCCCCTATTGCTGGCGGGGGTTTTGGTGGCCGGATTTTTGCTGGGCCGTCCCGGAGCCGAGGGTCTGATCGCATCACAATGGATCAGCGGGTTGGTGGGCGGCAATTCACTTGGAGCAAATTTTTTTGCATCGATTGCCGGCGCATTTATGTATTTTGCCACCCTGACCGAAGTACCGATTCTGCAGGGGCTTTTGGGGGCCGGTATGGGCAAGGGACCGGCCCTGGCCTTGCTGCTGGCCGGCCCGGCCTTAAGCCTGCCCAACATGCTGGTGATCCGCAGTGTGATGGGCACCCAAAAGACGGCGGTCTACATCAGCCTGGTCGTGGTGATGGCCACCATCAGCGGCATGATATTTGGACACGTTTTTAGCTAAATTTCGGCCCTATATATACTAAAAAGCTAATTTTATAATTGCTGAAAAATCTTCCTGGAGTATTATAATCTGCGTGTATCTGCGCCAATCTGCGTCCCATAAAAATAGAGGAGAGAAATTTTGGATATCAAAATATTAGGCCCCGGCTGCCAAAAATGTGACCAAACAGCCAAACTCGTTAAAGATGTTGTGGCAGAGACCGGCGTTGAGGCCCAAGTCGAGAAAGTAACCAACGCCCTGGAAATTGCCGGCTATGGCGTATTTGGAACGCCGGCGGTTGTTGTCGACGGGGAGGTTAAATGCGTCGGCAAAATTCCGAAAAAGCAGGAAGTCCTGGGCTGGATCAATAGCTAATCACACGCTGCCGAACTATTTTAGTGGTTGAGAAGTAATTTCACTATCAATTGAATAAACACCGAGTTGATTTTGGATTTTAGATTTCGGATTTTGGATCGGTGGTATCGCTTTGCTCTATCCATTTTTAAAATCAGATAAAATTCCTTAAATCCAAAATCGAAAATCGAAAATCGAATCATGTTGCTAAAAAGTTATTCCAAAGACATCTTCCGCCCCGAGTGCAATCCCGGGTTTGAATCGGTCCACTGCATCGCGTATCTGGATCAGGATATTGCCCAGGTGCTGCCCCACCTCAACGCGGTGCTTGGTGGTTTTGATTATCTCAAAGACCCACCGGCCATTATATTTCGGTCCCAGGGAAAATTGATTACGGTACACGGCAATAAAATTGCGATCAATGCGCTCAGGGATGAAGCTGAGGCCGATAAAATTTTGCAATGGCTTCAAAGAGAAATCAACGATGCCTGGGCCAACCGGGACAACATTCAGCCCTGCTATGAGGGTGCCCCCAAACCCAAGGTGATCGAAATTTTGAAACTGCTACCCAGAACCAACTGCCGTGAGTGCGGCGAGCCCACCTGCATGGTGTTTGCAGCCCGGATGGCCGAAGGCGTCAAGGGAACTGATGATTGTCCGCCGCTGAACGCAGATAACAATCATCGACTTGAGGAATACATGAGTCAATTCAATTTTGAGGTGTAGAAATGAGCAACAATGATAATTGGAACAATGATCGCAAAATGACCAGTGTTTTCGAGCGCTATCTTTCCCTTTGGGTACTGCTGTGCATTCTCGCCGGAATTCTGCTCGGCAAAATTGCCCCGGGTGTCGCCCGAACCCTCGACGGTCTGGCTATTTATGTCAAAGGTGCCCCGGTGGTATCCATTCCGATCGCCGTCTGCCTATTCTTCATGATGTATCCCATTATGGTCAAGATCGATTTCAGCGAAGTCATCAAGGCCGGCAGAAGCGGCAAACCGGTGTTTCTCACCCTGTTTGTCAACTGGGCCGTCAAGCCGTTTACCATGTATGGCATCGCCCTGTTTTTCCTGGGAACGTTGTTTTACGGCTTCATCGGTCCCGATGCGACCGACCTGGTCAAAATGCCATTCGGACTCGATCTGCCGGTGGGTGCCGTCCACGGGGCCGGCACGGTCGTGATGGTCGACGGCATAAAAATGCTGGAAGTGCCTTTATGGCGCAGTTACCTGGCCGGGTGCATCCTCCTGGGGATTGCACCCTGCACGGCCATGGTGCTGGTGTGGGGCTACCTTTCCCGCGGCAATGACGGTCTGACCCTGGTGATGGTGGCCACCAACTCGCTGACCATGCTGCTGCTCTATGGGGTTCTGGGAGGATTTTTGCTGGGTGTGGGACGGCTGCCGGTGCCCTGGCAGGCACTGCTGCTGTCAATCGGCATTTACGTCGCCCTGCCGCTGGTGGCCGGCTATCTGTCGCGCAAGTGGCTGATAGCCGCCCGCGGTGAGAAATGGTTTAAGGAGAAATTTCTCCACGTTCTGACCCCGATTACGATAATCGCCCTGCTGATCACCCTGGTGCTGCTATTTTCATTCAAGGGCGAGGTGATCATCAGCAATCCCTTGACAATTCTGTGGATCGCCATCCCGCTCTTTTTACAGACGGTCATCATTTTCTGGCTGGGCTATGGACTGGCCAGACTGCTGAAACTGCGCTATGTGGATGCCGCTCCCGCAGCCATGATCGGCGCCTCCAATCATTTCGAGGTGGCCATCGTCACGTCTACGATGCTGTTCGGCTTATCCTCGGGAGCGGCGCTGGCAACCGTCGTAGGAGTGCTAATCGAGGTGCCCGTGATGCTGATGCTGGTCAAAATATGTCTCAAAACAACCCACTGGTTTAAAGCGGCAGAATTTGGTGCGGCAGCCAAGGAGGGCTGGGAGGCTGGGAAGCTGGAAGGCTGGAAAGCCAGGAAGCCGGAAGACCGGGATGCTTGAAGGCTGGCAAGCCGGGAAGCCGGAAGGCTGGCAAGCCGGGAAGCTGGAAGGCTGGCAAGCCGGGAAGCTGGAAGGCTGGCAAGCCGGGATGCTGGAAGGCTGGAAGGATAGGAAGCTAGAAAGCTGCAGTGCTGGGAAACAATAGTCTAATATAGGGTGCGGAGGCAAGTAAGATCAGCTACACGCGTTACTTTATACCCTTCAAGGGTTCCAGCCCCAATTTTTTAGCCTCCAGGCTTCATTACCTTCCAGCCTCATAGCTTCCCAGCCTCATAGCCTCATAGCCTTCCAGCTTCTTAGCCTCCTCGCTTCATAGCCTCCCAGCCTCCGTGCTTTCACTTACTATCGATCAACGAATGCCTGATATTATCTTGGTTTTCGAGAACTTGCATCACCAACTCAGTCGCCCTAACGGTCGCATCCAGGCAGACGGTTTTCGCCAACTTTTTGGCTTCAAAAACCGCTTCCCCCTCCCGGGTGCTGATGTCGCAGCCCAGAATATCAGAACAATTCCTGGACTCGAGCTGATTTTCAAAATCATACACCAGGCGTTCAGTCAACGCATAGACCCTTTTGTGGGAGTCCTCGGAGGACTTGCGGCCGTACAGCATACCCAGGGCCATGATGCCGCCCACCAGGGCACCGCATAGCCCGCCGGTTCTCGACATGCCCCCGCAAAAGCCGGTCGCGATGCCGGGGATTATTTCAGACTGAATGTTGTGTTTTTCGGCAACTGCCAAAAGTACAGCTTCAGCTCAATATAAACCGGAACCAAACAGTTCCCCGCTTCGTTTTGCGGCTGGGTCAATTCCAGCATAGGTAGTACTGCTCATAGTTTATTCTCCTTTTTACAAGTATAAGAATTGGGCCACCAAGACACAATGAAGGTTTCCCCGCTTACGCTTCGCTTCAGACGGGATCGTAGACAGGTGTCAGTGTTCAGGTGTCAGGATATAGCCCCCCGGGTTTTTTCGTGTGAAACTTCATAAAATGACGAATGAAGATTGATCCGCCGGAGGTGGAACGAATGGCGGAATCGCTTCGCGAAATCTTTTTTAAAACTGACAGAATACATTATTCGATGTTCGATGTTGGACGTTCATTAGTTTTTCATTTGATCAGACTGGACGTTCGCGGCCAGCGGCGGGGCTCTTATGAAACTACATCTGCATTAACCCCAAAAAAGGGATCTTAAATCGTGCTCGTCCTCGTGCTCGTCCTCGTCCTCGGGTTTGAAAGCGGCTCAAGATTTTCGAGGACGAGGACGAGGACGAAACGGCCAATGAGTTCATCGAAAACTGCGTAAATTTGGCGCAGTTTCTTTTCCGATCAGACTGGCCGTTTTTTGGCCAGAGGCCGCACTCGTGTGAAACTACATTTCAAAAGCTGGAGTTGATTCCATCCTGGGCTACTTTGCCTTTGTAGGTTGGATTGTGCATATTCCAGGCTTTGTTGGGTTTCGTTGCACTCAATCCAACCTACATTTTACCGGTACTATCACGAAATGCGAAACCCAACAAAGGCCGATTTCGGAACCGATCCCCGAAAGTTTCTTTCTATTGATCAGACCGACTGCTCTGTGTTCGGTTGCCGGGCTGACCCCTGAAACCAAGAACCTGTGCCATGCCGCGCAGGGCCATTTCTTCTGAGTGCAGTCTCGGGAAAAGCTTAGTGAAGTTGTGGCAACATTTATCCCTCTACTGCTTTGCCCTTGCGATCCTGAAGTTTGCGCATCGCCAGTACAAGTTCTTCAAAACTATCGACAACCTCAACATGTCTCTCTTCCGCTATACCATTAAATACCTGCCGGTAAAATTTGTCATTGGATCGATTAATCCGGTCGGCCACCTCCTGGCCTTTAGCCGTCAGGGACAACAGGTTAAAGCGCCGATCGCTCGGGTGCGTCTCCCTTTCCAACAGGCCGATATTCACCAGGTTATCGATGTTTCTGCTCAAGGTGCTTTTGGCCAAGCCCAGTTGTTTAGACAGCACCACGGTAGTGGCCTGGGCCAGCTCTTCAATTTCCAGCAAAGTGTGATATTGCGCCAAGGTGACCCCCTGGCAGCAGCTGTCTTCCTTGAGCTGCGTGGCTGTCAATCGTTCGAACTCCCGCAATAATTTTATGAAAGTTCGTATTTTCCTATTTTTCATTTTCGACCGGCAGCTGGTTTCCCCTCCCAACAGTTGTATGTTACAATTATAAAATGGTCAATATTCTTCCTACCAAAAAATCTTATTGACCTAGAATAGCACATAGTGGTATTGTCACAATGTCAGAATCACTGACATTTTTTCACTTTTCGTTTTCACCCTTTAATGGCTCAAATCCATTCATTCCATGAGACGAAAAGCATCATATATCATTGGTCTTCTCCTTCTGGCCTTGGCAATTGCTGTTTCTGGCTGCGGCAGGGACAGCGATGCGGTTGTGGTGGATTTTACCAAGACCATCGCGATAGAGCGGCCCGCAATCCAAATCCCTGAAGCGGTTACCTTCAAAGTGGCGGTTGCCGCCATGATCTCTCCGAAAGAAACCTTTGGTTACTACCGGCAATTGCTGGACTACATCGGTGAAAAGCTGGGACGCGATGTAGAGTTTATCCAACGCAAAACTTACGGTGAAATTAATGAATTGCTGGGACTCGGCCGGATTGACCTGGCCTTTATCTGTTCCGGTCCTTACGCCGCCGGCAAAGATGTCTATGGTTTCGAATTAATTGCCACTCCTCGCGTTCAGAAAAGTCATTATTACCAGTCCTATTTGATTGTGAATAAAGGAAGTCAATTCAATGAACTAGAAGATTTGAAAGGGCGTGTTTTTGCCTTCACCGATCCGGATTCCAATACCGGCAAGCTGGTACCGACCTATTGGCTTTTCGAAATGGATGAACAGCCGGAAACATTTTTCGGCAAAACGATCTATACCTACAGCCATGATAATTCCATTCTGGCCGTGGCCAAAGCACTGGTGGACGGTGCTGCGATCGACGGATTAATATGGGAATATTACCACCAAAAAGATCCGGCTTTTACCGCCAGAACCCGGGTTATCCGAAAATCAGAACCCTACGGCATCCCGCCCATCGTCGCCTCAAAACACTTGTCAGCAAAACTAAAAGGCCGCATTCGTCAGCTATTTTTCTCCATGCATCATGATCCAAAAGGCCAAAAAATACTCACTGAAATAATGATCGACAAATTCATTGCACCCAAAGACGAGTGGTACGACAGCATCCGGCAGATGGATTTGAAAATCGCTCTAATGGAAGAGAATAATATTGAGATTTCAAAGCCTTAAAAGTAAACTATTGCTGGCAGTTTCGGCCCTGGTGATCGGCAGCGGCCTTCTCATCTCAATTCTATTTACCCAGCGTTACAGCAGCAGTCTTTACCAATCCATGTCTGTTCAGGCCCAAAATTTATCCCATTCGATTGAACTCGAGGCGACCGATAAGATTCTGACCAACGACCTGGTGGCGCTGCAAAAGATGCTCGACTATCAAATGCGCAGCAATAATTCCATCTCTTACCTGTTTATCGTTAAAGAAAATCAGATACTGGCTCACACATTTACGGATGGGGTACCTCTTGGATTGATCCGGGCAAATCAAGCGGCTCGGAACGATTCATTTGCCTTAAAAGAGATTAAATCCACTTTCGGTGAAAAGTATTTGGATACTGCCTGGCCGATTTTTGCCGGTAAAGCCGGGGTTCTTCGCCTGGGACTTTCCGAAGCGCCGTACACTCGTCAGGTGACTCAACTGTGGATCCAGATGGGTGCGATTACCTTCGGAATTCTTTTACTTGCTCTGGCTGTCATCCTCGTGTTTGTCAAGCGGATTACGCGCCCCTTGTCGATGCTGGCGGCGGCTGCCGAAGAAATTGATGAAGGCCGTCTGGAGATGGATGTCACGTTAAAGGAAGGACCGGATGAAGTCGGGATATTGACGTCTTCCTTTAATCACATGCTTGGCCGCATTAAAAACCATACTCGGCGGTTGGAAGAGAAAAATGCAGAGATAGACCGCGCCCATAAACAGACACGCACTTCGTTTGCCATTGCTCAGGAAATAGGGGCCCTGCCGAATCTAAAGGCCGTCTGTATATATCTGATTAGAAAACTGCAGGGAATTGTTACCTGTGAAAATATGGCCGTTCTGGTTTTCAGCAGCAACAGAGATACTTGCTTCATGCAATCGGAAATAGAGTCAAGGATCTATACTGGTGAGACGGTTTCAGCAGCGGTTATTTTTTTTAGGGATCTGAATGGAATGCAGTTTATCAGAAAAAATCAGATTGACCTGAAGTTGGTGCCTGAAGCCTTTCAGTCCG